>Ga0335085_10001507_pt1 | contig 48622 bp, 38 predicted proteins | sample Lox_Sample_45_FD_206712 | JGI IMG/M metagenome (GOLD analysis project Ga0335085, IMG submission 206712) | Soil microbial communities from Loxahatchee National Wildlife Refuge, Florida, United States - Lox_Sample_4.5 | ecosystem: Environmental > Terrestrial > Soil > Wetlands | place: USA...
CGCGCCGCGCCGCCCCGCGCGCGAGCCATGCCGCCGCGCTCCCCACGGCGGACGCCACGCCCCCTCCCTCCGGGAGGCCGATGAACGGTCCCGGGAACACGAGGCCCGCGAGGTCGCGCGCGGGCAAGGCGCCGCCTCGCCGCGCGAACTCGGAGGCGAGCGCCTCGGGCCGCCCGTCGCCGTCGAGGCACCGGAGCGCGGAGACGACGTCCTCCGCGGCGTCGGCGGCCATTCCGCGATCGAGCGCCTGCAGGAGCGCCGCCCGCAGCGAGGACGCGTCCTCGCCCGCCGCGGCGCGGCCCCCGAGGCGCACCGCGGCCGCCGCGACCGCGAGGGCCGGCGGGACCGCGCGCCACGCGGGAACCGGCGGCTCCGCGAGCGCGGGACGCGCGGGCTCGCCGTGCGCCGCCCCGAGGTGTGCGAGATCGCGCGCCGCGAGCCCGAATCCGTGGAATCTCAGGAAGCCGGCGAGCGCCGCGAGGCGCGCGAGATACCGACGCCGGTCCGCGGCGTCGAGGCGGCCGAGAGGCGCCGGCCCGGGGCCCGCGAGCGTGAGCTCGAGGCCCGCGTCGACCGGACCCGAACGGACGAACTCGGGAAGGAGCGGGTGCGCGAGGCGGGCGAGCGCCGCGCCTCCCGCCGCGAGATCGCGGCGCGAGATGACCCAGCGCGTCCCTCGCGTCGAAGGCACGTCGCGTCCTCCCCATGAACGGCGAATCGAGGCTGTCGCGACGCGGACGATTTCGAATTCCGGCCCCCGCGTCAAGGGGGGACCGCCTATCATCCGGGGAAGAAGCAATGTCCGTCGCCGCCTCGCCGCGCCGGGTGCTCCTTCTCGGGGCCGCCTGGCTGTTCTTCGTCTGGTCGGTCGCCCTCGTCGCGGCGCGGTCGACGCCGTGGCTGACGGGACCCACGGGCTGGTCGCCCGAGGTCCTCCGGCGCGCGCCGCCGCTCGCCCGCTGGGACTCCGGGTGGTACATCGCGATCGCGGAATCCGGCTACGAGGCGCCCCCCGCGCGGCTCGGCCAGGAGACGAACCACGCGTTCTTCCCGCTCTACCCCGTCCTCATGCGCGGCGTCTCGCGCGCGACGGGACTCGACGTCTCGCGGGCGGGCGCGGTCGTTTCGGCGTTCGCGCTCCTCGGGACGCTCCTGCTTCTCGCCGCGTGGACGCGCCGGCATTTCGGGGAGAGGCGCGTCTGGCCCGCGCTCCTCGCTCTCCTCTGCTTCCCGACGTCGTTCTTCTTCGCCGCGGTGTACTCCGAGGCGCTGCTCGTCTTCCTCGCGCTCGCCGCCGTCGTCTCGCTCGAGAGCGACCGCGACGCGCTCGGAGCGGCCACGGGCCTCCTCTCCGGACTGACGCGGATCTCGGGGCTCGTCCTCGCGCCCGCGCTCGCCCTCGTCTCGTGGAGGAGGAGCCGCGAGAAGGGACGTTCGGCCCCCCGGGCCCTGCTCCGCGCCGGCCTCGCCGGCGCCTCCCCGCTCGCCGGCTTCGGCCTCTTCAGTCTCTACTTCCGCGTGACCTTCGGCGACGCGCAGCTCTTCGTGAAGGCGCAGCACAACTGGTCGGGGGAAGCCAAGACCGTCCTCGACGGGCCGCGGCTCATCCTCCAGGAGGTCTGGCGGGACCTCGCGACCGGCCACGTCCTTCAGAAGAGCCCGGTGCGCACGATGGAAGGGGCATTCCTCCTCCTGTTCCTCCTTCTCGCCTGGCGGCTCGCCGGGCAGGGGCTCTGGCCGGAGTCGCTGTACGTGTTCCTCACGGTGGCGATCGTCTTCGCGTCGGGAACGCTCGAGAGCGGAGGGCGCTACGTCCTCCCGGCGTTTCCGGGCTTCGCCGTCCTCGGCGGAGTCGAGGCGCGCCCCGTCCTCTTCCGCACGCTCCTCCTGCTCTCGCTCCTGGCCGAGGCCATGTACATCTGGCTCTTCGTACACTGGATCTGGGTGGGCTGAGGGCTCAGCCCGCGACGAGCGGCGTCCAGGCCTCCCAGAACCCGGGCCAGGACTTTGCGACGCAGCCCGGGTCGTCGAGCGTCGCGCGCGGGAGGACGAGCGCAAGGACCGCCGCCGCCATCGCGACGCGGTGATCGGCGTGCGCGGCGAAGGCCGCGGCGCGCGGGGAGCCGCCCGCCCCGTCGATCGCGAGGAGGGGCCCGCCGTCGACGCCCTTCTCCACGCGCGCCGCGGCGCCGCACCGCGCGAGGAGATCGGCGACCGCCGCGAGGCGGTCCGACTCCTTCGCGGCGAGGCGGGCGACGCCCGTGAGCCGCGACGTGCCGCTCGCGAAGGCAAGGGCCGCCGCGAGGGGAAGCGCCGCGTCCGGCGCCGCATCCACGTCGGCTTCCAGCGGACGGAGCGCCCGGGCCCCGCCGACGGGCCCCGTCGCCACGAGAGCGTCCTCTCCGTCGCGGTCCGTCTCCCACCCGAGAGTCCCGCCCGCGACGACCGCCCATCCGCGAAAGGCGGCGTCGGGCTGCTCGGAATCCCGGGCGAGGCCGCGCACGAGGACACGTCCGCCCGAGACGATCGCGCCCGCGATCGGGAAGCACGCAGCCGAGTCGTCGCCCGGGACGCGGAAGCGGACCGGGCGGTAGCCCCCGCCCGGGAGCGCCCCGAACGCCTCGAGGACGTGCCGCGTCAGCGCGAGATAGGCCGCGGACGCGACGGGGCCGGTGACGTCGAGCGCGACGCCCCCGGGCACGAGCGGAGAGACGAGCTGGAGCGCCGAGAGGAACTGCGACGAGACGTCGCCGCGGATCGCGACGCGCCCCCCATGGAGGCTGCCGCCGCGGATGCGAACGGGGAGAAAACCCTCGCGCGCGACCGGGGTCACGTCGCCGCCCAGACTTCGAATTGCGTCGAACAGGGGGGACATGGGCCGTTCCCGCATGCGCGGGCTGCCGTCGAGAAGGAAGCGTCCCGGCACCGCGGAGAGAAGAGCCGCGAGGAATCTCGCGGGCGTGCCGGCGTCTCCGACGCCGACGACCAGCTCCGGCTCGAGGTCACCGCGCGGACGGATCGGTCCGACGACCCGCCAACTCACACCTTCGAAGAAGATCTCCGCTCCCAGCAGCCTCAGCGCGGCCGCCAAGGTACGGGTGTCCGAGCTCTCGAGCGGATTCAGGAGCACGCTCTCTCCCTCCGCGCACGCCGCCGCGAGAAGGGCGCGGTTCGTGACGCTCTTGCTCCCCGGGACCCGCACCGCGCCCTCGAGGCGTCCGCGCGGGAGAACGACGGCGTTCAAGACGCCGCGGAGGCCGGCTCCGCCCCGAGCGCCCCGAAGCCGCGGCGGCGCGCGCGCTCGACGGTCGCTTCCTGGACGATCGAGAGCTCGCCCGTCGCCGAGATCTCGGCGTGCTTGCGTTCCTCGAGCCAGGCGGGAAGGACGTGCGTCACGCCGCCGGGCTCCCGGAAGGTGCGCGCGACGTGGAAGTGCCCGACCAGGAGCGCGTCGTAGCCCTGGGCCCGGGCCTGCCGTCCCTCGGCACGCAGCGCGCTCTCGGGGAGCCTCTTCTTGTGCCGGAAGTTCGACCGGTAGAGGCGCGCCTCGGTCCTCGCGACGATCGCCCGCGCGAGCGGGCCGGGGATCACCTCGAGGGCCGCTCTCGCGACGGGGTTTTTCGAGACCCGCCGCCAGAAGCGATAGGGCAGGTCGGCGGTGTTCACGCGATCGCCGTGGACGAACGCGAAGCGGACTCCGCCGACGAGGAGCCCGTCGGCGAGGCGGTACGTCGCGAAGGGCTCCGCGTAGCGCGATCCCGCGACGAAGAAATCGCGATTGCCTTCCACGTAGCGGAGCGAAAGGCCGCGCGAGGCGAGCGCCGCGAAACCGTCGAGGGCGCGCCGCAGGAAGGGCGTCTCGAGCTTCGGGTGACCGATGAAGTAGTGGAAGATGTCGCCGAGCAGCACGGCCGTCGAGAGGCCGCGGCTACGCGCCCCCTCGAGCGCCGCCAGAAGGTCGTCCGCATCTCCTTCCACCTGGCCGAGATGCGCGTCGGCGAAGACCGCCACGCCGGCGGGCGCCGGCCACGGTTGAGGAAAACGCGTCACGGTGAGATCTTAGCTTTTGCAGGCACTACGGGCACACGGGTTGCTCTTCCGCCGCGGTGCTTGAAATCCAGATGCGCGCCTTCGGGTTGTTCCGCCTCGCGGCGGCCGCCGCGTTGATCGTCGCCCCGCCGGGCGCGCGTGCCGGAACGGTGTCGCCCGAGGTGCAGAGCGCGGTGGCGCGCGCCGCGGGAGCTGTCCCCGTTCTCGTCACGCTCCGGACGCGCGCCGGTCGCTCCGCCGAGGTGACGCGGGCCTTCGCCGCCTCCGGTTTCGAGGTCCGCCGCAGGCTGTCGAACGCTCCGGTCGTGACGGGCGACGCGACGGCGGCCGGAGTCTCCGCCCTCGCCGCCCGGCCCGACGTCCTCCACGTCGGTCTCGACCACCTCGTGCGGCCGGCGGGCCAGGTCGGCACGGCGCAGATCGGCGCGGACCGTCTCCTCGGAATCGGCGTCACGGGTCTCGGCCGGAGCATCGCGATCGTCGACAGCGGCATCGACCTCCAGCACCCGGATCTCAGGCAGAAGAACGGCCTGCCGTGGCCCGGCACGAACATCGCGGACGGCGACGACGACCTCGCGGACTGCAGCGGCCACGGCACCGAGGTCGCCGGCGTCCTCGCCGGGCCCCAGGGCACGACGCCCGACGCCGGCCTTTACGTCCTCAAGGTCTTCAGCGCCCGCGACGGGTGCAGGACGGCGCTCGCCTCCGACGTCCTCGCCGCCGTGGACTGGGTCGTGTCGCACGCACCGGGAACGGATCTCGACGCGATCAACCTGAGTCTCGCGGACGACACCCTTCGCGCCGGCTTCTGCGACGGCGAGGATCCCGCCGGGACCGCGGTCTTCGATTCCGCGCGCGCCGCGGGTCTCGGGGTCGTCGCCGCCGCGGGGAACGACGGCCAGACGGGCGGCCTCCCGTGGCCCGCCTGCCTCTCGAGCGTCGCGTCCGTCGGGATGGTGTACTCGCTCTCGAACGGCCCCGTCGAGTGGGGCGGCACGGCGTCATGCACCGACGTCGTCACGGGGCCCGACGTCGTCCCGTGCGCGAGCAACACGGGACGGGCTCTGTCGGTCCTCGCGCCCGGGGTCGCCTGGACGACGACGATCGCCGGAGGGGGGCAGACGTCCGGGTTCTCGGGCACCTCCGCGGCCGCCCCCGCCGCCGCCGGCGCGCTGCTCCTCGCGCGCCAGGCCCGGCCTTTCGCCGATCCGGCGCTCGCCGTCGACCTTCTCCGGGCCACCGGCGTCCCCGTGCGCGACGCGCGCACGGCCCTCACGGTGCCCCGCCTCGACCTCGGCGCGGCCCTCGACAGCTCGACTCCCGTGGCGGGACGGTGCGCGAACGCCGAGATCCCGGACGGCGCGCCGGACGGCCTCGTCTGCGACGCCCTCGTGTCGTCCCTCGTCGGAAACGTGTCCACGATCCTCCTCGCGCTCGCGATCGACCATCCCGACCCCTCCCAGCTCGTCGTGACGCTCGAAGGACCGGACGGGACCCGCGTCACGGTCCTCGACCACGCCCGCCATGCGGGCGAGGCCGTGCGCGACGTCTTCGGGCTGACGGCCCCGACCGTCGAGCCGCTCTCCGACTTCGCGGGCCAGCTCCTCGAGGGCCCATGGCACCTCACCGTGACGGACACCGTGCCCGGAGGCTCGGGACGCGTCGTGGGTTGGGCGCTCTTCGCCGAGCCCTCCATCCCCGAGCCCGAGCCGGACTTCCCCGTCGCGACCTCCTTCGTCGCGACGTCCGTCCACCGCATCGGGGCGCTCGGCGCCTTCTACACGACCGACCTCCGCCTCTTCAACGCGGACCCGGCCGCGACGCACGACGTCCTTCTTCGCTTCTCCCCGGTGGACGGCGGCCCGCCTCGCACGATCACGGTGAAGCTGCTGCCGCTCACGACCCGCGCCATGGACGACGTCGTGCACGACGCGTTCCGAATGGACGGCTACGGTCCGCTCTTCCTGAACGCCGCGCCGTCCGTGGTCGCCGTGACGCGTACGGCGACGACCGCGCCGCGCGGCGGCTCCTTCGGCCTTGCGATCCCCGCCGCCGACGCCGCCTCCGTGGCGGGAGCGGGATCGACGGTCGTCCTCGTGCCCGCGTTTCGCTCCACGGGCTTCCGCGTGAACGTCGGCGTCACCGAGATCACGGGCCAGCCGGCCTCCGTCGAGATCCTGCTCCGCGACGCGTCCGGCGCGCTGCGCGCGCTCGTCCCGCGCGACGTGCCCGCGGGCGGCCTCGTCCAGGTGAACGACATCTACGGGATGACCGGCCTGCCGCCGGGCGAGGCGGACCGGATCGACGTGCGCGTCGCCTTTGGCGCCGGACGGATCTCGGCGTGGGCCACGCCCGTCGACAACTCGACGAACGACGGCTCGTGGGTCGCCGCCCACTCCCCCGCTTCGAGCCTTCTCATTCCCGCGACCGCCCGCGCTTCCGGGCAGTACGGCTCCCGCTTCGTGACCGACCTCAAGATCTCGAACGCCGGCCCGGCGACGACGCGGGTCGAGATCGCATTTTCCCCGGCCTCGGGCGGCCCGAGCTATGCCCCGGCCACCGTGACGCTCGCGGGCTACGAGACCCGCGCGTACGACGACGTCCTCGGGACCCTCTTCTCGCCGACGCAGGACGTCGCGGGAGCCCTCCGGATCACGGCCCTCGACGCGGGCTCCGTCTACGCCTCGACCCGGACCTCGACGTCCGACGGCGGGCGCTCATACGGGCTCGCGATCGATCCGGCCTCGGCGGGAGCCCAGGCGGGCCCGGGCCGGCAGCTCGCCCTCACGTTCCTCTCGTCCTCGCCGGCGCGGCGGACGAACGTGGGCTTCGTCGAGACCGGCGGCGCCGCGACGAGCCTGCGCGCGTCGCTCTTAGCGCCCGACGGCACGCTCCAGGCGACGCTCGACTTCTCGCTCGCCGCGTATCAGGCCGTCCAGTGGACGGACGTCTTCGCGACGATGCAGGCGGCGCCGCTTCCGGACGCCTCGCTCGTCGTCGACGTCCTCTCCGGGGGCAGCGCCGTGGCCTACGCCATCCTGCTCGACAACCGGACGAACGACGCGAGCTACTTCCCGGCGACGCTCGTGCCCGCCGCGCCGACCGCGCCCGCCGCGGCGCGCTGAGCCGGCTTCGAGGCGAGAACGAACGCCGTGACGCCGAACGGCAGACGCACTCCGCGCTCGACGAGCGCGGATTCGAAGGAAAGGAAAAAGGAGAGGATTCCTTCGAAGGAAGAGGGCGCGAGGCTGAAGTCGGACGAAGCCTCCTCGCGCGGACGGTCGGCGGTCCGCGCGCGGGACCACCTTCTGAGAAAATAGATCGGTAGGGCGAGGAAGAAGTTGGCGTACGTGGACCGGCCGGCGACGAGCCCGGCTCTCCTCAGCAGAATCTCCAGCTCTCCCGTCCGATAGCGCCTGAGAGTGCCCACCGCGGCGTCGTGGGCGCCCCGGAGCGACTCGAAGGCCGGCGACGACACGAGAAGTTCGCCGCCCGGCCCGAGAACGCGCGCGATTTCGCGCGCAGCCCGCGCGTCGTCCGGCACCATGTAGAGGACGTCGCGGGAGAGCGCGGCGCGGAAGGTCGAGGCACGGAACGGCAGCGCCTCGACGGACGCGCAGACGAGCGGCGCCGCGCCGCGGCGGCGCGCGAAGCCGAGCGCGCGGAGCGACAGGTCCACGCCGACCGCGGGCCCCCCGGCGGCGAGGTCGACGAGGTTCCGTCCCGTTCCGCACCCGGCGTCGAGGGCCCGGGCGCCGGCCGGACGCGCGAAGGTCCCCGGCGAGAGCGTGCGCGCGATCGCCCGCATCCCGCGATACCACCAGTACGAGTCCTCCCGCCGGAACATGATCTCGTACTCGCGGCTGTTCATCTCGGACCGCTTTCTATAATCCGCCCGATCGTGACCGCGCGCCAACGGGTGATCGGGATGGGCCTCCTCTGGCTCGCGGGAGTCTGGACGGTCGCGGCCCTCGCGCCCCCTCTTCCCGTGCCGGTTCTCCCCGCCGCGTCCCTCGCGCGGCCCGGCGATCACCTCGTCCTCGGCCCGATCCTCGACACGCCGGAGGAGCGCGTGCACGTCTGCTTCACGTCCTCCGCGCCTCAGCCCACTGACGCCCGCACGGCCTCGATCACCCGGTCCGCCTCGGCGTCCGTGAGGAGAGGGTGAAGAGGCAGCGAGACGACTTCGCGCATCGCGCGCTCGGTCACCGCCAGCGGCCCCCGCGGACACGCCGCGAACGCGGGCTGCTCGTGGACGGCGCGCGGATAGTGGACGTCGGTGCCGATCCCGCGCGCGGCGAGGCGGGCACGGAAGCCGTCGCGGTCCGGGACGCGCACGACGTAGAGGTGCTGCGCCGGAACCTCGCCCGGGCGGGCCGGGGGCGGCACGCGCACGGCGCCCGCGAGGGCCGCGTCGTACCGGGCCGCGATGACGGCCCGCCGGCGGTTCGCGTCCGCGAGCCGCCGGAGCCTCACCCGGAGGACGGCCGCCTGGATCTCGTCGAGACGGCTGTTGAAGCCCGGCTCCTCGGCGTCGTTGCGCGTTGCATAGCCGTACGCGCGAAGCCGCGCGACCCGTGCGGCGAGCGAGGCGTCGTCCGCCGTGACGGCCCCGCCGTCCCCGAGGGCGCCGAGGTTCTTCGTCGGGTAGAAGCTCCACGCGGCCGCCCGCCCGAACGCGCCCACGGGCTTCCCCTTCCACGCGGCGCCGTGCGCCTGCGCGCAGTCCTCGACGAGAAGGAGACCCCGCTCCCGCGCGAAGGCGGCGATCGCGTCGACGTCCACGACTCGCCCGTAGAGGTGCACGGGGAGGACGGCCCGCGTCCGCGGCGTGACCGCGCGCGCGAGGAGCGACGCGTCCATCGTGAGGGATGCGTCCTCGACGTCGACGAAAACCGGCGTCGCTCCGGCGCGCCGGATCCCCGCCGCGGTCGGCGCGCACGTCATCGACACCGTGAGGACCTCGTCGCCCGCTCCGACGCCGAGCGCGGTCAGAGCGAGCGTGATCGCGTCCGTCCCGCTCGCGACGCCGACGGCGCGGGCGACGCCGCAGGCCGCGGCCCACTCGGATTCGAAGGCGCGGACCTCGTCGCCGAGCACGTAGCGGCCGCGGCGTACGGCGCCGAGGACGGCGGACGAGAGGTCGGGCTCCTCGGCGGCCGCGGCCCGCGCGAGGTCGAGATAGGAGAGGTCCGTCACGAGGGCGGAGGCGCGGCGGCCGCGCGTGCGCCGGCCGTGCCGGACGCGTGCGCGACGCCGCGGGGCGTGTCGCGCGTGACGTGGATCTCCCACCAGAGCCGGAGGATGTTGACGCCCGTCGCGAAGAGCCGGCGGAAATTGAAGAACTGCGACTTCCCGGCGACGCGGTGATAGTGGTGGACCGGATAGTCCACGAAACGGAAGCCGGCGAGCTCGAGCTTCTTGACGAGCTCGAGGCAGATGACGCCGCTCGAGTGCCGGAGCCCGATCGCCTCGAGAGCCGATCGGCGGACGAGCCGGAAGTCGCAGTCCACGTCGCGGACGTGGAAGCGGAAGAGGACCCGCATGAGGATCAGGTAGATCCTGCCGATGACGATCCGGTGGAAGGGATCGGACCGCGCGATCTTGTACCCGTTCACGACGTCGACGCCCTCCTGGAGGACCGGGAGGAACCTCCGGAGCTCGAGGACGTCGTACTGGCCGTCGCCGTCCGTGTAGAAGACGAGGTCCTTCGTCGCGCCCGAGAACCCCGAGCGCAGCGCGGCGCCGTACCCGCGGTTCGCGCCGTGCGCGACGACGCGCAGCTCCGGGTACTTCTCCCGCAGGGCCTCGAGGATCTCGAGGCTGTTGTCCTTCGATCCGTCGTCGACGACGAGGATCTCGAAGTCGCGGCGCGACTCCGTCCCGACCACGTGCGCCGCCGCGACGAGCGATCCGATCGTCGCCGCGTCGTTGTAGCAGGGGAAGAACATCGTGAGGCTGTCGGGACTCATGAGGGGGCGCCATTGTATCGGGCGCCGGGTAGACTCCTCGGCCATGAAGATCGCTCTCGGCTGCGACCACGCCGGGTTCGCCTACAAGGAGAAGATCAAGGACATGCTCCTCCGCACGGGGCACGACGTGAAGGACTTCGGGACGTTCTCGCCGGACATGGTGGACTATCCGCTCTTCGTCCGGCCGGCGGCCGAGGCCGTCGCGAACGGAGCCTGCGACCGCGGCATCGTCCTCGGCGGCTCGGGGAACGGCGAGGCGATGGTCGCGAACAAGGTGAAGGGCGTGAGGTGCGCGCTCTGCTGGAGCGAGGCGACCGCCCGGGCGGCCCGCGAGCACAACGACGCGAACGTCCTGTCCCTCGGCGAGCGGATGATCCCCGAGGAAACGGCCCTCGCCGTCGTGCGCATCTTCCTCGAGACGCCGTTCGACCCCGCGGCCGGCGGCGGCCGCCACGCGCGCCGGATCGCGATGATCGAGTGAGGCGGATGGGTTGATCGCGCTCTCGGGCGTCTCGAAGCAGTACGGCCGCCAGGTCCTCCTCGTCGACGCGTCCTTTCAGCTGAACGACGGCGAAAAGGTCGGCCTCGTCGGCCCGAACGGCGCCGGCAAGACGACGATCTTCCGCCTCATCACCGGCGAAGAGCACCCCGACGACGGCGACGTCTCCGTGCCGAAGAGACGGTCGGTGGGCTACTTCCGGCAGGAGATCGACGAGATGGCGGGCCGCCCCGTCCTCGACGAAGCCATCGCGGGGAGCGGCCGCCTCGGCGACCTCCACCACGAGCTCATCGACCTCGAGCACGCGCTCGCGGACCCCGCCCGCGCCGGCGAGACGGAAGCCCTTCTCGCGCGGTTCGGCGACGTCCAGTCCGAATACCAGACGCGGGGCGGCTACGAGCTCGAGGCCCGCGCCCGCGAGGTGCTCCACGGCCTCGGCTTCGACGACGCGCGCATCGACGGCGACGTCGGCGCCCTCTCCGGCGGCTGGAAGATGCGTGTCTCGATGGCGAAGGTCCTCCTCGGGCGGCCCGACGTCCTCCTCATGGACGAGCCGACGAACCACCTCGACCTGGAGTCGATCCTCTGGCTCGAGGACTACCTCCGGAGCTACGCGGGCGCGCTCCTGATGACGTGCCACGACCGCGACTTCATGAACCGCGTCGTGACGAAGATCGTCGACATCGACGGCGGCGACCTCGTGACGTACGGAGGGAACTACGATTTCTACGAGGCCGAGCGGCGGCTCCGCGAGGCGCAGCGTGAAGCGGCCTTCGCCCGCCAGCAGGCGATGCTCGCCAGGGAGCAGCGCTTCATCGAGCGCTTCCAGACCCACGCGGCGAAGGCCGCGCAGGTCCAGAGCCGGGTCAAGAGGCTCGAGAAGATCGAGACGATCGAGCTGCCGCGAAAGCGCTCCGTCGTCGCCTTCGAATTCCGCAAACCTCCGCGATCGGGCGACGACGTGGCCGTCCTGGAACAGGTCTCGAAGGCTTATGGCGCGCGCCGGGTCTACGCGGGCTTCGACTTCCTCGTCCGCCGCGGCGAGAGGTGGTGCGTCCTCGGCGTGAACGGCGCCGGCAAGACGACGCTCCTGAAGATGGTGGCGGGCGTCCTCGCGCCCGACGCGGGCCGCGTGCGTCTCGGAGCGAGCCTGAAGCTCGGGTATTTCTCGCAGCAGGCTCTCGACCTTCTCGACCCCGAGCTGACGGTCTTCGAGCAGCTCCAGAGGGACTTTCCGCTGGCCGGGCCCGGCGTCCTCCGAAACCTCCTCGGTGCGTTCCACTTCTCCGGCAACGACGTGGACAAGGCCATCCGGTTTCTCTCCGGCGGCGAGAAGTCGCGCCTCGTCATGGCGCGGATGCTCTTCGACCCGCCGAACCTCCTCGTCCTCGACGAGCCCACGAACCACCTCGACCTCGAGACGAAGGAAATGCTCGTCGGCGCGCTCGGGGGCTTCGAAGGGACGATGCTCTTCGTCTCGCACGACCGTACGTTCCTGCGCGGGCTCACGAACCGAGTCCTCGTCCTCGGCGAGAGCGGCGCCGGCGACCCGCCGCACGCCTACGGCGGCTCGTACACGGAGTGGGTCGCGCGCACGGGCCACGAGTCGCCCGGCATCCACGCATAATCGGCGGATGGCCCGCGCGCGGTTCGGCCTCGCCCTCGCGCTCCTCGCCTGCGTCGCCCTCGCGGGCGCCGAGCGCGCGCGCTTCGACCTCTGGACGACCTCCGACGAGCCTCCGCACCTCGCCGCCGCGCGCGAATGGCGTTACGGCCCCGGGATGGTCTCGAACTTCGAGCACCCCGTGCTCATGAAGGTGCTCGCGGGGCCCTTCCTGCGCGAGGGCCGGCCGGATCTCGAGATCGACGACACGCGCGCCGGCCGCGCGCCGTTTCCGTTCGTCCTCGCGGCGCTCGTCGTCGCGACCGGCCTCCTCGGCCGCGCGCTCGCCGGCCCGGCCGCGGGCCTCGCCGCGGCGGGGGTTCTCGCCGTCGAGCCCACGTTCCGCGGCCACGGGACGCTCGTCCAGAGCGACGTCCTCGTCACGCTCTTCCTCGTCGCGGCGGCGTGGGCGCTGGAGCGCGGGGCCGCCGCGGGGCGCGACCGCCGCCGGCTCGCGGCGAGCGGCGTCCTCTACGGCCTCGCGATGGCGTCGAAGTACTCGGCGTTCCCCTTTCTCGCCGTCTTCGCGCTCGTCGCGATGGTTCGGCTCGCGGGAGGAAGAGAAAAGACTTCTTCGAATGGTAAGAGGAGCGCGCTACGCCTCGGTCCGCGAGCCGGCGACTCGGCGCGAGCACCCGGCGACGGTCAGCCCTCTTGGCCTTCTCAGAAATCCCTCGTCTTCTCTTCGGTCGTTGACGCGGTACTGTGGGTCGTCATTCCCGCTCTCTTTACGCTTGCCGCAGTACAGGCGCTCGCGTTCGCGCGGACGTCCGACGAGGCGTTTCGCGCCGGCCTCGCCGCCGCCTTTCAGGGCCTGCCGCAGGAGCGCGCGGCGCTCGCGCTTGCCCGCGTCTTCCCGAAATGGATCGCCGGCTACGGCGCGGGGCTCCTCTTCGTGGAGGGCGTCGCGGGACCCGGCGAACGCTTCAATTACTTCTTCGGCTCGATCCGGGGGACGGGCTTTCTTCTCTATTTCCCCGTCGCCCTCGCGATCAAGCTCACGGCCGCAGCCGTCCTCGGCACGCTCGCCGCGCTCCTCGCCGGGCTCGCGGCGCTGTTCCGCGATCCGCACGCGCGGGGCGAGGTCGTCGCGCGCGCATGGTTGCCGGCCGCTCTCGGCGGCGCGTACCTCGGCGCGGCGTGCGCCTCGAACGTCGACATCGGCGTCCGGCACGCGCTCCCCTGCGTCCCGTTTCTCCTCGTCGCCGCGGCCGCCTCGGCCTCGGTGCTCCTCGAGAAGAGGCCGCGCGCGCTCCACGCCGCGTTCGCCGCGGCCGTCCTCCTCGCCGCGGCGGAGTCCGCCCTCCGGCTCGGGCGGGAGATCTCCTTCGGCAACCTCCTCGTCGGCGGCCCCCGCGGCGTGCCGGCGATCCTTTCCGACTCCAACGTCGACTGGGGACAGGAGCAGGGCCGCGTCTTCGACCGCGTGCGGAAGGGAGACCTCGGGCGGGTAGCGATGGCCACGCTGCTCGTGGACGAGAGCGGCGCCTCGCGTGCGGGCATCGCCGGAATCGCGATGAAACCCGACGCGCCGGTCGACACGGTTTTCTTCTCCCGGTTCCTGTGGGATCTCGCCGCCGCCGCCGAGCAGAACACCGAGCCGTACCCGAAGTTCGTCTGGCTGCGCGGCTGGCTGCCGCCCCTCCGGCGCGGCCTCGAGGCGCGCGCGGCGTCCGTCGAACCGTTCGGCGACGCCTACCTGCTCCTCCGGCTGCGGCCTCCTACGGCCGCCCCGTCGTCGCCGCCCGGCTCCATTCCGTGAGCGTCCAGCCGCGCCGGCGCGCGATCTCGACGCCCCGCGCGAAGCCCTCGCGCTGGCTCTCGGGCAGGCACGAGAAGTCCCCGGGCGGCTCCGCCATCGCGCGGACGAAGAGGATCCACGGGTGGCAATAGAGTGAAGAAGAAGAAGAAGAAGAAGAGAGAGGCTTCCTAGAAAGGTAAGAGAGCGAGGCCGATGAGGCCGAAGGAGCCGAAGGGCTCGAGGAAGGGGTCGGCGCCTCGGTCCCGGTGCCTCTTGCCGGCGGCGGCCCTCCGAGACGCAGCGATTCGGCGACGAGCGCGACCGTGCGCGGGTCATTCGAAGAAATCTTCTCTTCTCTCGCCGTCAGTTCCTCTCCGAGGGTGAGCGCCCGCCCGTAGTCCTTCACGTCGATCGCTCGCACCATCTGGTCCGTGAGCGCGTCGAAGTACGGATCGGCCCAACTCTCGGATCCCGCGTTTCCGTCCGCTCTTGCCCTCTCGAAGAAGTCTCGTCCCCAGCCCGCCCGCACGGGCGACAGGGCCAGCCTCAGCGCCGGCGCGGGGGACGGGGGCAGCACGGGCCCGAAGGGCGGATCGAGCTCGGGAAGGCTCCCGTCCCACCCGCCCTTCAGCCGCGCCGCGAGGACGAGCGCGTGGACGCGGATCGGGCTCCACGCCGGGGTGAGGGAGAGGTGGTGCGGGCCCGTCGCCCGGAGGACCCCGTCGCCCCCGGGGGCGACCTCGTATTGCGTCCCGGCCGCCCGGGACGCGGAGATGGGCTGCGGCGGGACCTCTCCCGCGAGCGCGTAGACGGCCGGGAACGGCACGAGCGCGCCGAGGGCGTTGATCCCGGCGCCTGCCGCGATCGCGAGCGCTCCGGCGACGCGCCACGCCCGCGCTCCCTCCGCGAGGCCGAGGCCCGCGAGGACGAGGAGACACGGCAGGGCGGGGAGGACGAGACGCGGGCCCCAGCCGGCCTGCCCGTCCCAGGCCCACCATGCCGACGACGCGAAGAGAAGCGCGAGGAACGACGCGGCCAGCGCGAGCGCGAGCCGCGAATCGCGGCGCCGGAGCGCGAGGAAGCCCGGAACGGCGAGGAACGTGACGGGCGCGTACCAGAGAAGGCCTTTGTTCGGAAGCACCGTGAGCCGGAGGAGTCCCGTGAAGAACGGATACGTGAACGTCTCGCCCGCGTACCCGCCGCCGAGTTTCCCGAAGCGCGCGATCTCAAAGAGGAACCAGAGAAAGAGAATTCCTGCGAACGAGAAGAGCAGGGGCCAGGCAGACGCAACGCGTGAAGAGCGAGCGGCGGCCTGCCGGGTCCGGCAGCGGGCGCGTGCGGCGCGCCGTTCCGCGCGCGCCGCGCGCCCGCGCCCGGGGCCTTCGGATTCCCGTCGAGGCGCCACGTGCTTCGAATCGCCGGTGTCCTCTGCTCTCTTCTCTTCCAGAGAATCCCTCTTCTCCTCTTTCTCTTTTTCTCTTCGTCCCGCCAGAACGCACACGAGGAGAGGGGCGGCGACGAGAACGAGCAGCGTCTTCGTCAGGATCGCCCAGCCGGCGGCGACGCCGAGGAGGATCTGCCAGCGCCGCGATGCGGCGTCCGCGCGCAGCTCGACGGCGCCGAGGACGGTCAGGGCGACGCAGAGCGCCTGCAGGGGCTCGCCGTAGTCGCTCGCCGCGTAGCCCCAGAGGGGCGTCGCGAGGACGAGTCCGGCGCCGGAAAGCGCGGCCGCGCCGGCTCCGGCGCCGAGCGTCCCGGTGGCCCGGGCCGCGGCCCAGGCGCAGCCCGCGAGGCAAAGGATCGGGACGAGGACGAAGAGCGGCGCCGTGCGTGCCAGGCCGGCGGCGCGGGACACGGCCGCCGGAAGCGCCTCGACGAGCGAGAGGCCCATTCCGTAGCGCGACACGGCGTCGCCGGCGGGCCGGCGCGGCGCGTTGACGAAGTCGCGCGAGATCCCGATCTCGAGAAAGCGCGCGATGGCGGCGCCCGCCGAGAGCATCTCCTTCCCGTCCGGGATGAGGCCGAAGCCGCGGACATCGACCGTCAGGAGGAGGGCGAAAAGGACGCCGAGCGCGGCGAGCGACGGTCCGGGACGCCGAGAGGCCGACACCCCGGGATTCTAAGGGCCCGGTTCAGCCGCCCGGGCGCTCCGAGAGGCTGTAGCAGCCGGGCGTCAGGCACGCGAGGCGGCTCGGCCCGGCTTTCACCGGCGAGTCGGTGGCGACGATCGGGACGATGGAGACGCAGTCCGCGCCGGCCGGCTTGAACTGGGTCGCGAGCGCGATCACGCGCTGCTCGCCCGGGCCCATGGGCCCGATGTCGACGTGTCCGACCGGCAGTCCGCCCGCCTTCGCGTCGAGGGCGACCCCCCGCGCCGCGGCGGCTCCACGGTTGGCGACCCGGACGCGAAGCCTCAGCCCCTGGCCGAAGGACGCCGGAAAAGCCGGGTCGACGCTCACCTCGAGAACGCCGACGGTGTTCTCCTGCGCCTGAGCGCGCGAGCCGGGCGCGGCCGCGAGGAGGAGGACGGCGGCGCCGAGGACGGAAAGGAGCGTGGAAGAGAGGCGTTCACGGTTCCGCATCGGATCTCCTTCGAGCAAGGTGCGCCTTCCGCGGCCGGCCGTCCAACCCTTCGATAGTCCCGACGCGCAAATCGCGCGTCCCGGTGCGCCAGAAGCCGGTTCTGGCTTCGGCGCGACAGGGCTCCGGCCTCCTCATTCCGGCTCCTCGTCAGCGCCGGCCAGGGGGCCGGGGGTGCCTTCGCCGCCTCGGCGGTACTCGTTCGGAGAGACGCCGAAGCGGGACTTGAAGCGCCGGGTGAAGTGAGAGGGGTCCTTGAACCCGACGCGATAGGCGATCTTCGTCACGGGGTCGTCGCCGGCCCGGATGAGACGCGCGGCCTCGAGAAGCCGCGCCTCCATGAGCCAGCTCATCGGCGACGTGTCGAATCGCTCGCGGAAGATGCGCTGGAGCGTGCGCAGGGAGACCCCGGCGATCCCCGCGAGGCTCTCGGCCGTGAGGTCCTCGCGCAGTCGCGCCGGGAGGTCCTGCTTGAGCCGCTCGATCGGATCGTCGCCGGACGCCGGGCCGTCGCCCGGGCGCAGGACGGGCGCGGGAGCCGTGGCGCGAAGCGCGACGGCCCTCCGTACGCGCCAGCCGGCGGCGAGGAGGACGGCGAGGGCCGCGAGCGCGACGGCCGCCCACGGCCGCGCGTCGCGGGATACGCGCGCGAGGAGGCCCGGCGGCCGGAGGGTCGCCCGGGCCCACACGGCGGGCGCCTCGAAGGACGTGCGTCCGAGAAAGTCCCCGGAGACGCGGAAGGGTTCGGGGTCCTCGCCGCGCATCGAGAGGTCGTTGACGGCCGCCGAGACGCCGAAGGTCGCGCCGGGCGCCGGCTTGCCGCCGACGGCCGCCCAGGGCACCGCGACCTCGACCCGGTAGCCCGCCTTCCGCCCGGGACCGGCCTCGGGCCCGTCCGCGACGGCCACCTCGATCGGCACGTTCATTCCCCAGTCCTTCGGCTGCGGCGCGGCGTCGGCCTCGGGCTCGGGCCGCACGGTCTCCGACAGGGCGGCCGAGCCCTTGAACGTCGTCCGCCGCCCGTCGCGCGCGATCGTGAACTGGTAGTCGTTCGTGTCCATCCGGGGCGAGGCCTCGCCGCGTACGTCGAGGAAGAGCTCGACGGAGTCGGACTCGCGGTCGAGGTCCGGATCCTCGTCCTCGCGGCCCAGGACGACGGGCGTCGCGTCCCCCACCTCGCAGAGCATCCGGAGCGCCCGCTCGTCCCAGGCGAGGCGGAGCGTCGCCGGTGTGGCTCCGACCGCGAACCGGACCGCGGGAACGTTCGCCCAGGGCCCCAGGTTTCCGTCCACGGGAGAAGGCCGCTCGAGGAACTCCAGCCGCAGGGGCTGCTCGGGGCGCGCGGTCCTCTCCCCCGGGGCGGCAGCGGCGGCCGCGAGAACCGCGGCGCCGAGCGGGAGAAGGCGTCGGCCGAAGATGCGACCGAGTCTAGCGGAGCCGGGTCCAGGGGGAATCCTCCTCGCCGGAGCCGTGGCTCCGGAGCGCCAGGGCGTCCGCTGGCGCGCCGGGGCATGCGATCAACGCGCCCGGACAACGCCCTGCCGTTGCGGCCGGCCCGCGGAAGGCGCATGTTCCGCCTGGCGTGAAGGAGTGCACATGAAGAGCCCGCTCTCCGGAATCCTCGCGGCGGCCGCAGTCGGCGCGGCCGTCCTGTTCGCGGCCCCGGCTCCGGGGCCCGCCTCCGCGAAGCCCGACATCACGAGCCGCGGAGGGCTGAAGGTCGGCTCGGTGACCGTGCCCTGGGGGAACGCCGCGGCCGTCGCGTTGAGGCCGGGCGACGCCATCCAGCCGGGCGCGCAGGCCTGCGCGTTCAACGCGACCTACGAGATGACGAACCTCGGCAACGTGCCGGCGGCGCCGCCGTTCGTGAACCGGATCCGCGTCGACGGGGCGACCGTCGCCGCCACGAACTCGGGCCTCACGCTCGCGGCCCACGAGACGAAGAGCATCACGACGGCGCCGTACCTCCCGCTCGGGGAGCACACGATCGAGCTCTCGCTCGACGACGACGGGAACGTCACCGAGTCCCGCAAGGACAACAACCGGTTTCGGATCCTCTACAGTCTCAAGGCGCCGTGCGGCGCCGTCGCGCCGCCGCCCGGGCCTGCCGTCCCGGGGCAGGGCCAGAAGAAGTAGCGCCGCGCGCCTCGGAACGCGTTCGGCCCCCGCTCGATCGTCACCCTTTCGACGCCGAGGAGGAGGAACACGGGCCAGAGGAGATCGAGGAGGAACGGCGCCGCGAGGAGCCAGCCCAGCGACGCGCGCGGGGCGGCCGCCTTGCTCGCGAGACCGACGGCGGCGTGTCCGATGAACATGCGTCCTCCTCAGCGCAGCAGGGCCTTCACGAGGCGTCCGACGTCCGGCGTCCCGAGCCCGGTCACGGGGTCCCAGCCCTTCGCGGCCGGAAAACCCGCGACCCCGGCGTACCCGTTGTCGCCGCGCACGACGTCGCGGAACGACGCGGGGGCCGCGCGGCCGGCTCCGTAGAGCGCCGCGTTGGCGGCTCCGAGCCGCGCCATTTCCGCCGCGACCCGGGCCGCGTTGAGGCGCGCGATGAAGCCGGCCCAGATCGGGGCGGCGACGCTCGTGCCGCCCGCCGCCGTCCACGAGCCTCGGACGTGGATCGAGAGCCCGGGGTCCGGCGAGGCCACGGCCGCGACGTCGGGAATGCCGCGGCCCGTCACGCCCTTGCGGCCGGCGACGGCGTCCTTCTGCCAGGGGGGAACCGTGATGTGACGCGAGAACCCCCCTCCGGACGCGCCGCGCCCCGGCCCGTCGTTCCACGCCGTCTCGGAGAACGCGGCCCCGGAGGGGACGAGCTTCGTGCCGCCCACGGAGGTCACCTCGGGAACGACGCTCGGAAAATCGACGTGCCTCTGGCCGTCGTACCACGCGTCCTCCGGCAGCTCGTCGGCGGCGCCCGCGTCTCCGGAGGCGCACACGAACGTGATTCCGAGGAGCGCGCACGCCTGGAAGAGCTGGCGCGTCTGGTCGTAGCGGCGCGACGTCGAGAACCCGTCTTCCGGCATGCCCCACGAGATCGAGACGACGCTCGGGCGGCGCGCCGCCGGCGCGTCGAGGACGGCCGTGAGGAAGTCCACCCATCCCGTGTCGACGTTGGGCGCCCACCAGAGATCGAGATCCGCCTCGGGCGCCGTCGCGCGTACCCAGTCCGTGTCGAGCGCGACCTCGATGTCCGCGTCGGCGGTCCTGCCCCGGTAGTCGTTTCGCGCGCCCGAGACGGAGACCTCCGTGACGTCGGCCGCGGGGAGGCCGTACGTGGCGCAAAACACCGAGAAATCGGCGCTCGAGAATCCGCCGCCGAATTCCAGGATCGCGACGCGCTCGCCGCGCCCGCCGGACGCCGCTCCGCCCGTCACGCCGTACGCCGCGCCGATCTCCTCGGGCGTGAAGCCTCCGCCCGGACCGCGGGCCGCGGCGGGACCGCGGCGTGGGACCCGCGAGCGCGCCGGCGCGAGGAGCGGCGGGAAACGCCGGGCGGCGGGCATGTCGTTCAGTCCGGCGACGCCGCGAATGACGGCGGCGAGCGAGGCCGGGATCGTCGGATCGCGCTCGATCCCGTACACGCGGCGCCGGCCCGCCCCGAGCGCGGCGGGCGCGGCGAAACGGCCGATCGGGGCGTCGAAGGCGCGCGCGACGGCCTCCGCGGGCCCGCTCGCCTGCACGGCGGTCCGCGCGCCCGAGACTCCGTCCACGTGGAGTCCGGCGTCCCGGAGAAAGGCGAGGACGGCGTCGAGGTCCTGGTAGCCCGGCGCGACGAGGTCGCGAACCTCGTCCGGCGAGAGATGGCGTCCGTAGGCGGCGCTCCGAGGATCGGACACCGCGATCACCGCCTCCCGGAGCGCGCGCGCGTCCTTCGCGTGCAGGAGCACGGTGATGCGCACGGGCTCCTCGGGAGCGCACGGACCGACGCGCCGGCAGAGCGTGAGCCGTCGCGACATGTGGCGGGCGAGCGTGAAGCGTTGCACGGTCAGTGCCTCTCGACTTCCGAAAGGAGCTCCCAGACGAGCATCGCGTCCATGAGGTGCCCGCCGACGACGACGGTCGGCGCGCTCGTGATGAGCCGGCTCCCGGCGCGCTTGAAGAATCGGACCTGATCCGTGCCGACCCAGTTCGGAAAGAGCGAGTAGGCGACGTGGTGGACGACGACGCCGTGTCGCGCGTCCTCGACGTACGTGCCGCCGTACGCGAGGTAGCCCTTTCCCGCCGAGACGATCTCCGCGTCGGTCCCGCTCTGGAAGTCGCCGAGGGCGAAGCGGGGCCGGTCGATGCGCATGATCTGGAGGGCCATGTGCCCCGTGGCGTCGTACAGACACGATCCCGTCGCGTCGCGCCCGACGGGATACACGACCTGCCCGTCGGACCGGAACTCGATGACGAGGAGCCGCCAGGCTCCCACGAGAGAAGAATCGCTCATTTGGCCCGGGAATCGTACTCCCGGGCCGCGACCCGTCCGCAAAATGGGCCTCGCACGCCAGGCTCCCGCTCGCGCACGGGATCGCGGCTCCCCTCGTGCGCGTGAGGTAGCCGACGCTCACTCGTCCGGTTTGACCCTTTCCCTCACGAACGTCGCGTTCACGGGCGCGGGCATCTCGGCGGCCGCCCCCCTCACGCTCTTCCAGATCGCCTCGTTGAGCGCGAGCTCCGGCGCCTCGTCCTCCTTCGAGAAGTCCCAGGAGTCCGACTCGGCCTGCATCGGCGCCGCGTCGGGATTCGTCTCGTAGAACGGGATGTTCGTCTCGCGGTGGACGAACGGGGCCGGATCCGGCGTGTCGGAGAACGCGGCCGTCATGGGCGTCGCGGATGCGTCGTGCTGGGAGAGGGGAGGCAGGCCGAGGATGAGCTCCATCGTCCGAAGCATCGAGACCGTCGAATACATCGTCGAGTCCACGGCCCCCTTCCGGCGCGTGTACGGCGAGATCACGAAACCGACGGTGCGGTGCGCGTCCACGTGGTCCGATCCGTTCTGGGCGTCGTCCTCGATCACGAAGACGGCCGTCTCCTTCCAGAACGGCGAGCGCGAGATCGCCTCGACGAGGCGCCCGAGCGCGACGTCGTTCTCGGCGACCATCGCGCGCGGCGTCTTCGCGCCCTTCTTCGTCCCGGCCGTGTGGTCGTTGCCGAGGCGCACGATCGTGAGGCGGGGCATGTCCTTCGCCTTCACGAAGCCGCGAAACTCCTTGAGGAAGACGTCGACGCGCGCGTTGTCGAGCGTGTCGAGGTCGAAGCCCGGGTAGAACGGGCACGTGCGGCCCTCGAGCGCGCCCTCCATCCCCCGCGAGAGCCCCGGTTTCGTCGTCTCCGTCTCGGAGGAGGCGCCCACGAACTCTCCGTAGTTCCGGAGCGAGAGGCCCGCACGCGCCGCCGCGTCCCAAAGGTAACCGTTCGTCGGAAACGCGTTGGCGTCGTCTCCCTCGAACACGTACTCGAAGCCCTGCTTTCCGTAGACGGGAGGCCAGACCTTCTCGACGAAGTCGGTCGCGTACGCGCCCATGGACCAGTTGTGGCCGTCCGCCGAGACCTCGGCGTCGGCGTAGAGGTTGTCGAGGAGGACGAACTCCTCGGCGAGCGCGTGGGCGTTCGGCGTCACGTCGCGCCCGAAGATCGCGAGCGACGGATCGCCGTTGCCGCGCGGGAGGTCGCCGAGGACCTGGTCGTACGTGCGGTTCTCGCGGATGACATAGACGACGTGCCGGATCGGCGAGACGCCGCCCGGGGCCGCCGGCACGACGGCCGACGCCCGCGCCGGCGCCGCGCCGCGCGCGGCGGGACGGCGGTTCGCGTACGCGCGCGCCGTCAGCGCGGCGAGGGCCTTCGCCGACGGCACGTCGACGCGAGAGACGGAGCCCGGGATCGTGCGGGTCTTCTTCCAGGCATCGCTCTCCTTCTTCCTCGTCGGATCGGGGCCGCCCACCGCGTTCGACCACGACCCGCCGCCCTTCGCATTCGCGACCCAGAGCGTCCTTCCGTCGGGCGACAGCCCGAGCGCGGCGGGGTACCAGCCGCTCGGGATGAAGCCCTTCGTCCGCGCCTTGCGCGCGTCACCGCCGACGTCCACGACGGCGACGGCGTCGTCGTCCGCGTTCGCGACGAAGAGCGACCGGCCGTCGGGCGCGAGCGCGAGGGCGTTCGGCGTCGACCCGTCCGGGAGCGCATCGGCCGAGGGCGTGCCGGGCCCCTGGGGGCCGAGCGCGATCGAGATCTGCCGGACGACCCGCCGCGAGACGACGTCCACGGCCGCGACGAGGTTCCGGTTCGTCTCGACCGCGAAGAGCGTCTTTCCGTCGGGCGCGAAGGCGAGATCCGACGGGTGGTCGGCCGTCCGGACGGTCCCGACGACCCGGGCCGCGGCGGTGTCGACGAGAGAGACGGAGGCCGCGCCCCAGTTCGCGACGGCGAGAAGGGCCCCGCCGGGCGAGAGAACGGGGCGATAGGGGTGGGTGCCGACGGGGACCCGCGCCGTCACCGCACCCGAGCCGAGGTCGACGCGCACGACGTCGTTCCGAAGGATTCGCGCGACCCAGAGGCTCTTTCCGTCCGGCGAGACGGCGATCCCCGAAGGCGTCGCATCCCGCTCGGCCGGCTCGTCCGTCCTCCGGAGCGAGAGCGGATCCCGCGCGACGAAGCGGTCGTTCTCGAGCCGGTAGACGAGGACGTTCTTCCCTCCGGCGCCGGCGAGATAGACGCGCCGGCCGTCGGGAGAGATCGCGAGGCCGAGCCACGACTTCGTCACGGGCTCTTTCGCGAGGAGTTTCCCCGTCGCCGCGTCCAGGAGGTGGAGAGACTGGTCGTCGGCTCCCGTGCACGCGACGACGACGCGGGTCCCGTCGGGCGTCAGGGCGAGCGCGAAGGGATAAGGCGCGACCTCGGTCTGCGTGCCCGTCGGGGTCAGGAGGCGGCCGTTCGGCAGGAGCATCTCGCCGGTCGGGAGCCTTCCGGGAACGGAAGGACCGTCCCCACGAACGCAAGGCGCGAACGCGAGGGCCAGCGCGGCCGGGAGGACGATTCGCAGGCGGGCTCGCGGCATGCGCCGAGCGTATCGCGGCCGCGCGCCGTCCGCGTGAGGAAGAGTCAGCGTCCGGTCAGCGCCCGGAAGCGCGCCTCGCCCCCGAGACCCGCGAAATCCGGATCGATCCGGGCGCGCGCGCGGGTGTAGGCGCTCCGGAGGGACGCGGCGCGCTCGAGGGCGTCCAGCGCCCGCGCCGGCTCCCCGAGGAGCGCCCACGCGGCGGCCACGTAGTAGCGCGTGAAGGGCTCGTCCGCACCGACCCGCAGCCGCTCCTCGAACGCGTCGAGCGCGAGGCGAAGGGCCGCGCGGCCCTCGGGCCCGCGGTCGAGCGCGAGGAGGGAGCTTCCGAGGTGGACGTGCAGCTCCACGATCGCGCGCTCTTTGAGGGCGTGGTCCACGCGCCGCAGGAACGCGAGCTCGCGCCCGTATTCGGCGAGCGCCTCCTCGTGCCGGCCCTGGAGCGCGAGCGCGACGCCGAGGCGCATGTACGCCCCGACGATGAGGACGCCCTCGCGCCCGGAGAGCCCGCGCTCCTGGAGCTCGATCGCCTGCCGCGCCGCGCGGTCCGCGCGCGGAAAGTCCCGGAGCAGCGTCGCGACGTGCGCGAGCTGGAGCGCGTACCACCCGGCCTGCGGATTGAGCTCGAGCGCGCGCTCGAACGAGTCGGCCGCCGGCGTGAACTCGCCCCGGCCGATGAAGAAGGCGCGGCCGAGCGCCGCGTGGGCGCTCGCGTCGTCCGGGTCGAGCTGGAGGGCGCGGCGGATCGCGTCGAAGCCGCGCTCCTCGCGGCCGAGCGCGACGAGGGTCCCGCCGAGCTCGCGCCACGCCCGCGGGAGCCGCGGCTCGAGCGCGAGGCATTTCTCGAAGCTCTCGAGCGCCTTCTCGAGCAGCTCGGGCATTGCGAGGTACGTCGCCTTCGTGTCGTAAGAGGCGCCGAGCTCGAGCCAGGCGCGCGCGTAGCCGGGATCCAGCGTCACGGCGCGCTCGAAGAAGAGGATCGCGCGGTCGACGGACTCGCGGCTCTCCGCGCGGAGGTTCACGAGGCCCTTCGAGAAGGCCTCGTACGCGTCGAGGACGTGCGTCGCCTCCCCGGCGCCGGAGGCGGGCCGCGCGCCGGCGCGGAAGCCGGTCGCGAGCTCCTTCACGACGCGATCCTGCAGGTCGAAGAGCTCCGCCATCGCGCCGTCCGACTTCACGGTCGTGAGGACGACGCCCGTGTCGACGTCGGTCGCGCGCGCCGTGATGCGCACGCGGTCGCCGAGGCGCTGGAACCCGCCCGTCACGACCCAGCGCGCGCCGACCTCCCGAGCGAGGCGCGCCGCGAGGTCCGACTCGCCAGCGCCCGACGCCTTGAGGCGCTTCTCGACCTCGCACACGCGCTCGCACGCGATGACGGTAAGGCCCTGGACGCCCTTGAGGTCCGCGGTGACCGTCTCCATGATTCCCGTCCCGAGCCAGTCGTCCTCCGGGCTCTTCGTGATGTTCGTGAAGTCGACGACCGCGATCGCGCTCGCGGGCGCGGCCGGGCCGGGGACCGGGACCGCCGCCGCGGCGCCTCCGCGCGCGAGCGCCTCGAGGTCGAGCCGAGCCTCCCGCATCCACCCGCGCCGGGTCCGCTCCTTCTCGAGCATCTTCGCGACGACGGCATCGAGCGCGGGCGGCGCGCCGGCGGCCGCCCTCGAGAGCGGCGCCGGGTCGGCGTGGAGCACCCGATCGAGCGTCTCGACGGTGTTCGCCCCCTCGAAGGGGTTCCGGCCCGCGAGCGCCTCGTACACGAGGACTCCGAGCGAGAAGACGTCCGTGCGGGCGTCGACCTCGAGGCCGCGCGCCTGCTCGGGCGACATGTACGCGATCGTGCCGACGACGCCTCCCGCGACCGAGCGCGTCGGCCCGCCGCCGCCGAGGCTCCAGGTCTCCCCCGACGCGCCTTCGGGCGGCCGCCACGCCGCGAGGCCGAAGTCGAGGACCTTCACGCGGCCCGTGGGATCCACGATCACGTTCCCGGGCTTGACGTCGCGGTGGACGACTCCGCGCGCGTGCGCGGACTCGAGAGCCGACGCGACCTGGCCCGCCACGTCGAGCGCCTCGGCGAGGGGCAGGGCTCCCTCGCGCAGGCGGTCCGCGAGGGTCCGGCCCTCGACGAACTCCATCGCGATGAACGGCACCATGCGGCCGTCGCGCTCGGCCTCGTCGATCTCGTAGATGACCGCGATGTTCGGATGGCTTAGCTGCGACGCGAGCCGCGCCTCGCGCAGGAGCCGCGCCGCCTCCTCGGGGGACGCGGCGCCCTTCAGGACCTTGAGCGCGACCGGCCGGCGCAGCCGCGTGTCCTCGGCGCGCCAGACCTCGCCCATCCCGCCGGCGCCGAGCCGCGCGTCGATCCGGTAGCGCCCGAGGACCTCGCCGATCACGAGCGCCATCTTAGGCCGGCCCGTCGCCGATAATCGCCGGCATGCCCGCGACGCGCGCTCGGCTGCGGGAGCTGGCCGGGCTGTTTCTCAAGCTGGGATTCACCGCGTTCGGCGGACCGGCCGCGCACGTCGCGATGATGGAGCACGAGGTCGTCGTGCGGCGCGGCTGGATGAGCCGCGAGGAGTTCCTCGACCTTCTCGGAGCGACGAACCTCATGCCGGGCCCCGTCTCGACGAAGATGTCGCTGTTCGTCGGGCACGTTCGCGCGGGGTTCGCGGGCCTCGTGGTCGCGGGCTTGTCCTTCATCCTCCCGGCGGCGGCGATCGTCCTGGCCTTCTCGTGGGCTTACGTCCGCTTCGGCTCGCTCCCCGCGATGCCGCACTTTTTCGAAGGGATCAAGCCCGTCGTCCTCGCGCTGATCGCACAGGCGATCGCGAGCCTCGGGCGCACGGCGGTGAAGAGCCGCTTCCTCCTCGCCCTCGGCGCCGCGGCGTTCGTGGCGGCGTTCTTCGCGCACGAGTTCGTGCTGCTGCTCCTTGCCGGTTGTGTCTCGGTCGGGGGAATGGCGATTGAAGATTTGCTCAGAAGGGGAAGAGGGGCGGGAGCGCAGGCGCCGGCGGAGCAAAGCGGCGGCCGCGGATCGGATGAGTCGGCCGGGGGCGCCGCCGCGGGGCCGGACCTCGCGCGCGGCGGCACCGCCCATCCGTCTTCACCTTCCAAGAAATCTTCTTCTCTTCTCTTCTCCCCTCTTCTCTTCTCTTCGGCGGCAATCTCTTCGTCCTTCTCCCTCCCGGGCCTGTTCCTCTTCTTCCTCAAGACCGGGGCGATCCTGTTCGGGAGCGGGTACGTCCTTCTCGCGTTCTTGAAGAACGACCTCGTGGGGCGCTGGCACTGGCTCACGAACGCGCAGCTTCTCGACGCCGTCGCCGTCGGTCAGTTCACGCCCGGCCCGCTCTCGGCGACGGCGACGTTCATCGGCTACCTCCTCGCGGGGCCGGCCGGGGCCGCCGTGGCGACGGCAGGCATCTTCCTGCCCTCGTTCGCGTACGCGGCGGTTTGCGGCCCGTTCGTGCCGCGTCTCAGGGCCTCGCGCGCCCTCGGCTCCTTCCTCGACGGCGTCAACGTCGGGGCTCTCGCTCTCATGGGCGGCGTCACGCTCGAGCTGACGCATTCCGCCATCGTGAGCGTCCCCACGGCGGCGGTCTTCCTCGCGAGCGTGGCCGCGCTGTCCGTCGCGCGGCTCAATGCCGCGTGGCTCGTCCTCGCGGGCGGCCTTCTCGGGATCGCGCTCGGTTGACGCCCTATAATTCCGCCCGCCGCGCCATCGCCCATCCTCCGCGCGCGCCCTCATCAAGGAGAGAGAGATGTACGACCTCGTCGTGATCGGCTCGGGACCCGGCGGCTACGTCGCCGCGATCCGCGCCGCGCAGCTCGGACTCCGGACCGCCATCGTCGAGAAGGACGCGAAGGTCCCGGGCGTCGGCCTCGGGGGCACGTGCCTCCACCGAGGCTGCATCCCGACGAAGGCCATGCTCAAGTCCGCTTCCCTCTACGACGAAACGAAGAACCACGCGGGGGCCTTCGGCGTGAAGACGGCCGGCGTCGAGCTCGACTACCCTGCCGTCGTGAAGTTCCGGGACAAGGTCGTCTTCAAGGGCGCCAAGGGCGTCGAGTTCCTCATGAGGAAGCACAGGATCGACGTCGTCGCGGGCACGGGTCGCCTCGTGACGCCGACCCGCGTCGCCGTCGCGGGCGAGGCCGGCGAGACGGTCCTCGAGGCAAAGAACGTCCTCGTCGCGACGGGCTCGGTCCCGCGGGACCTCCCGAACGTCCGGGCGGACGGCGTGTCCGTCCTGAACTCCGACCACATCCTCAAGTCCACGGCCGTCCCGAAGTCGCTTCTCGTGATCGGATCGGGCGCGGTCGGCTCCGAGTTCGCGTCCTGCTTCGCGCGCTACGGCGCGAAAACGGTGCTCGTCGAGGTCCTCCCGCGCATCCTCCCGCTCGAGGACGATGAGGTCTCGAAGGAGGTCGAGAAGGTCTTCCGGAAGAAGGGCATCGAAGTCCACGTGAAGACCGCCGTCGAGTCCGTGTTGCCGAACGGCGACGGGACCGTCACGGTCTCCGCGAAGGGCCCGGACGGCGGCCCGCTCTCGTGGTCGGTCGAGAAGGTCCTTCTCGCCGTCGGCCGCAAGCCCGTGAGCGAGAACCTCGGCCTCGAGGCGGTCGGCGTCGCCGTCGAGCGCGGCTACGTCAAGGTCGACGCGCTCCAGCGCACGAACGTTCCGAACGTCTACGCGATCGGCGACGTGACCCCCACGATCTGGCTCGCGCACGTCGCGTCCGCGGAGGGCATCGTCGCGGCCGAGACGATGGCCGGCCACCCGACCGTCCCCGTCGACCGCGACCAGGTCCCGGGCTGCACGTACTGCGATCCCGAGGTCGCTTCGATCGGGCTCACGGAGGCGAAGGCGAAGGAGCGCGGCTACGCCGTGAAGACCGGCCGATTCCCTTTCGGCGTCCTCGCGAAGACGGCGATGGAGCCGTCACCCGAGGGCTTCGTCAAGATCGTGTCCGACGCGAAGTACGACGAGATCCTCGGCGTCCACATCGTCGGCCCTCACGCAACGGAGCTCATCGCCGAGGGCGGCGCGCTGCTCCGCCTCGAGGCGACGACCGAGGAGATGATCCGCACGATCCACGCGCACCCGACGCTCTCGGAGGCGCTCCACGAAGCCGCGGAGGCCGTCCACGGCCACAACATCCACGGGTAGTCGCCTCGCCGGAGTCGTGCTCGCGTGCCTCGGGGTCGCGGCCGCCGCGGCACTCGGCCGGGCGGTCGGCGCGAACGAGACGACCGCAGGCTTCGTCTTCCTCGTCGTCGTCCTCTTCTCCGCCGCGCGGCTCTCCCTCGCCGCCGCCACGGCGGCGTCGCTCGCGGCGACGGCGACGTACAACTACTTCTTCCTCCCGCCGGTGGGCCGTTTCACGATCGCCGACCCCGCGAACTGGGTCGCTCTCTTCGCGTTCCTCCTCGCCTCGGTGCTCGTGAGCCGCCTCGTCACGAAGGAGCAGCGCCGGGCCGAGGAGGCCGAGTCGCGGCGGAAGGAGATGGAGGCCCTCTACGAGCTCTCCGTCGATCTCTTCGCGGCCACGAACCGTGTCGGAGCCCTCGGCGACGCCGCGGGCCGCGCCCTGAAGTCGATCGGGGCGCTCGGCGGCGCCCTGGTCCTCATCCCCGGCGTGTCGGGGCGCGGCGACGTCGCCGTCGCGGTCGGCGACCACCGCTTCGACCGATCCGATCCCCTCCTCGAGAGCGTCGGCCGCAGCGGCGAGCCCGCCGAGCTGCCCGCGGCCGACGGCACTCGCGACGCGTATCTTCCGCTGACGCTCGGAGGGCGCTCGAGCGGCGTCCTCCTCGTGCGCGGGACGCGCGCGGACCGGCACGCGCTCGCGTCCGCGGGCCGCCTCGTCGCGCTCGCCGTCGAACGCGAGAAGTTCCTCGAGGAGCGCACGCACCTCGAGGCGCTGCGCGAGAGCGATTCGCTCAAGACGTCCCTCCTCCGGGCCGTCTCGCACGACCTGCGGACGCCGATCACGGCGATCCGGCTCGGCCTCGAGCGCCTCCGGCGCACGGCGGGCGCCGCCGCGGCCGTCGACGAGGTCTCCGTCGAGACCGAGCGCCTGTCGCGGCGCATCGACAACCTCCTCGCGATGGCGCGGCTCGACGCGGGAACCTACGTCCCGCACCCGGAGCCCGCACCGCCCGCGGACCTTTTCCGCGCGTCTCTCGAGGCCCTGCCGCTGGACCTCGCAGGCCGCACCGTGGACGTGACCGTCGCCCCGGAGACGCCCGACGTGCTCGCGGATCCCGCGCTCGCCGTGGAGATCCTCGCGAACCTCCTCGAGAACGCGTCGCGCGCCGCCACAGCCCCCGCGCCGATCGAGGTCGCGGCCGGGCGCAACCCGACGGACTCCCGGCGCGTGCGCCTCGAGGTCCGCGACCGCGGCGCGGGCGTTCCCGCGGACGTGAAGCGCGCGGCCGCCTCCGGCGCCTCGCCCGCGGAGGCCGGGCGCGCCGGGTTGGGGCTCGTGATCTGCGCGTCGCTCGCGCGCGCGATGGACGGCTCGATCGCGCTCCTCGACCGCCCCGGCGGCGGGACGATCGCGCGCCTCGATCTCCCGGCCGCCCCGGAGGCCGCCGCGTGACCCGCGCCCCGACGATCCTCGTGGTCGACGACGACCCGTCCATCCGACGGGGCGTCGCCGCCGAGCTCGCCGCGGCCGGGTACGAGACGCTCGAGGCCGCCGACGGCGAGGAGGGCGCCCGCCTCGCGGCGGAGCGCGAGCCCGATCTCGTCCTCACGGACCTCGCGATGCCGGTCGCGGACGGGTTCGCGCTCATCGCGCGCGTCCGCAGGTCCGGCCGGACCCCCATCATCGTCCTGTCGGTCCGCGGAGGCGACGCGGACAAGATCCGCGCGCTCGACCTCGGCGCGGACGATTTCGTCGTGAAGCCGTTCTCGGTGCCCGAGCTCCTCGCCCGCGTGCGTGCGCAGCTGCGGCGGCACGGGGACGAGGGCGGCGCCGGCGTCCTCGAGTTCCCGGGGCTCACGCTCGACCGGGAGCGGCGGCGGGTCGTCGTCGAGGGCAAGGAGATCCGCCTCACGCCGACCGAGCTCGCGATCCTCGATCTCCTGGCCTCGCACGCGGGCAAGCCCGTGACGATCCGGCAGATCATCGGCCGCGTCTGGCACGGGGCCCCCGGGACGACGCCGGACGCGGTACGGGTGCACGTGGGCACGCTCCGGAAGAAGATCGAACCCGACCCCGCGCGGCCGCGCTACGTCGTCACGGAGCCGTGGGTGGGCTACCGCTTCGTCGCCGAGCCCCTGTGAGACCCTAGACGGCCGCGCGGACGGGCAGGACGATCGCCTGGACGCCCTCGAACTGCAGCCGGCGCTGGATCGCCATCGCGGTCTCGTTGTGGAGGAAGCGGTGGTACCACTGCTCCTTCTTGAACACGAGTTTGCCGCTGAAGACGACGGAGCGCGGGAACTCCTCGCGGAGCTCCTTGCAGATCTTCACGACCTCGTCGACGGCCTCCGTCGCGACGGCCATCCGGTAGCCGGCGTTCCAGCCCTTCGCGCGGCACCAGGCGACGTATTTCTCGAGGTTCTCGCGCGTGTTCGCCTCGAGCCGCCCGACCTCCTCGCCGCCCTTGAAGGTCCCGGAGTCCACGACGGCCACCGAGACGAACACGAGATTCCTGTAGTAGTTCGGGAAGAGCATGTGGATGCTCAGGATCTGGTGGAGGCCGTAGCCCGAGAAGCGGTCCACGGTCAGGATGGCCGTCGGCAGCCTGTGGTCGAGCGCGGCGACGCAGTCGTCCGGAACCGGCACCGGCGCGACCGGAACGAGGATGTCGTCGAGACGCTTGAGGTCCCGTGCGACCTGGTCGTAATGCCGCCGGATCAGGAAGCACACGGCGATCGTCGCGCACGTGACGAGCGCCGTCATCCAGCCGCCCTCGGCGAACTTCTCGTAGAGAGTCACGCAGAGGATCGTGAGACAGAGGACGAGGCCGGTGCCGTGGATCGCGAGCTGGCTCTTCCAGCGCGGCTCCTTGTGCCGGTCCACGATCCAGTGGCGGGCCATCCCGAGCTCCGTGAGCGAGAAGGTCACGAAGACGTTGATCGAGTACATGACGACGAGCATCGTGATGTCGCCGCGCGTGTAGAGGAGAGCGGCGACCGCCGCGAGCCCCATGAGGAAGACGCCGTTCTGCGTCACGAGCCGGTCCGAGAGCTGGGAGAACCGGCGCGGAACCCACGAGTCGACCGCCATGTTCCCGAGGACGCGCGGGCCGTCGAGAAAGCCCGTCTGCGCCGCGACGAAGAGGAGAGCCGCTTCCGCCACGAGGAGCGTCAGGACGAAGGCCGTTCCGACGGCGAGACCTCCCACCCGCCAGCGCCCGAACAGAGCGTCGAAGAGCGCGAAGTTCATCGTCTTCCCCGCCTCCACCTGCGCCCCCACGAGGAGATACCCGAAGAGGATGCCGCCCGCCGTGAACGCGAGCGAGGCGGCCATGAGGAACATCGTCGTCTTGCCCGTCTTCACGCGCGGCTCGCGCAGCATCGTGACGCCGTTCGAGACGGCCTCGATGCCCGTGTACGTGCCGCCGCCCATCGAGTACGCCTTCAGCAGGATGAAGGCGAGCGGCCAGAAGCCGAGCGTCGCCCGCGACGCGTGGAACTCGCGGGCGGCCCCGGCGAACACTCCGGGCAGGCTCCCGAGGTGGATCGCGAAGGAATAGAGGATCGCGAACGCGTGCGTGCCGATGAAGACGAGGAAGATCGGCGCGAGGACCGTCACGGACTCCTTCACGCCGCGGAGGTTCAGGACGATCAGGACGAGAAGGACGCCGAGCTCGGCGCCGAGCTTGTACCGGGCCATCCCCGGGGGCAGGAAGTTCCAGATCTGGTCGCAGGCCGACGCGACGGACACGCTGATCGTGAGGACGTAGTCGACGAGGAGCGCGCAGCCCGAGACGACGCCGACCCTGTTCCCGAGGAGCTTCGTCGCCACGAGATAGCCGCCGCCCCCGCCGGGAAAGTGCTGGATGAGGTTGGAGTAGGCGATCGAGATGACGGCGATCGTGACCGCCGTCATCGCGACGAGCACGATCGCGAGCGAGCGATGGGGCCCGAGGGCCCGGAACGCCTCGTCCGGGCCGTACGCGGAGGAGGACAGCCCGTCGGCCCCGAGGCCCACCCACGCGAGGAACGCGACGAGGGACACCCGATGGAAGACGTTCGGGTCCTTCACGTCGCGCGGCTTTCCCAGGAGGACCTGGGTGATCTTGTTCGGCTCGGGCATGTCGGCAGTCGCTCGGGCGGCCTTCCGTTTCGGGGGTCGATGCCCGCCGTCGCTCGTCGGCCTTAGATCTTCTTTAGGTCTTTCTCCGGACTTCCTTCGAGGAGCGGGCGCAGGTTCCCGGCGTGAGAAGGATACAGGCTTGGCCACGCGTGCGCTCGGTCGCGGCGTTTCTCGGTCTCGCCACGGCTTCACTCGTCAGTCTCTTTGTCGGAGCTCTGCTCGCCGTCTCCTGGGACGGCGTGCCTCGTCTGATCTTCGCGGGCTCGGGCTTCGCGGGGTATCTGTACTTCCTGGCTCATGCGCTCCGGGAGGTGAACCTGCCGGCCGTGCTCGTCGAGCCGGGTCCGGACCCCGAGCGCCGTCGCCCCGCCGTCCCGGGGAGTCCCGCCGGCGGGACCGGCGAGGCCGGGCAGGCGACCCGGAGAGTGGCACACCGCTTCGCGGCCTAGAGCGATTCGGGGCGCGCGAGCGCCCGGATCTCGGGCCGCATCAAAGGAGAAGTATGAAGAGCGTGAGAAGGCCCGCCGGCGCCCGTCGCCGGCTCGTGATGATGTCCATGCTGATGGCCGCAAGCCTCGCCGGCTCCGGCGCGCTCGCGGAGGCACCGCAGGGCACGCCGCCGGAGACCCCGGCGCCGTCTCCGACGCCGACGCCGACGCCGACTTCGGCGGCACCGGCAAAGCCGGAGCCCTTCGCGTTCGCGAACTGGGGTTGGCTCCAGGGGACTCCCCGGACGACGACGAACGTCCTCGACACGAAGTACTTCACGGGCGAGTTCCGCGTCGACGTGAACTACATCTACGACATGAACCAGCCGAAAGACCACACGATCGGTGGCTCGACCGAAGTGGGCCGCGCGCAGGAATTTCAGCTCCAGCAGCTCGGCCTCGGCGGCGACTTCCACGCCGGCGACGTGCGCGGCCGCTTCATGACGCAGATCGGGATGTACTCCACGATGACGCCGCGCAACGACTCGAGCCCGTCGCGGGGTCAGTGGGACCTGACGGACGCCTATCGGTACATCTCGGAAGCCTGGGGGGGCATCCACATCAACGCGCTGAACGGAATCAACGTCGACGGGGGCATCTTCCTTTCGTACATCGGCCTCTTCAGCTACTACAACTTCGACAACTGGGCGTACCAGCCGTCGTACGTGTCGTCGAACACGCCCTGGTTCTTCAACGGCTTGAGGATCCAGATCTTCCCGAGCGACAAGCTGAAGATCGAGCCCTGGATCATCAACGGCTGGCAGTCCTACGGGATGTTCAACTCGCGGCTTGGATTCGGGGGACAGATTCTCTGGAGGCCGAACCCGAACGTGTCCGTCGTCCTGAACAACTACGTCGGGACGGACGCGCTGAACAACCCGGACCGCCGGAGGCTGCACACGGACGACAGTGTGACGGTCCGGTATCTCGACCACCCCGCGTCCTACCTCTCGAAAGCCGCCTTCTCGTTCACGTTCGACGCCGGCTGCGAGTCGGGCGGCGGCGTGAGCTGCAGCGGCTCCGCCACGGATCCCGCGCAGTACTTCATCGGCTTCATGGTGTACAACCGCTTCTGGTTCGCGAAAGACACGTGGGCCTTCACGGTCGGCGGCGGCATGATCAACAACCCCGGTCGGTACCTCGTCCTGCTGCCCCCGATCAACGGCGCGACGGCGACGACGGGGACGACGTACTTCACGGAGAACCCGGGCGACCCGTACAAGGCATGGGACTACACGATCGGGTTCGATTACATGCCCGAGCAGTGGATCACGTTCCGCGCGGAATTCAATCACCGCGGGGCGAACGTGCCCTACTTCTCCGGCTCCGGCGGCATCACCCCCGACGGCGGAAACCAGGGTGCCCCTGGATCCGTCGTGGACGGCTTCACGCCCGACCTCCGTAAGTACGAGAACCGCATCAACATGGCGATTCTCGTGAAGTTCTAAGGAGCGCACATGCTCGACGCCCTTTTCCTCCTCCTCACCGCCGGCCTTCTCGCGCTGTCGCTCTGGTACGTGAAGCGCTGCGACGAGATCTGACCCGAAAAAGAGAGAAGCACGCCATGTCCTTCGAAGCCATCCTCGGCCTCGTCCTCTCGGCCGCGGCCCTCGTCTACCTCCTCTACGCGCTCGTGAAGCCCGAGAAGCTGTGAGATCGCCATGTCCGACGTGTTCCTGAAGATCGGCATCTACTTCCTCCTCGTCCTCGCGGTCGTCAAGCCGCTCGGGACCTACATGAAGAAGGTCTTCTCGAAGGAGAAGGCCTTTCTCGATCCCGTGCTCGTCCCGCTCGAGCGTCTCCTGTACCGCGTGGGCGGCGTGGACGCCTCGAAAGAGCAGGGCTTCATGGCGTACGCGGGCTCGATGATGATCTTCAACGTCGTCAGCCTCGTCGTCCTGTACGTCATGGAGCGGATCCAGCAGTGGCTGCCGCTGAACCCCGACAGGATGCCGGCCGTCCCGGCCGCCCTCGCGTGGAACACCGCGGTCTCGTTCACGACGAACACGAACTGGCAGGCCTACTCGGGCGAATCCACGATGTCGCTCTTCACCCAGATGGCCGGCCTCGCGGTGCACAACTTCGCCTCCGCCGCGACGGGCATCGCGATCGCGATCGCCTTCGTCAGGGGCGTCGCGCGAGTCGAGAGCAAGGGAATCGGGAACTTCTGGTCCGACCTCGTGCGCGCGACGCTGTGGGTCCTCCTGCCCATCAGCCTCGCGGGCGCGGTCGTCCTGATGTCGCAGGGCGTCATCCAGAACTTCAAGGCTTCCGAGGCCGTCACGACTCTGGAAGGCTCCGTCCAGAAGATTCCGCAGGGGCCCATCGCCTCCCAGGAGGCGATCAAGGAGCTGGGCACGAACGGCGGGGGCTTCTTCAACGCGAACTCCTCCCACCCCTACGAGAACCCGACGCCGTTCAGCAACCTCCTCGAGATGTTCCTGATCTTCTCCGTCGGCGCGGGGCTGACCTACACGCTCGGCTCGATGACGGGCAAGACCCGCCACGGCTGGGCCGTCTTCTGGTCGATGTCGGCGCTCTTTCTCGCCGGCGCCCTGACCGCGGGCACCTTCGAGGTGCGGGGGAACCCGATCCATCACGGTCTCGGCGTCTCGACCGCGATGGGCAACATGGAGGGCAAGGAGGTCCGCTTCGGGCCCGTCGACTCGGCGCTCTTCGCGACGATCACGACGGACGCCTCCTGCGGCGCGATCAACTCCTGGCACGATTCCTTCACGCCGCTCGGCGGCCTCGTTCCTCTCCTGAACATCCAGCTCGGCGAGATCATCTTCGGCGGCGTCGGCGCGGGCCTCTACGGAATGCTCCTCTTCGTCGTCCTCACCGTGTTCATCGCGGGACTCATGGTCGGCCGAACGCCCGAGTACCTCGGCAAGAAGATCGAAGCCCACGAGGTCAAGCTCGCGATGCTTTCGGTCCTCATCCTCACCTTCTCGATCCTCGTAGGGACCGCCCTCGGCGCCTCGACCAGCGCCGGCCTCGCGGGCCTGAACAACGCGGGGCCGCACGGTCTCTCGGAAATCCTCTACGCCTACACGAGCGCGACGGGAAACAACGGCAGCGCCTTCGCCGGGTTGAACGCGAACTCGAACTTCTACAACGTGTCGCTCGGTTTCGCGATGTTCTTCGGGCGCTTCCTCATGATCATTCCGCTCCTCGGCATCGCCGGCTCCCTCGCCGCGAAGAAGAAGGTCGCCGAGTCGATCGGCACGTTCCCCGTGGACGGACCCGTGTTCGTCGTCCTCCTCGTCGGCGTGATCCTGATCGTCGGCGCCCTGACGTTCTTCCCCGCGCTCGCTCTGGGCCCCATCGTCGAGCACTTCCTGATGGGCGCCGGAAAGCTCTTCTGAGACGCACATGAAAGACAACAAGACGCGCACGACCAGCCTTTTCGACAAGGCCATCCTCGCCCGCGCTACGGTGGACGCATTCGGGAAGCTCCACCCGGCGCGGATGATGAAGAACCCGGTCATGTTCATCGTCGAGGTCGGGGCTCTCGCGACGACGCTGTTTCTCCTCCCCGGCCTCGCGCCGAAGGGCCTCTTCGGCTTCCAGCTGCAGATCGTCTCCTGGCTCTGGGCGACCGTCCTCTTCGCGAACTTTGCCGAGGCCGTCGCCGAGGGCCGCGGCAAGGCCCAGGCCGACGCGCTCCGCAAGGCGCGCACCGAGACCATGGCGCGGCGCCTGACGGGCGGGAAGGGCGGGCCGTTCACGGTCGAGGACACGATCCCTTCGACGCAGCTCCGCAAGGGCGACCGCGTCGTCGTCGAGGCGGGCGGGATGATCCCGGGCGACGGGACCGTCGTCGAGGGAATTGCGTCGGTGAACGAATCCGCGATCACCGGCGAGTCCGCCCCGGTCATCCGGGAGTCGGGCGGCGACCGGTCGGCCGTGACGGGCGGGACGACGGTTCTCTCGGACCGGATCATCGTCGAGATCACTTCCGAACAGGGGCAGACGTTCCTCGACCGGATGATCCGCCTCGTCGAGGGCGCCGAGCGGCAGAAGACGCCGAACGAGATCGCGCTCGACATCCTCCTGGCGGGCCTCACGATCGTGTTCCTCTTCGCGACGGTGACGCTGCGTCCGTTCGCGATCTACTCCGGCGGGAACGTCTCCGTGACGGTTCTCATCGCGCTCCTCGTCTGCCTGATTCCGACGACGATCGGAGGTCTTCTCTCGGCCATCGGCATCGCCGGCATGGACCGCGTGCTCCGGCACAACATCCTCGCGATGTCCGGCCGCGCGGTCGAGGCCGCGGGGGACGTCAACGTCCTCCTCCTCGACAAGACCGGCACGATCACGCTCGGCAACCGCGAAGCCGTCCAGTTCCTCCCCGCGCCCGGCGTCGAGGCGCACCAGCTCGCGGACCTCGCGCAGCTCTCCTCGCTCGCGGACGAGACGCCCGAGGGGCGATCGATCGTCGTGCTCGCGAAGGAGAAGTACGGCCTGAGGGCGCGGCTCCTCGCCGAGCTCGAGGCCGCGTTCGTTCCCTTCACCGCGAAGACGCGGATGTCGGGCCTCGACTTTTCCTCCGGCCGGAAGGTGCGCAAGGGCGCCGCCGACGCCGTGGACGCGTTCGTGAAGTCCGTGGGCGGGTCCTTTCCGGAGGCGGTCCGGCGCGACGTCTCGACGATCGCGGCCGAAGGCGGCACGCCGCTCGTCGTGGCGGACGGCTCGCACGTCATGGGGACGATCTACCTCAAGGACATCGTGAAGGGCGGGATGAAGGAGCGCTTCGACCGGCTGCGCGCCATGGGGATCCGCACGGTCATGATCACGGGCGACAACCCGCTCACGGCGGCGACGATCGCCCGCGAGGCCGGCGTGGACGACTTCCTCGCCGAGGCGACGCCCGAGCACAAGCTCGCGCTCATCCGCGCCGAGCAGGCGAAGGGCAACCTCGTCGCGATGACGGGCGACGGCACGAACGACGCCCCGGCCCTCGCGCAGGCGGACGTCGGCATGGCGATGAACACGGGGACGCAGCCCGCGAAGGAGGCCGGCAACATGGTCGACCTCGACTCGAACCCCACGAAGCTCATCGAGGTCGTCGAGATCGGCAAGCAGCTCCTCATGACGCGCGGCGCGCTCACGACGTTCTCGATCGCGAACGACGTCGCGAAGTACTTCGCGATCATCCCGGCGCTTTTCCTCGTGACGTACCCGGAGCTCCAGGCGCTCAACATCATGCGTCTCGCGACACCCGAGAGCGCCATCCTCTCCGCCGTCATCTTCAACGCGCTCATCATCGTGGCCCTGATCCCGCTCGCCCTGCGCGGCGTGTCGTACCGGCCGCTCGGCGCCGGGCGGATCCTGCGGCGGAATCTGATGCTCTACGGCGTCGGCGGCGTCATCGTGCCGTTCATCGGCATCAAGGCGATCGACCTCCTACTCGTCGCCCTCCATCTTGTCTGAGGTCACCATGAAAGAGAACGTATTCGGTTCGATCCGGCTCTTCCTGGCGCTCACGGTCCTCCTGGGCGTCGCGTATCCGCTCGTCGTTTGGGGCATCGGCAGGGTGGCGTTTCGGGAGAAGGCGGACGGGAGTCTTCTGCGAATGAAAGAGGGCGCGGGTGCAGCCTCCGATCGTTTCGTGGGATCGGCTCTCATCGGCCAGTCGTTCGTGATGCCCGGGCACTTCCACGGGCGCCCCTCCGCCGCCGGCGACGCCGGATACGACGGCACCGCCTCGGGCGGAACGAACTTCGGTCCCACCTCGAAGAAACTCGCCGATTCGATCGGCGAGAAGGTCGCGGCGCTGCGAGGCGACAACCCGCCGGCCGCCGGGTCCCCCGTCCCGGCCGACTCGGTCACGTCCTCCGCCTCGGGCCTCGACCCTCACATCTCTCCCGAGTACGCCCGCCTGCAGGTCGCGCGCGTCTCCCGCGAGACGCACATTCCGGCCGCCGACCTCGAGGCGCTCGTGGCCCGGAACACCGACGGCCGCTTCCTGGGTGTCTACGGCGAGAGCCGCGTGAACGTCCTCGCTCTCAACATGGCCATCGACGCGAAGCTCGGCCATCCCCAGATCGCACCGACCCCGACCGCGACACCGGCGCCGGGCGCCACCCCGGCCGCGGCGACGCCCTGATCGCCGAGGCGCGCCGTTTGCGATGCGAAGAGCCGAGCGGGTGGATGCCGCCCGTCGTGCAGAGATTTCCAACCGTGAACCTCCAGTAGGACCGATGCAAAACCAGGACATCCAGTTCGTCATCCCCACCTACCGGCTGCGCGACGTCGGAGACACCGTCGAGCAGTACGACGAGCACCTCTGGCGCAACGGGCACTCGATCCCGATCGTCGTCTTCGACGATTCGACGCCCGCGAACCACGAGAAGTACTACCCGCTGCTCGAGAACACGGCGACGTACAACGACCTTTTCTACGTCGGCCCCCGCGAGAAGGACCAGTTTCTCGCGTTCGTGAACGGGCGGCTGAGGGACAAGAAGCTCCAGTCCCTCGTAAAGGACCTGTTCCGGCCGAGCTACGGCGGCAACCGCAACTATCCGCTTATGTACACGCTCGGCGGGCTCTTCGTGAGCAACGACGACGACATGCGACCCTTCGCCTTCATGGAGACGAGCCCCGAGTCGCTCGCCGACGACGAGGTCTGCCACGGCCGGCTCCGAAAGACGGGCGAGAACGGCTACACGCGCAAGTCCTTCGACATCCTGACGTCCTTCCTCGACGTCCTCGGCAAGCCCGTCTCCGAGGTTCCGGAGAACTACGAGCGCGGGAACCTCCTCGTCGACACGGCGACCGACCTCGAGACGAACGCGACGAAGGGCCTCGTCCGCGAGAACTCGCTCATGCTCCGGCGGGGCGACGTCGCGGACGACGCGATCGTCAGGATGGCGCAGACGTTCCGTTCGGGGACGAACGACGTCGACGCAATCGACTTCGTCGACATGTTCCTCGACGACGAGAGCCACACGCACCTCGAAGAGCTGCACGACGTCTACGTCCTCGAGAACTTCCGCCCGGTCGTGACAAACCTGAACTGGCGCATGGACTGCGGCGTGGCGGGCTACGACAACACGGCCGGTCTTCCCCCCTTCTTTCCGACGCGGCTGAGGTTCGAGGACTACATCTACCGGCTGTGGATCCAGCAAGAGGGCATCGTCGCGGCACACGTCGACGCGGCGCAGAACCACTCCAAGAGCACGTACATGCGGAATCCGCCGGCGGCAGAGATCCTGAACGAGGAGATCGCGAACCTTCTCAAGAAGAAGATCAAGTCCACGCTCACGCGACTCGACGACCTCACGATCGCGTTCGACTACGACGGCGAGGTCGAGGCCCGAGATGCCGAGGAGATCCTCGCCAAGATCCGGACCCTGCACGCGCGCGCTCTCGAAGCGGCGCGGCTCGCCCCCGAGGAGCGGGCCCTCACGCTGCGGCTCTTCGCCGAGAACCTGGACAAGACCTTCTACGGCTTCGAGCCCGACTTCTTCCAGCAGAACCTGCGGCAGCAGGTGAACGACGTCGTCAGCCTCATCAAGGGCACGGTGGAGATCTGGCCGACGCTCGTCGAGATCTGCTACTTCCAGAGGAGCCGTCGCGGGCTCCCCCGGACCCGCGTCGGGAACCAGAGCCGACGCGGAGGAGGGTCCGAGCTCTCGTGAGAATCGCCCAGGTCGCGCCTCTCTACGAGAGCGTCCCGCCGACGCTGTACGGCGGCACGGAGCGCGTCGTCTCGTACCTGACCGAGGAGCTCGTGGCGCTCGGGCACGAAGTCACGCTGTTCGCGAGCGGCGACTCCGTGACGAGCGCCCGCCTGGTCCCGGGCTGTCCCCGCGCCCTGTGGCGGGACCCCGCGTGCAAGGAGACGCTTCCGCACCACGTGCGCCTTCTCGAGCTCGTGTTCCGCGACACGAGCCGGTTCGACGTCGTGCATTTCCACACGGACTACGTCCAGTTCCCGCTGCTGAGGCGCGCGCCCTGTTCGAGCGTCACGACCTGCCACGGGGCGCTCCACCGCCCCGACCTCGGGCCGCTCCTCGGCGAATACCGGGAGGTCCCCCTGGTCTCGATCTCGGACGCGCAGCGCCGCCCGCTCCCCGACGCGAACTGGCAGGCGACGATCACCCACGGGCTCCCGCGCGACCTCCACACGTTCGTGGAACGCCCCGGACGGGACCTCGTCTTCCTGGGCCGGATCTCGCCCGAGAAGCGCGTGGACCGAGCCGTCGCGATCGCTCAGCTCACGGGCGCGAAGCTGAAGATCGCGGCGAAGGTCTACGCAGAGGAGGAGCACTACTTCCGGCGGGAGATCGAGCCCCTTCTCGCGCGCTCGCGGCGCTTCGTCGATTTCGTCGGCGAAGTCGGGGGTCGCGACAAGGACGCATTCCTCGGCAACGCCCGCGCGTTGCTCTTCCCGATCGACTGGGCAGAGCCCTTCGGCCTCGTCATGATCGAGGCCCTGGCCTGCGGGACGCCCGTCATCGCATGGAGGAACGGGTCCGTGCCGGAGGTCATCGAGCACGGCGTCACCGGCTTCGTCGTCGACAGCCTGGACGAGGCGGCCGAGGCCGTCGCGAAGATCGACACGATCGACCGGCGCGCGTGCCGCGCGGCGTTCGAGGCCCGCTTCGACGCCGCGCGGATGGCGCATCGGTACGTGGACGTGTACCGCCGGCTCGTGGACAGCGCGCGGGCGCCCGAGGAAACCGTGGAGCGTTCCGGCCCGCGCGGCCTCGTGCCCATGATCGGTCCGGAACGGCGCGCCGCCTCGTTCCGGATCCCGAGAGCCGCGGGGGCCTGACGAGAGGTGCGCGTCGAGCCGGACGCGGCCTTGCCGAAAGCGCAGTGGGAGCCCGGGGCCTCCCATCTCCTCGCGGCCTCGAGCGTCGCGGACGAGCGCACGCGCATCCTCAAGCACGGCGACACGTTCGCCGTCCTCGACCATTACGGAGACATCAAGCCGGGGGGCCTCGGCGAGGAGGGTCTCTACCACGACGGGACCCGCCACCTCTCGACCTGGCTCCTCGATCTCGAGGGAGAGCGCCCGTTCTTCCTCAGCTCGACCGTGAAGGACGACGACAACCAGCTCACGGTGCAGCTCACGAATCCCGACCTCCTGGACGGGACGCGCATCCGGGTTCAGCTCGGCTCCCTCCAGCTCGCGGTCCGCAAGTTCCTCTGGAAGGGCGTTCTCTACCAGGAGCTGACCGTCCGGAACCTCTCCGAGTCCCCGATCTCGAGCGCCCTCTCGCTGAGGTTCGGGGCGGACTACGCGGACATCTTCGAGGTCCGCGGCATGAAGCGGGAGGCGCGCGGCGAGGACCTCGAGCCGGAGGTCGGCCGGGACCGGGCCGTCCTGCGCTACCGCGGGCGGGACGACGAGGAGCGCCGCACGGTGATCTCGTTCTCCCCCGCGCCGGCGAGCCTCACCGAGCGGGAAGCACTCATGGACGTCGCGCTCCCTCCGCGGGGGGAGACGACGGTGGCCGTGACGGTCGCCTGCGAGCGGCGCTCCTTCGTCCCCCGCGTCCTCTCGGCCGAGGAGGCGGGAGAGGAGGCCCAGCGGCACCTGGAACAGTCCCGGGCCTGGGCCTGCCACGTCGCGACGCCGAACGGCCTCGTGAACTCGTGGATCGACCGCGCGATCGCGGACCTGCACATGCTCACGACCGATCTGCCGACGGGACCGTATCCCTACGCGGGCGTCCCGTGGTTCAACACGCCGTTCGGACGCGACGGGATCGTCACCGCCCTCGAGTCCCTCTGGATGAGACCCGCTCTCGCGCGCGGGGTCCTTGCCTACCTCGCGTCCACGCAGGCCACGGAATTCGTGGTCGAGGAGGACGCTGAGCCCGGGAAGATCCTCCACGAGACGCGGCGCGGCGAGATGGCCGCCCTGCGCGAGATCCCGTTCGGCCGGTATTACGGGAGCGTCGACGCGACGCCGCTCTTCGTCGTCCTCGCGGGCGCGTATTTCGAGAGGACCTCGGACCGCGCGTTCGTCGAGACGCTCCGGCCGCACGTGACGGCCGCGCTCGAGTGGATCGACCGGCGCATGAGCCGGCGGCAGGACGGGTTCCTCGGATACCTGAGGAGCGCGCCGGACGGGCTCAAGCACCAGGGCTGGCGGGACTCCGACGATGCCGTCTTTCACGCGGACGGGACTCCGGCCGAGGGGGACATCGCGCTCTGCGAGGTGCAGGGCTACGCCTGGGCCGCACAGCGCGCCGGCGCTTCGCTCGCGCGGCTCTTCGGCGACGACGAGGCCGCCGCGACGCGGGAGCGGCGCGCCGAGTCCCTGCGGCGCGCGTTCGAGCGCGCCTTCTGGAGCGACGAAATCGGAAGCTTTGCGCTCGCCGTCGACGGGCGGGGAGCGCCGTGCCTCGTCCGCGGCTCCAGCGCGGGTCAGTGCCTCTTCTCGGGAATCGCGAGCCCCGAACGCGCCGTACGCCTCGTGCGGACGCTGTTCGCGCCGGACTCGTTCTCGGGGTGGGGCATCCGGACCATCGGCGCCTCGGAGCGGCGCTACAGCCCGCTCTCGTACCACGACGGGACGGTCTGGCCGCACGACAACGCCCTGATCGCCTCCGGCCTTGCGCGCTACGGTTTCGCCGACCGCACGCTCGATCTCTTCGAGGCGTTCCTCGACGCCGGCGTCCACTTCTCGCTCCAGCGCGTGCCGGAGCTGTTTTGCGGATTTCCGCGGCAGCCCGGCGAGGGCCCGATCCCGTACCCCGTCGCCTGCGCGCCGCAGGCGTGGTCGGCGGGGTCGGTCGTCCTCCTGCTGCGGGCCTGCCTCGGGGTCGAGATCGACGCGACTCTCCGGCGCGTCGTGTTCACCCGCCCGCGTCTCCCGGCCTCCGTCGGCGAGCTTCTCATCCACAACCTCGAGGTCGGCGGCTCGGCGATCGACCTCGCGGTCGTCAGGCACCGGAACAACGTCGGGATCGAGGTCTTGAAGCGCGACGAGGACGTCCGCATCGTCGTCGTCCCGTGATGGACTGAATTCAGGGCGGAAACGTTCCCCGAGGCGCGAGGACAGAAGAGAGCTTAACGGCGATAATCGGCCCGTGCCGAAGACGGTGGGGCCCGCTCGTCCGGATCCCGAATCGTTTCTGAGGCTCGCGAACAGGGACCCGAAGCGCGGCCACTTGAAGGTCTACCTCGGGCAGGCGGCGGGCGTCGGCAAGACGTACAAGATGCTCGACGACGCGCACACGATGCGCCGGCGCGGGATCGACGTCGTCGTCGCGCTCGTCGACACGCACGGGCGCACCGAGACCTCCGCCCGAATCGCGGACCTCGAGGTCGTCCCGCGCCGGACGGTGGCCTACAAGGGCGCGACCCTCGAGGAAATGGATCTCGACGCCGTTCTCGCGCGCAAGCCGGAGGTCGCCGTCGTCGACGAGCTGGCCCACACGAACGCCCCGGGCTCGAAGAACGAGAAGCGCTGGCAGGACGTCCTCGACCTCCTCGCGGCAGGAATCTCGATCATGACTGCCGTGAACGTGCAGCACCTCGAGGGCGTTCAGGACGTCGTGAAGTCGGCGACCGGCCTCGAGGTCAAGGAGCGCGTGCCCGACCGCGTGATCCGCGAGGCGGACGCCCTCGTGAACGTCGATCTCCCGGGTCCGGAGCTGCGCGACCGCCTCAAGCAGGGGAAGATCTATCCGCCGGAACAGGCTGCGCAGGCCCTCGAGAACTTCTTCCGGGAGGAGAACCTCCGGGCCCTCCGCGAGCTCGCGCTCCGCGAGACCGCCGAGAACGTCGATCACGGACCGACGGAGACCGCGAGCTCCGTCCCGGCGTCGGGCTCGTTCTCCGCCCCTTCTGCCGCGCGCGTGGCCGTCGCGCTGCCGCTGGATCCCCTCGCGGCGCGCGCGCTCATCCGCAGGGGCTCACGCATGGCGGGCCGCATGAACACGCGCTGGTACGCGCTCTACGTGAGGAGGAAGCGCGACCGCCCCGAGAACCTTTCCGCAATGGAGCACCGCGAGCTGACGGAGAACATCCAGCTCGCGATCTCCCTCGGCGCCACGATCGTCTACCGCGAGTCCGAGGACGTCGCCCAGGCCCTGCTCGACTTCGCGAGAGAGGAGAAGGTCCGGCTCCTCGTGCTGGGCCGCCCGTCGCGCACCGGCCTCAAGGGTCGGCTCGCGCCGGGAATCGTCTCGCGCGTGCTCGACGGGGCCCGCGGGCTGGACGTCTTCGTCGCGGACATCGAAAAGGAGCCGCAGGCGTGACGCGCGCCGTCCTGAGGCCGCGGCTGCGCCTCGTTCGCGACGAGACCGTCCTCCTCGGGCCCGGCAAGGCGGACCTCCTCGAGGGCGTCCGCGACACGGGAAGTCTCCGGCGGGCCGCCGCGGGGCTCGGGATGTCGTACATGCGCGCCTGGACGCTCGTGAAGACGATGAACGCGGCGTTCAAGGCGCCGCTCGTCGCCCTCGCCCGCGGGGGCGCCCGCCGCGGCGGCGCGACCCTGACGGCGACCGGCGCGAGGGTTCTCGCCCTCTATCGCAGGATGGAGGCGCAGAGCCGGCGGGCCGTCTCGGCGGATGCGGGCCAGCTGAAGAGATTTCTCAGAAAGTAAGAGGATCGGGGCGGGGCATTCGGCTTTCAGCGGACGGGCGCGTCGTGGCGGCCGCCCGGAGGGTTCGGCCGCGCCCGCGTTCGTTATATTCTAAGAAATATAATGGGCGCCTTCGGACTGACTCTCGAGGACGTGGGCATCCTGTGGTTCACCGTCCGCGTCGCTCTCCTCGCGGTCGCGCTCCTCGTCGTTCCCGGCGTCGCTCTCGGGTGGCTCCTCGCGCGGAAGGACTTCCGCGGCAAGGCGCTCGTCGAGACGCTCGCCGCGCTTCCCCTCGTCATGCCGCCCGTGGCGACGGGCCTCCTTCTCCTGAAGCTCCTCGGGCGGCGCGGCCCGTTCGGACGGCTCTGGCAGTCGCTCTTCGCCGCGGATCTCGCGTTCACGTGGCGGGCCGTCGTCGCGGCGATGATGGTCATGTCCCTGCCCCTCCTCGTGAGGAGCGCCCGCGTCGCCTTCGAGGAGGTGAGCCCCCGCCTCGAAGCGATCGCGCGCACGCTCGGCGCCGGCGAGGCCCGCGTCTTCGGGACCGTCACGCTTCCTCTCGCCATGCGCGGGATCGTCGCGGGCCTTCTTCTCGCGTTCGCGCGCGCCCTCGGGGAGTTCGGCGCGACGATCCTCGTCGCGGGGAACATCCCCGGGCGGACGACGACGCTCGCGACGGGAATCTACGGCTACGTCCAGCTCGGGCAGGACGACCGCGCGTTTCGTCTCCTCGCGGCTTCCGTCGCGATCGCCTTCTTCGCCGTCCTCCTCGGCGAGACCTGGCTCCGGCGGAGGCGCCGATGAGCCTCGTCCTCGAAGGCGTCCGGGCGCCACTCGGGCCCTTCACGCTCGCGGTGGACGCGGCGGCCACGGCGCGCGTGACCGCCGTCTTCGGGCCGTCCGGCGCCGGCAAGACGTCCCTTCTCGAGATCGTCGCGGGGCTTCGACGCCCCGCGGAGGGCCGTGTCGTCCTGAACGGGCGGATGCTCGACGACGCGGCCGCCGGACTCCACCTCTCCCCGCGCCTGCGACGGGTCGGGTACGTCTCGCAGGACGACACGCTCTTCCCCCACCTCCCCGTCGACCGGAATCTGGGCTACGCGCGCGGCGCGTCTCCGGCGGCGCTCGCCCGCGTCGCGGACGTCCTCGAGCTCCCGCCGCTCCTGCACCGCATGCCCGGAAGCCTCTCGGGCGGCGAGCGCCGCCGCGTCGCCCTCGGGCGGGCGCTCCTCGCCTCGCCCGAAATCCTCCTCCTCGACGAACCGCTCACGGGGCTCGACGCGCCGCTCAAGGAGCGCGTCCTCGCGCACCTCCTGCGAATCCGGGGGGAATTCGCGGTTCCGATGCTCTACGTCAGCCACTCCCCGGACGAGGTCATCGCACTCGCGGACCGCGTGCTCGTCGTCGAGAGGGGGTCGATCGCGCTCCAGGGAGCGCCCGGCGAGGTCTTCGAGCGGTCCGCAGAGCCCGGTTACACCGTAAGGCCCCACGGAACGTCGGCCCCCGACTGAAGCACCTGCATCAGAGACCTTCACCGGCGATCCCGGCACATTACGGATGAGATTGCGTCGCAGATGAATTCACAGCCACCCGCTTCGACCGCCGCGGCGCTCGCGCCTCCGCCCGTTCCCGAGCCGATGATGACGGCCTGCGCGTGCACGGGCCGGTCGTTCGCCGAGGTCGCGTTCCGGATGGACCGGGATGGGCTTACGATGGCGGAGGCCGAAAGGCTCACGGGATGCGGATCCATCTGCACCGCGTGCATTCCGGACCTTCGCAGCTTCCTGGGCCGCCTCGCGCGGCCCCTCGCGATCGTCCCTAAGGAGCGTGTTCGATGAAGGGTGACGCCAAGGTCATCGAGATCCTCAACGAGGTGCTCTCGGCCGAGCTGACGGCCGTGAACCAGTACTTCATCCACGGGATGATGTGCGCGAACTGGCGGTACAAGAAGCTCGCCGAGCACGGTCGCGGCGAATCCATCGACGAGATGAAGCACGCCCAGAAGCTCATCGAGCGAATCCTCTACCTCGACGGCGTGCCCAACATGCAGAAGTACATGAAGATCAACGTCGGCCAGACGATCCCCGAGCAGCACGCGTTCGACCTCGACGTCGAGCGCGCGGCCGTCGCCCGCCTGAACGCCGGCCTCGAGGTCTGCCGGTCCGTCGGCGACAACGGGTCCCGGATGCTCCTCGAGGAGATCCTCCACGAGGAAGAGGAGCACATCGACTGGCTGGAGGCCCAGCTCCAGCAGATCTCCGACGTCGGTCTTCCGAACTACCTCTCCCTCCAGGCCGAAGACTAGGCCCTTTCGAGGCCGGTGATTTTTTCCTTGACGCGCACCCTTCGTGTGCCCAAAAATGCAATTGCGACTCAGTCTCACTCTCAGATACATCGGAAGAACCGACATGCCTCCCGCCCGCCGCTTCTCGTTGATCGCCGCTCTCGCCGCCGCGCTCCTCGCCGGAGCCGGGGGCCAGGCGGGGATGCGGGTACGCCGCCCGCTCGGCGGCGGCGAGGACCCGCCCGAGGTCCAGGTCGGCGAGCGCCTCTTCCTCGAGACGCGCTTCGCCCAGTACTTCCAGACCCACTCCGGGGGCAACGTGAACCGGCCTCTCGCCGTCGGCGACCCGGTGGTCGCGACGCTTCAAACTTCGACCGGCGCCCTCCCCGATCCCTTTGTGGGCACTTCCATCAACTGCCGCAATTGCCATTTCGTGGACGACGTCGACGGAGCCCCCGTGAGGACGTA
>Ga0335085_10001508_pt1 | contig 48620 bp, 37 predicted proteins | sample Lox_Sample_45_FD_206712 | JGI IMG/M metagenome (GOLD analysis project Ga0335085, IMG submission 206712) | Soil microbial communities from Loxahatchee National Wildlife Refuge, Florida, United States - Lox_Sample_4.5 | ecosystem: Environmental > Terrestrial > Soil > Wetlands | place: USA...
TCGCCTTCCAGGGCAGGCAGGGTTTGAGGCATAGCCACCTCCTCTATCTGCAAGTATACACTACGCACAGATAAAGGCCACAAAAAAAAGAAACGCCAAAAAGCCCACGTCTATGTCGCGCACCCCCCTTCACACCTCCCTTTGGCTTCGAGCCAAAATGAATGCTATCATCGCCCTGGGGTATCTGCAAAGTACTCACTGCGGCGTTCGCGAGGGCTGCTATGCGTGCAGGCATCCAATGATTGAACCCGCGCTCGAAACATGGGGCGCAACAAAGACCAGGATCAGCGGGCCAAAGGCCAATATCGAGTTGCATGAACGGAAGATTCGTCAGGAACATACAAGATCGTCCGCGACTGGGGCAACGCTGATGGGAATCACCAACTTTAAGGCGGTGGTCAGCAACAACGGCAAGTCGGTCACGGTCGACTTCCTGGTGGACAGCGGAGCGCAGTTGACTTTGCTGCCCCTGGAGACTTGGCAGACGCTCGGCCTGGAGCCAAGGGAGTCAATGGAGTTCAGCTTGGCCGATGGAACACACATCTCACGCAAGGTGTCCTGGTGCGGAATCACCCTGATGGAAAGATCCGGCTATACGCCTGTGATCCTCGGGGAGCCGGGTGACGAGGCTCTGCTCGGGGTGGTTACCCTGGAAGAGTTCGGGTTGATGTTGAACCCACTCAACCGCACGCTGGTGCCAATGCGGATGCTGCTGAAATAGACGTGGCAGGCAGGACGAATAAATCCTGGACGACGAGGGTAGCGCTGGCAACCTTGGGCACCAAAGTGGAGAGCGCCGCGTTAGCAATTGACGAATTTGAAGATGCGTTACCCGATGAACCGGGAACGGGGGAAAGGACCGCAGCGGCAGACAAAGAATCCTGCAGGCACAGAGTTGGGGCGCCGAGGCGGAGCAGCCACGAGCCCGGTGGAGCCAGCTCGCACGCCTAGGCTTTGGAGTCGGACGTTCCAATGAAAGCCAAACCGAAACCGTCAGGCCGGCATCGGGCCCTTTCAACGGAGCAGGGTGTTGAGGCTCTGCAAGTTACTCTGGGTGAAGCCGTCGAGGTTTGCGAGGAACTGTTGGCCCTCTCGATGAGGCTCAAACGATTAAGGCCCGGCGGCGAGGCGTACCTGGACCAGCTCCCGCGCGTCAGCGTCTGCGCAACGGTCCTAAACGCGAAGACGGATAGCATCGAACGCGAGATCGATGACATTATAGACACGCTGCCTGATTAAAGCAGAAGGGATTAACGGTAGTGTCCTAATCTCCGACGTAGGGGCGGCCCTTGTGGCCGCCCAAGCAACAGCACCCACAGCGGTTACTCCTTAAGCGGGCGGCCACAAGGGCCGCCCCTACGTCTGAAGCAACAACGAAAGGAACCACAGTCATGAGTCCCACGGAGCGCGAAGCGGCAGTCGCCGACATCGAGAAGCAGGAGTGGATCGAGTCCTTCGATTACGTCATCCACAAGGACGGAGGACCCGAGCGCGCTACAGACCTGCTGCAGACGCTGCGGCTGCACGCCGCCGAAGCCGGCGTCAGCCTGCCCTACAAGATCACCACACCCTACCTCAACACGATTCCCCCTGACCAGGAACCGCCCTACCCCGGCAGCCGCGAGATCGAGCGGCGCATCAAGAGCCTGATCCGCTGGAACGCCATGGCCATGGTGGTTCGCGCCAACCGGGAAGAGAGCGGCATCGGCGGCCACATCTCCACTTATGCGTCGCAGGCCACGCTGTTTGAGGTCGCCTTTAATCACTTTCTGCGCGGAAAGAGCGAAGGCCATGACGGCGACGTGGTCTTTTTTCAGGGGCACGCCGCGCCCGGCGTTTATTCGCGAGCGTTTCTGGAGGGCCGATTGCCCGTCGAGCGCCTGCAGAACTTCCGCCGCGAGACAAGGTCGGGCGGTGGACTTTCGTCTTATCCGCACCCCTGGCTGATGCCCGACTTCTGGGAATTTCCTACTGTTTCCATGGGGCTCGCGTCCATTATGGCGATTTACCAGGCGCGGTTCGCACGTTATCTCGAGGACCGAAAGCTCAAGCAGACCGCCGGCTCAAAGGTGTGGGCGTTCCTGGGCGACGGCGAAATGGATGAGCCAGAATCGCTGGGTGCCGTGTCGCTGGCGGCGCGCGAGAAGCTCGATAATCTGATTTTCGTGGTCAGTTGCAACCTGCAACGCCTCGACGGGCCGGTGCGCGGCAACGGGAATATCGTTCAAGAACTCGAAGGCGTGTTCGGCGGCGCCGGCTGGAACGTGATCAAGGTCCTGTGGGGTGCTGACTGGGATGCTCTTCTCGCCAAGGATCACGAGGGCCTGCTGGCCGAGCGCATGGGCCAGGTGATCGACGGCGAACGGCAGAAATACAGCGTCTCCTCCGGCGCCTACGTGCGCGAGCATTTCTTCGGAACTCACCCCAAACTGCTGGAGATGGTGCGGAACTATTCGGACGAGCAGTTGGCCAAAATGAGGCTGGGCGGGCACGACCCACAAAAGATCTACGCCGCTTACAAGGCCGCCGTGGAGCACACCGGCGCGCCCACCGTGATTCTGGCCCGCACCACCAAGGGATACGGCTTGGGGGAGGCGGGAGAAGGCAAGAACATCACCCATCAGCAGAAGAAGCTGAACGAAGCCGAACTGCGCACTTTCCGCAGCCGCTTCGGAATTGCCCTGTCTGACGATGAAGTTGCGGGCGCGCCCTTCTACAAGCCGCCGGATTCCAGCCCCGAAATTCAGTACCTCCACCAGCGGCGCCAGGAGCTGGGCGGCTACGTGCCAAGCCGCGTGGCGCGGGCCGAACCGCTGGAGATTCCGAGCGAGGCAGCTTTCGAGGAGTTCTATGGGGGCACCGAGGGCCGCGAGGCGTCCACTACCATGGCCTTCGTGCGCCTGCTGGCCAAGCTGCTGCGTGACCCGCAGCTCGGCAAGCTGATTGTGCCCATCATCCCTGACGAAGCTCGCACCTTTGGTATGGAGGCGCTGTTCCGCGAGGTGGGAATTTACTCGCATGTGGGCCAGCTCTATGAGCCGGTTGACCGCGATACTCTGCTTTACTACAAGGAGGCTACCGACGGCCAGATTCTGGAAGAGGGCATCACCGAGGCGGGCAGCCTTTCCTCATTCATCGCCGCAGGCACCGCCTACGCCACCCACGGTGTGAATACCATTCCCTTCTTCATCTATTACTCGATGTTCGGTTTCCAGCGCGTCGGGGACCTCATCTGGGCAGCCGCCGACTCTCGCACTCGGGGCTTTCTGTTAGGCGGCACGGCCGGCCGCACCACCTTGGCCGGTGAGGGCCTGCAGCACCAGGACGGCAACAGCCACCTGCTGGCCTATCCCGTACCCAACCTGGTGGCCTATGATCCAGCGTTCGCTTACGAGATTGCGGTGATCATTCGGGATGGCATCAAGCGCATGTACCATGACGGCGAGAGCATCTTCTACTATCTCACTCTGATGAACGAGCCCTATGCACAACCGGCCATGCCCCCTGAGCCGGGTGTTAAAGAGGGCATCCTTAGAGGACTCTATAAGTTCAAAGCCTCAGATAGGCGCAAGACTAAGCTGCGGGCTCAGTTGCTAGGTAGCGGCTCCATCTTGAACGAGGCTCTGAAGGCTCAAGCCGAACTTGCCGAGCGCTACGGCGTGGCGGCAGACGTGTGGAGCGTGACCAGTTACAAAGAGCTCTACCGCGACGGCCACGACACTGAACGCTGGAACTTGCTCCACCCGGCTGCCGAGCCGCGCGTGCCCTATGTCACGCATTGTCTTGCGGACGCCCCGGGGGTGCTGGTCGCCGCCAGCGACTACGTGAAGGCAATGCCGGATTCTATCGCGCGCTGGTGCCCGAGACCCCTGGTTTCCCTCGGAACAGACGGCTTCGGCCGAAGCGAGGGTCGCGCGGCTTTGCGCAACTTCTTCGAGGTCGATTCGCGCTTTATCACGTTGGCCACCCTGGGCGCGCTGGCCCGCGAAGGAAAGGTGCAGCCTAAGGTGGTGGAGCAGGCGATCAAGGACCTGGAAATTGATCCTGAGAAGGGCAATCCAGCGATCTCGTGAGAGGCTGCCAGAGTCGGACTGCGATCGAAAAAACGTCCGAATCGAGCGTAACGAACGAAGCCAAGAGGTTGTTGAAAACAACGGAAAATGTTTTTTCCGTGTGCTTCAAAGCCAAGAGGTGCCTGAAAATAAATGAGTTGTTTTTGTAAAGCCAAGAGGTTGTTCATAAATAGGGGTTTGTTCTCCGACGAGGGCGAGTTTATACTTAATAGTTAACACCGCAAGCTTAGGAAATTATAAGAAATAAGGGAGCACGATGTCGACTGAATTCAGGCTACCCGAACTTGGCGAAAACATCGACAAGGGCGACCTCATCAAGGTGCTGGTTTCGCCCGGCGAAATGATCACCAAGGACCAGCCGGTGATCGAGCTGGAGACCGACAAGGCGACCCTCGAGGTGCCATCGTCGGTGGGCGGCAAGGTTGAAGCCATCCACGTGAAGGCCGGGGAGAAGGTAAAGGTCGGGCAGGTGATTCTGACGGTGTCGGACGGCGCCCAGCCTTCGGACAGCCAAGCCACACAGGCGAAGGAGACGAGCGAGGTAGGGCAGAAGGTCGACGGCGCTGGGACTCGTGCGCGGCAGGGCCTGCGGACAGCGGAAGACACCAGGCAGAAATCTGCGGCGGGGCTAACAGAGAGCGGAGAACGTGCGTCTGCCAAGCAGGCAGCGAGCGAAGCCGCTGTGGAGGAGGAACCTGAAGCGGGCGGTGGCATCGTCGAGGTCAGGCTGCCGGAGCTTGGCGAGAATATCGAGAAGGGTGACCTGCTCAAGGTCCTCGTTGCTCCAGGCGACAATATCGCTAAGGACCAGCCGGTCATCGAGTTAGAAACCGACAAGGCGACGCTCGAAGTGCCGTCTTCGGTGGGTGGCACGGTCAAAGAGATTCACGTTAAAGCGGGCGAAAAAATCAAGGTGGGGCAGTTGATCCTCACCCTTCAAAGCACGGCGACATCGAGCGCAAAGAAGATGCCCGCGCGTAAGGAAGCCAAAGCAACGGGGACTGAGGATGTCAAGGCATTAGCGACCGCAGTTCTCGCCAAGCTCGATGCCGCTCAGTCCACTGCGGCCCAGCGACTGCCCGCCTTTAAGGCCCCCCAGGCATCTGCTCCCAAAGCCGAAGTAAGTCCGGCCTCAGAAGTTCGCGCAGCCGTCAAGCCGGTGGAGAAGCGCCTGGTTCCCGCCGCGCCTTCAATCCGGCGCATGGCCCGTGAGCTGGGCGTGGACATCACGCAAGTGAAGGGGAGCGGTCCTGCCGGGCGAATTTCCGCAGAGGATATCAAAGCCTACGTACGCGGTCTCAGCACTGGACGGGCTGCATCGGGTGTCCCGCAGGAAGCAATTCCCCTCCCCGATTTCACGCGCTGGGGGCCTGTGGAGCGCGAGCCGATGCGCGCCGTACGGCGCGCCACCGCTGCGCATTTGAGCCACGCCTGGGTTACGGTTCCGCGGGTCACCCAACATGACAAGGCGGACATTACCGAGCTCGAAGAGTTTCGCAAGCAATACAGTAAGAAGGCCGCGGCGCAGGGGGCCAAGCCCACCGTCACCGCATTTGCTCTTAAGGTGGTGGCTTCGGCACTCAGGAAATTCCCCAAGTTTGCGGCCAGCATCGATCCCGCCAACGAGGAGATCATTTACAAGAAGTATTCGCACGTCGGCGTCGCCGTGGATACAGACCGTGGCTTGCTGGTGCCGGTGATCCGGGATGTCGACCGCAAAAACATCGTCGAGCTTTCCATCGAACTGGCAGCGGCAGCGGAGAAAGCGCGCACGCGCAAGCTGGCTCCCGAGGAGATGGAAGGCGGGGTGTTCACCATCACGAACCTGGGCGGCATCGGAGGCACGTCGTTTACTCCGATTGTGAACTGGCCCGAGGTGGCGATCCTGGGGATGTCGCGGTCGAGTCTCGAGCCCGTTCTTGTTGACGGCGAGTTTCAGCCCAGGCTGATGCTGCCCCTTTCGCTCTCTTATGACCACCGCCTGATCGACGGAGCCGACGCTGCCCGATTCTTACGCTGGGTGGCCGAGGCAATGGAGCAACCGTTCCTGATGCCGTTCGAGGGTTAGGATCAAAGCGATCTCTTTTGGTTTCAGTTCCTTACTGCGCGGATGTGCCTTTTTACCTAAATATCAAATATCCAGCTATAGGATTGACAATCAGCGGCGGTAGGATTAGTCTACTTGGTTATCGGATGTGTTACGCAGACTTCAGTTTGCCGGAAGCAGACAGCTCCCAGAATCTGCTGTGCTGAGGGGGAAATCAGGCTAGGTGTATCCGTTCGCGGGAGGCCGTCTGTGCCTTCTGTGAGGCAGTGAAAACCTCTTCTTTCAACTTTTTATTCGAAGCTGCCGATTGCTTCCTCAGGGTCACGACGTGCGGGAATCAAAAGCCTCAGGAACGCAGGTGCTTTCAGTTCAAATATCTCAAAACAGAACTCCGCGGAGACAGTTTCTGCGAGTTCAATGGGGGTTAAATGGCGCAAGCAGATTTTGATGTGGGAATCATTGGCGGCGGACCGGGAGGCTCCGTAGCGGCCTCGTACCTGGCGAAGGCCGGCATCAAGTGCGTGGTCCTGGAGCGCGAGCTTTTTCCGCGCGAGCACGTTGGCGAGTCGCTGGTGCCAGCATCGACGCGGGCTTTGAAGGACATCGGATTTATCGACAAGATGGACCCCTCCGGCTTCGTGCGCAAGTACGGCGCCGTTTGGACCGCGGCCACCAAGGGCATTTACGACGTCGACTTTGACGGAATGGGAGACGACGTTCATCCCCAAGCCAAGGGCCGCATTGTGGAACATGTACACAACCTCGACGATGTTGAGGACGAGTGTCGCGCCGACATCCGCTTCGCCGAGCGCCAGCAGGAGGGAGTAGACCGCAACCACACCTGGCACGTGGACCGGGGAAAGTTCGACACCCTGCTGCTGCAGCACGCACAGAGGCTCGGCGCCACGGTCTATGAGGGGCTTCGGGTTCACGATGTGGATTTCTCGGATCCCGAGATGCCGAAAATCAAGTTCAACACCGGTAAGCAGGAAATTGGCCTCAACGTGAGAGTGGTGATCGACGCCTCCGGCCGGCAGACCTTCCTGGGTAACAAGCTCAAACTCAAGATCAATGACCCCGTGTTTGACCAGTATGCCATCCACACCTGGTTCGATAACTATGACCGCCGGCACTTCGCGAAGGCGAAGAATGGGGAGATGCACGAGGATTACATCTACATTCATTTCCTTCCCGTCACCAACACGTGGGTGTGGCAAATTCCAATCTCCGACACCGCCACCAGCATCGGCGTGGTGACTCAAAAGAAAAACTTCGCCAAGTCAAAGGAATCCCGCGAGCAGTTTTTTTGGAGCGCGATTGGCAGCCGGCCTGACCTTTACGCCGGTCTGAAGGCGGCCAAACAACTGCGGCCCTTCAAGGACGAGGGCGACTACAGTTACGGGATGAAGCAGATTTGCGGTGACGGCTATGTGATGATCGGGGACGCCGCGCGCTTTGTAGATCCCATCTTTTCGAGCGGCGTCAGCATCGCCATGACGAGCGCCAACCTGGCCACTCAGAGCATTATCAAGACCATGCAAAACGGCCGGGTGTTCGATAAGGCAAAATTTGATGACTACGAAAACACCATGCGGCGCGGGACGCGGAACTGGTATGAGTTCATTACCGTTTACTACCGGTTGAACGTCCTGTTCACAGCTTTCATCGAAGACCCGAAGTACCGAATTGACGTGCTGAAGCTGCTGCAGGGGGATTTATATGACGTGGATGATCCGCCGGTGCTGAAGGAAATGCGCCGGATCGTCACCGATGTCGAGAAGAGACCCAATCACCCGTGGCACAAGTTGCTGGGCGACTTGACCAGCGAGGCCTTCAGGCCGGCTTACTAGTCCAATTGCCTCGGTGTTTATCGAACTCCGAACGGGCCCTACTCGGGCCCGTTCTCCGTTTTGAGAGGCTGGGAGCGCGGGCGTCTCGCCCGCTGCTTCCTCCTGACGTGTTGAGAAGCGGGCGAGGCGACTGCATGTCTAGAAAGAGGCTGATTGCCGCCTACGTGCTGCTGGTTGGCGCGCCGCTGCTGGGTTTGCTCGGTATATTGCGAAGCGGCCAGCGCCTTGCCGCTCCCGCTTCTGTCGGCGGCACCTGGAATCTGGAGGGCGATCTCGCGCCGCTCGCCGGCTCCAGATGCGCGGCTGCATTCGCCAACATCAGCCAGCCCTTCTTTGCGATTTCTCAGTCGGGTTCGCGCCTGACATTCACCCTCAACAATCCTGAGCAAACGACCCTGCCGGGAACCATGCGTCAAAACGCCGTTACCATGGGCAGCGAGTCTTCCCGAGAAGAAGCGAGCGGCGATTGCGCCCATCCGCAGGCCATTCGCTTCCAGGCCGCGCTCAGCCGACAAGGCCCGCAGCGCTCGCTCACCGGCACTTTGACCGTTGCTGGATGTCCGGACTGCCCTGCCCTACCTTTCCGCGCCGTGCGGCAGCACCCGCCGGTGAAGGACGGCCAGTGATGCCAAATCTCGGCATTCTGATCCTGCAAATCGGGGTCATCATCGGCGCTTCCCGCCTGGTGGCAGTGCTCTTCCAGAAATTCCGGCAACCCAAGGTTATGGGCGAAATGTTCGCGGGCATCATGCTGGGCCCTTCACTCCTGGGTTGGGCGGCGCCGCACCTGTCGGCCTCACTCTTTCCTCCTTCGAGCTTGGGATACCTCAACGCCCTCAGCCAGGTCGGCGTGGTCATCTACATGTTCCTGGTGGGTGTCGCTCTTAATCCCAAGTCATTGCGCGAGCACGGACACACGGCCGTGCTCGCCAGCCACGTCAGCATCATCGTTCCTTTCCTGTTGGGCGCTGCGCTCGCTCTCCTGCTCTACCCGCGCTTTTGTGATGACAGCATCGGCTTCACGGGTTTTGCGCTCTTCATGGGCGCGGCCATGAGCATCACAGCATTCCCGGTTCTGGCGCGGATCCTTACGGACCGTGGGATGGTGGGCACAAAACTCGGCTCGCTGGCCATCGCCTGTGCTGCGGTTGATGACGTCACTGGATGGTGTATCCTCGCCTATATCGTGGTGCTGGTGCGAGTGGGCGGACACGCGTCGACGCCTCTGTGGATAACGGTCAGCGGCCTCGTGGTCTTCCTGCTCTTCATGGTCTACGGCGCTCGGCGCCTGTTGCGTCGATTCGGAGTGGCCTGCAGAGAAACCGGCCAGCTTAGTGAAAACGCGCTGGCACTGCTGATCGTCGTCGTTCTGGCCTCCGCCGTGATTACCGAGCACCTGGGATTGCATCTCGTTTTTGGCGCGTTTCTGGCCGGCGTCATCATGCCCAAAGGCAAGAAGTTCGTCCGCTATATCTTCGATAAGTTCGAGACCCCGACGGTGGTTGTCCTGCTGCCTCTCTACTTCGCCTTCACGGGCTTGCGAACCAGCGTGCGCGTGATCAGCGACTCGCAGATGTGCTTCTTCTGCCTCATCATCATTCTGGTTGCCGTCGCCGGCAAGCTGGGCGGCTCGATGGTGGCGGCGCGCGCGGCAGGCTCGGCCTGGCGCGAGGCGGCGGGACTCGGCATCCTGATGAACGCTCGCGGACTGATGGAACTGGTGATTCTGAACGTGGGGCTTGATATCGGCGTCATCTCGCCGTCGTTGTACTCCATCATGGTGGTGATGGCTTTGGTGACCACCTTCATGACCACGCCCCTGCTCGAGTGGGTATATCCGTTGCGGTTGGTCCGGGAGGAGATTTCCGAGCTCGCTCAGGACGAGTTGAATTACCAACCCGCTGCGGGCCACGTCACTCTGTAAGACGATGCCTGCACCACCCCACATCGGTGATTCCAGGCGCGCTCAGACTAGCATGATGACATACATAACTAGCCTAATTATGAGGTGGGCTTGACGAAGAGCTTCTCATCCACCGCGGGATTAACCTCAATACTCTTCAGTTCCAGCGAGCCCCCATCTTGGCCGTCGCGCGTGATTTTCGCCTTGGTGGGAAAAGGAATGCCGTCGAACTCTTTCCAATCGCTGAAATCGAGCAAGCGTAGCGCCGCGCCTCCCATGTCCACGACATGTGCAGAAGTGCGCAGCACCCTGCCGGTATTGGGGTCCACATACCACCGCACCTGCGCGCCGTCGGCGTTCACATCGAGGATCTGTGCGTCCACGCCTCCCACCTTTTCGGTGCCCGCTGCGGTGAAGGTATACTTGGGGTCACTCGCATGCTGCGCCACCTGAATCTCTGAGGTTTTCAACTCACGCATGGCGTCTTGTTTCTGGTCGTCCGGCAGGTCTTGAGTGCCCTGCGGCGTCACAACAAACCCCGCCGTGGGAGTCGTGACCACGGTAAGCTCACCCATCGGTGTCCCGAGCTTTTGCCAAGACCGGTCCGGAAACGCCGCAAGCTGCTCCATATCGATGGTGAATTCGCCCTGCTCCGTTTTGGCGTCAACCACGCTCGTGAGCCGGAGGGAGTGCACGGATTGCAGCTTCGCGGGGCCACCCAAAGCGTCGATCACCTTTGCAAGAAGCTCCCTCCCGTCGGCGCTTGACGCAGCCGTCGCGCTCGAGCCCTTCGCCGCCGCAGTCGCGGTCTTAGGTTGTGCCGGGGTCGCCTGAGTTTGGGCGCTCCCAAGCGTCGCGATCAGCATTAATACGGCCGCAAGCACCATGGCAACTCTCAGTTTCCTCATAGCAGTCGATCTCCTTATTCGGCCTTATTCAGCCTTATCTCACCTATCCAAACTAGGATGCTCGCGGTCGCCGCCCAGGATCACATTAGTGCCGCCGGCTCTGCGTTTGCGCCGCGGGCCGACCAAGCCTTGGAGGTTCACCAGCGCTCAGTAGTACGTTTCAAGACTCAAAAACATTTCGGAACTTAACCTGCATTTCTCACAAGGATTCGAGAAGGGGGGGGCTTCAGCCGGCTGAAGCCCCGCCCTTCTCGAATCCTTGTGAGTCGTCATGTCGCTTCGCGACACCCCGAAGCATGAAAATGTCCACGAGATCGGTTTATGATCGACTCAGCCTGCGCCTGGGGTGGTGAGCCCACCGTTGCCTGACCGAAATTTTCGGAACAGAAATGCAGGTTAAACGAACGGTCGATTTATCAACATGTTGACGGGATAACTCACTTAAGATACTTACTTTCAATATGTTGACGGGTTCCGCGAAACGCCTCCTATTGTTTTCAGTAACTTGACGGGTTTGTTCGTACTATTTTTGATTTTAGGTGTTGCCCGGGGAGCGCGGGCGTCTCGCCCGCCGAAGCAATCGAAGAGTCGAAGGCTGACAGTTGAAGGTCGAACGTGAACCGCAGAGGTTTCCCGTTTTTCGACCTTCAGCTTTCGACCTTCCAACCGGATCTGGCGGGCGGGACGCCCGCGCTCCCAGGACGTTTGCTCCAAAGCAACTGCTTTATTTTCATCAACATCGTGGCCTATCTCACTAAACCCGTTGCTTTCATCAACATCGTGGGTTCCCAAAATCGGTCCTTTGTTATCAACAACATCGTGGGACCCTCCTTCATTTCGCGATTTTTTGAGCATCCCGCTCCCGGCCGACGGTGACTGAGTTTGAGGTAGAGGCAGCTTCACGCCGACGTTGACATATCGTGGTAAAACCCGCCGCTACGCTCGAACTGTGATCGGTCGAGGCTCGTCTTACGAGGCATTTCTCCATAGAATTAGCCGTTCTGCGCCCACGTTCATTGTCGCAGGTCAAAATGGGACGGTGGGTACTCGCGGGAATTATGCGACGGATTATTTTGAACCTGCATCTTCAGTGGGTTGGCCTGTGAATTTCGTTGAAAAGCGGAAGGCTGTCCGTCACCCTGTGCATTGTCTTTACAGTTCCCGCCCCCTTCAGGCTTGGTTCAACGGGTCGTGGCTCGCCTTTGGAGCAGCCTGGTAGCTCGCTAGCTAATAGCTAGCCTTGGCGCGAGAGGTCCCCGGTTCGGTTCCGGGCGTCCCGACCAAGACTCATCGCCTTGTTGAAGTCTGATCAGCATCGGCGCCGTTGTGCCTCATTCCCGCACGTCGGCCAGCAGCCGGGCATCGGAAGGGATGGGAGAGCGCGCCAGGATCTTCTCCGCAGCGGCCAGACTCTTTGCAGCCTCTTCCTCTCGGCCAAGCTGCTTCTGGCAACGGCCGGACCACAGCAGGGCTTCTCCGGCCCAACGGCTGGCTGGATCGAATTCCCGCCAAAAGCTGTTCGCGGCCGCAAAGAATGACTGAGCTTGGGTCGCGTTTCCGAGAGAAAGATGCACACGGCCTAAGCCCACCAGTACCTCTGCCTGATGCGGCGTCATTTGCAGTTGGACCTTCCGAAAGAGCGTATTAGCCTGTTCTAACCACTTGCCAGCCTCGTCATATCGACCGAGTTCTACTTGAGCAAGACCCAGCTCGGCCACAATCGGCATTCGTCCCACGTCCGCGATGGGGCCGTCTGGGATCATGGTGAGAGCTTGCTGCTGCGTCTGCAGCGCAGACTCATAGTCGCCGCCGAACCGATACACGATCCCCAGGACATGCAACGGCAAGTAGGGCCTGAAATTCGCATCCCTGTAGGTCGACCTGTATTGCTCCAGCACGGGCTTCAGCATTTCCTTGGCTTCGGCGATTCTGCCTAGATACGCCATGGCGTGGGCTCGGCAGTACTGGGCCACCAAGGCCGCCTCACTATTGGCGCCCATAGTTCTTTGAAAGACATCATAAGCCTCGGACAAATCCCGCAATGCATTTTGCGGACGACGAGCCGTAACCAACGTCCCGCCACGGATCAGCAGACTGCTCGCGTACGTGTAGGAGTCATGCTGCACAGTTCGTGCGTGGATCGCCAGCGCCCGGTTTTCGTTCGCTATCGCTGACTTGAGTTCCCCGCCCCGGTGTTGAAACCGCGCCAGACTGTCCAAGCCGAACGCGAGCATGGTGCTGTTTTCTCCAAATACGGCGGCCGCATCATCGGTATCCTGCTGTAACTGCTCGATGCCCTCCTTGAGATGGCCGGCTTCGGCCAGCGCCCGCCCATAAGCGCCGCGCGCGTCAATCATGCGGGGATGTCGAGGCCGGTCCCCGTACAATTCCGATGCCATTCGAAACGCCTGCTCTGCCGGAACTAGAGCGGCCTCGGGAGGAGCGCCGCCATACATGAGCGACATGGCCATCATCGAGGCGCAATCGATCGTCGTAGGATCGCCCCTACCGAGATCCCTTTGCGCGAGCGCGAACGCCTCCTGCGCAGCCGACTTCGCTTCCAGGTAATGACCGGAATCGATCGCCCAGCTTGCCTGGGTCTTCAAGGCTAGAATCAGGTTCAGTTTATTGGCATCCGGATTGCGCCGCAGCGGCGGCATCACAAGGTCGATTTCATGCTTCATTTCCGCCGAACGACCGCGGAACTGATGGACCTCCGCCATCAGCAGGTGGGACCGCAGGCCCTCTGGATGATCGGGTGGCAAAGAACGGTCGCCTTCTTCAACCGCCTGGCGCGCCACCGTCTCAGCGGAATCGAAATTATCCAGGGAAATCAAGCTTTCGCCGATGAGGTTCAACAACTCCACGCGTAATTCCGTTCGTGCCGAATCCAGCCGATCTACTTTGGATTTGGCCTCCATCAACAGGTCCTGAGCGGACAGAACCTTGCCGGTGCCTGCGTAGGGATCGGCATTGCGAAACACGGAGGTAACGAAGTCCTTCACATCTTCTGCCGTGGCCTTTTCCGCTCGGGCCACCCGTGCCTGCCACAGTGCGGCCCCCAACCCAAGTACGATTGCGAAGATGGCAACCGTCGCCGCGCCCACCGCCACCCGATGCCGGCTCGCAAACTTGCCGGCGCGATACGTCCATCGGTCTGGCTGGGCCTGAACCGGCAGCCCCTCCAGGTAACGCTCAATGTCGTCCGTCAGTGCATCTACCGTGAGGTAGCGCTCCTCGGGTTTCTTCTTCAGCGCCTTTAGCAGGATCACGTCCAGATCTCCACGCAGCGCACCCCGGGTGGCGGCGTCCGCGCACATTTCGCTGGCGCGGGCAGGCTCGCCGTGCAGGACAGCTTCCTCAAGCGCCGCCCGTGATTCGCGCGCCGGCCTGTAGGGCAGTCTGTCTGTCAAAAGCTCATAGAGGACGACTCCCAGGGAGTACACATCGGAGCTGATTCCGAGCGGAGCCGCCGAGATCTGCTCAGGCGAAGCGTAGGCCGGGGTGAGCGCATGACCTCCCAATTGGGTCAGTTCGGTCGCCTCCGCAGTTTCCTGCTCTAACAACTTCGCAATGCCGAAGTCGAGCAGTCGTACTTGTCCATCCTCAGTCACCAGGATGTTGGCCGGCTTGAGATCGCGATGTACGACCAGATGGGCATGGGCATGGGCTACTGCGACTGTCACCTGCAGAAACAGCCGCAAGCGCTCTCTCACGTTAACTCGTTTCTGCTGGCAGTACTGGTCAATGCGACATCCTTCGACATATTCGAGGGCCAGGTAGGGCTGCCCGTCGGCCCTGAGTCCCGCGTCGTACAGGCGCGCGATGTTGGGATGATTCAAGCTGGCCAGGATCTTGCGCTCTCGTGCCATGCGTTCGGCCAGCATTCTGGCGCGCCACGCGCCGCGGGGCAGTTTGAGGGCCACCATGCGGTTCATGAGCCCGTCGCTGCGTTCTGCGAGCCAGACCGTGCCCATACCGCCGGCGGCCAACAACCGCACAAGACGGTAGGCTCCGACCAGGTCCCCAGGGTGTTCGTCGGCTTGCGGTAGGGCTTCGTAGGGTCCAGTGTCGGGGAGTTGCAGCTTGGGAATCGTCCAGGAATCTTCGCTCAGCGAGTGGGTACGAAGCAACAGATCGCGCAAGTGCGCTTTCAGGCCGGCGAATTCAGGCGACAGGTTTTCCAGCCAGGCGCTGCGCTCTTCCAGCGGAAGTTCCAGCGCCTGATCCAGAGCGCGGGAAAGCACGGTCCAGCTTTCCGCGTCGATCTCGAACCTTGACATGACGCACCTACCCGAAACTAGCCCGCAGCAGTAGGCGGGCCTTGGCCAGATCGCGCCGCACCGTCCGGTCAGTAAGGGCAAGAGCCACAGCGATTTCAGTCTCGGTCATTCCGCCGAAATAGCGCATCTCGACCGTCTGGGCCAGTCGGCTATCAACCTCAGCCAATCTGTCCAGCCCTTGGTGAATGCGCAGAATCTCGCGCTCACCGGCTGGTGTGGCCTCCGGCGACGCCTCCGTAAAGCTCACATGAACCGCATCGCCGCCCCTGCGTTGCGCCTGGCGATGCCGGATGAGGTCGACGATCACTGAGCGCATGGCATGGCTGGCGTAGCGCAAGAAATGGGCGCGGTCGCGGAACTTAGGCTGCTCAACGTCCACCAGGCGAACGTACGCTTCGTGCACCAGTGCCGTGGTGTCGAGAACGGCATCGCGGCCGCCGGCTCGCAGACGCGCGCGCGCTAGCCTTCGCAACTCCTGATAGGCGGCGGCAAACAGGCTGTCGATCGCATCCCGGTTGCCCTCTCGAGACTGGACGATCAGGTTTGTCGCATCCGCGCGCAATTCGCCTGGCCTGGCCCGCGAAGGGTGCATTCGTGAATTCCTCCCCAAATGCGGAATTATACACCCCAGAAAAAAATCCGGGCCGTTGGCGGCCGTGATGTCCGGTTTACCGGAATTTTTTCGTGTCTGATAGTGCAGGCGGAAAGGAATTGTGGCCCCGCAAGCCAAGTGGGTCGCGACGGTCGAGGTAGACCATCACGATGATGACTTCCCAGCACAATTCTTTTTTCGCTGCTCCCTAGCGAAATATCCTGGGGCAGGGCTTGTTCTGACTTGCTCCGCGAGTTAACCAACTAGCCAAGGGCTCCGCCCTTGATATCCGGATGTAGGGCCGGGGCTTGCCCCGGCCAAGGCCGACCCAAGGGTCGGCCCTACGACGACGAAACGAGAACAAAATTCACGTTTCAATGCGCATAACGGTCTAACCGCGCCAAGAGGCGCAATTTCGAACCGAAAAAGGAGAAACCATCATGATCGCGATTTACAAATCCAAACAGCTCAACCGGCAGATCTTGACGGCGGCGCTGTTGCTGTCGGGTATGTTAGTGTTTTCCCACAGGTCCTTCGCTGGTACCGTCGTCGATGGCTGTGGGAACAACGTAACCATCACCCTCACGGGCTCAACCAATTGGCTTACCCTGTGCTCGCAGAAGGTGACTCTGCCTACGAAGCAAAACTGCGTTGTGACTGGCAGTGCAGAAGTCAGTAACAACGTGACGGATGAACACAATGAATACCGGTTCACGGTAGACACCGACGTCAATCCGATAACGGGAAAGAAGGCGGAGCGAGTGATCGATGTGACTCAGGGCTCTGCCGCCGACCCTGAGAACCTAGCTGTTTCGTCGGTAAACGATATGAAAAACCTTGCGGCGGGTACCTACACGTTTCGTTTCCTCGCCAGAAAAATCGATCCCGCCGACGACATCAATATCACGGCCTACACCTTGGGCGTGGTTTGCAGCGACGGGCAGTAGCTTGACTCAGAGGAAAGTGCGGATTGCGAAAGCGATTCGCACTTTCTGCGCGCCTGATTGGTACTACTACGTTAAGTCAGGAGCACGATTGCTTTGCGAATTTGGCTGCCACCGTACGCGCAACATCTCATTGCCATTTTGGGCGGCATGTGGGAAGAACGGTTGCAGCAGTGGCAAGCCAGGTAGCGAGGACCGCGTTCTTCGGTCTGCGGCTTCTCCTCCAGTAGCGCTCAAAAGCCGCGGACCCGAAGGCGGGGTCCGTATTGCAATACCGTGATTTCTTGTTTTGCTTGACAAGCTTTTCCAGGCAGTTCACAGCAGCCGCATTCTTGCGGGCCTTCCACGTATTGGGTCCCACCATGAAGCCTTGCAGCACAAGTGATCCATTCGCTTTGGTTGCGGCTCGGCCGCGGTGTGCCACCCGGCTTGAGTTCTGTGGAGAATGCGCGACATCGCTAACTCGCCTGCGCTGCTTTACCTAACCCGGAAGCGAACGTTGCTTGTAAGCGTCCCGCTCGGCGTGGTCACCTGGACGGGGCCTGTAGTGGCGCCGGCGGGCACTAAGGCGGTGATCAGCGTGCTCGAGGCCACCGTGAACTTAGCCGGCGTGCCGTTAAAAGCGACGCTGGTGGCGCCTGACAGATTGTTGCCCAGAACCAGGACCCGTTGCCCGACTTTGCCGTAAGCGGGCACCGTTCGCAGAAACGGCCCCAGTCCCAGATCGAGAGTATCGATGGTGCCATCATTGTTGATCCCACCGCCGTAAGCCATTCCGTAAAAGGCGCCGCTGGTGGACTGAAACAACCCGTTAGCTCCCCAGCCGTCTGTGAAGTCGAAGTTGTGGAGTGTGGTCAGGGTGCTCGCCGGAGTCATCTTAAAGAGGGTGCCGCAGCCCCCATCCCCCTCGTTGCCAGGGCACGCCGTACTCGTTCCGCCCGGAAACGTGGCGCCGTAAAAGTTCCCATCGGTACCTTGAATGAGAGACGCCGAGGGTCCGGCGCCGTCGCTCAAATCGAAGCTGTGCAACGTGGTCACAGTACCTGCGGGAGTCATCTTGAAGGCGGTGCCGCACCCGAGCGAGCAAGCCGTACTGGCCCCGCCCCCGAAGGTCGTCCCGTAAAAATTCCCGTCGCCGCCCAGAAGCAGCGCTGCCTGAGGATAAGCGCCGTCGGTGAAGTCAAAGCTGTGCAGAGTGGTTATTGTGCCCGCCGGAGTCATGACGAAAACGGTGCCACACGTGTCAGCGCAAGATGTCCCGTTGCCGCCTGCGAAGGTTACTCCGTAGAAGCGGGTATCGGGGCCTTGAATCAACCCGCCAAGGGGAAGAGCTCCTTCGGGCCCGGTGAAAGTGTGCAGCGTTGTGAAAACGCCCGCCGGGGTGATACTGAAGGCCGTGCCGCAGCCATCGTTGTAATAGTCGCAGTTGATGCCGCCATACAAGGTCGTCCCGTAGAGATTCCCATCGGTGCCTTGGGCCAGCGGACCCGGCTCCTCACCGTCGCCACCCTCAAAGGTGTGCAAGGTGGTCAGGGTGCCACCCGGAGTGATCTTGAAGACCGTGCCACAACCAAGCTGGCAGGCGATGGTATCCCCGCCCCACGTGGTGACACCATAAAAATTCTGGTCGGTGCCTAGTACTAGCCCCACCCTTGGGGAGGCGCCGTCCTTGCAGTTGGTTTGAGCGCAAAAGCTGTAAAGCGTGGTCAGCTTTCCACGGGGACTGACCTTGAATACAGTGCCGGCGCCATGTCCCCCGTCGGCTCCCGTCACCCCGTAGAGATTGCCGTCAGGCCCCTGAATCAGGGCACCGCCGGCCCCCGCACCCGTCGTGCGGTCCAGATTAACGATCGTCGTAAACGTCTGTGCCGAAGTGACTCCGGTAGCCGCAAAAAGCAAGAACGCGACACGGGCCATCCGCGCCAGGCACCCGTGTGAACCCAACTCGAATCTCCACATAATCCCCCCCTTACGAATTCGCGATCTCTCACGTTAGAACGGCGACATTCTGAAAACACTCGATGGCCCGATTCCCCAATCTTCACGGTCTCTTGATGCCGTACTTCTCCAGCCGGTACTGGAGCGTGCGAAAGGTCATGCCCAGCAACTGGGCGGCGCGGGTGATGTTCCAGTTGGTGCGCTGAAGCGCTTCCACGATCTTGGCCTTCTCGTGCTCCTCCCAGGAGCTCTCTGGAATCACCGGTTCTGCCGTGCCGGCACGGTCTGTCTCTCGCAAAGGCTCGCGCGCCGGGGCAGCCCCTGCATATCCCGCCGCGTTTCCCACGGCTTGCAAGGCAGGCTCGGGAGCGTTCTCGACGACTTCGGGCGGCAGGTCCTCCAGCTCAATGCGATCCGCCTCCCCCAGCAGCACGGCACGCTCGATGGCCCATTCGAGCTGCCGGATATTCCCCGGCCAGGCGCAATCCTGAAGGGCCTCGAGCGCCTCCGAGGAGATCCCGTTAATCTTGCGTCCGGAGGTGAGCGCCGCCCGCCGCATAAAGTGCAGCGCCAGCGCTTCAATGTCTTCACCACGCTCGCGCAGAGGCGGGCATACGATGGGAATCACTTTGAGGCGGTAATAAAGGTCCTCGCGAAATTTGCCCTCTTTCAAGCGCTGTTCGAGGTTCCGGTTGGTGGCGGCGATAATCCGGACGTCAACTTTGATCGGTTCGGTGCCGCCCACCCGCAGAATTTCGCGCTCCTGAAGCGCTCGCAGGATCTTCGCCTGAAGCCCCAGCGAGGTGTCGCCGATTTCGTCGAGGAAGAGCGTGGAACGGTGGGCGCGCTCAAACAGGCCCTTTTTTTGTTGATGGGCGTCGGTAAAGGAGCCCTTTTCGTGGCCGAAAAGCTCGCTTTCCAGCAGCGTCTCGGTGAGCGCGGCGCAGTTCACCGCCAGGAAAGGCTGCTGATGCCGCGGGCTGTGCTTGTGAATCTCGCGCGCCACCAGTTCCTTGCCGGTGCCGCTCTCTCCCAGAATCAGCACGGTATGAGGTGTGGGCGCCACCTTCAGGATGAGGCGTAGCATGGCTTTGGTGGCGGGCGAGTCTCCGATGATGGTCTGACGAAGTGAGGCGAGGTGATCGAAAATCTCTTCCACTACTCTCAGCAACTGCTCGCGCTCGACCGGCTTCTCCAGATAGGCGTAGACGCCTTTCTTGGTGGCTTCAATGGCAGATTGAATCGAAGGGTAACCCGTGATGAGCACCACGGCCACCGTGGGATCAGCCTGGACGATGGCGGAGAGAAGCTGCACGCCCGTCATGCGGGGAAGATTCAGGTCCGTAATGACGAGGTCGAAGCGCTTCTGCTCCAGCAGTCGCAAGGCCGCCTCGGCGCTGGGCGCGGTTTCGGCGCCGAAGCCCTCACCCACGAGGATGTCGCGGTAGATTTCCCGCTGCCGCTCCTCGTCGTCAACAATCAGGATGGATGAATCAGGCATCGCCGGTTATTGGTGTTTGGTTGTCAGTCGTCGGTTGTTCGTTGTCGGAAATCCCCAGTTTGGAGGATTGCCCACCCATTACATTCTGCCTTTTGAACTCTGCCATTTGAAATTGGCTCTTGCCTTTTAGCTTTTGCCTATTGGACCCCCGCCTACGGCCGTCTGCCTACTACCGTCAGCAGGCTCCCCTCGTCAGCTTGATCTTTTCGGTTCTGCACCGGCAGTTCGACAACCATGACGGTGCCGCGCACCTCGCCGTCGGTAGGGAAAATATGCCCACCGTGGTCTTCAACAATTTTTTTGGTAATGGCCAGCCCCAAGCCGAATCCGGTGGGCTTGGTAGAAAAGTAAGGAGCAAAGATCCTCTCCCGGTCTTCCGCCGGAACACCCGGGCCCGTATCGGCAAACCGGAGCTGCAATCTTCCAGGCCTGCCGTTGGCAGCCAGGATGGAGGCCGAGACGGCGATTTTACCGCCTTCGGGCATGGCCTGGACGGCATTGGTGAGGATGTTGACGAAACAGGTCTTCATCTGTGCGGCGTCAGCTTCCAAGACGGGAAGATCCCGAGGCAAATCGACCTTGATCACGATGCCCTGAGTTTGGGCCTGCTTCTCGGCGATGGTCACGGCCTCCTCAACCACGGCGCCCAAATCACAGGGTGCAAGCTGGGGCGGCGTCTGCCGGCCGGCAGTGAGAAAATCATTCACCAGGTGGTTGAGCCGGCCCACCTCGTCTTTTACGCGCGCCAAGTTCCGCTCAATTTCGTTTCCTGCGGATAGTGTGTTGCCCAGATGTTTCGCGCGAATCTGGTCAATGCTGAGGTTGATGAAGTTCAGCGAATTCCGCACTTCATGGGCAACGGTGCCGGCAAAACGACCGAGGAGTGACAGCTTTTCAGCCTCATTGAGACGCTCCTGCAACTGGCGGCTCTCGCGCAGCCGCTGCACCATTTCATTGAAGGTGCGGGCCAGGCGCCCCATCTCGTCCGACCCGCCCTCCGGCAGGGTGACATAGAGATTTCCCCGCGCCACCTGGTTTGCTGCGGTAACTAGAGTGTTGATGGGCCGGGTGAACCGAAAGGCAAGAAATACCACCAAACACATCGCCGAAAGCAAAGTGACGATGATCCAAGCAGAGCGGACCAGATCCGTATGGCGCAGAAGCTGGTCAACCTCATCCACCACCCCATGCAACACCAAGTACCCGATCACCTTGTTGTCCCGCACAATGGGGAATTCCACCGAGTAAGTGGTTTGGCCGCCGGGATCGAGGGTGGTATCGGGAAGACTTGCCGAAAGGTGGAATGGCGTCTTCTCGTCCTTCACCTGCTTCCGGGGCTTCAGCTTGATCTTCTTGCCCAGGCGTTTGACATCCGTGCTGGCCACGACTTCGCCGGTAGGAGAAGCAGCATCAACAGTTTCCTTAAGGCCAGCCTGGCTCAGCCTGTCCTTATAGGCCTGCAGCGCCTGACTCAAGCCCCCTTTTTGTGGAAGCTGCTGCTGGTAAGTCGCCAGCTGGTTAATGGTGTTTAAGTCCGACGTGATGGTGGCCACGTACGCGCGCACACGTCCCTCCTGCCGGTGATACGTCCACAAGAGGACCGCGCTCGTGCAAGCCATGGTGAGGAACATCACCAGGGCCAGACGCACGCGGAAACTGAAGCCGGAAAAAAGAAGCCACTTCATACGAGCCGCACCGTTGAAGAACCCGTCACGATTGAATTCTAGCAGGCGGTCGAAAAACTCGTCCAGGTTGATTGGCCCTTGATTGCCTCATCAGCCGCTCGGTAAAGTGAACTAAACCTGTCGCCCATCAACCAGCTCCATTAGCCTGCGACAGCAGGCTATCATGCTTTTAAGTATTTGTCAATAGATATGTTAGGTCGCTACACATGCTCGATAGATAGCCTACGTCGGGGCAGGATTTGCCGGCACGAAGAGATCGCCGGGCGGGCTCCAGAAAAATGGAAGTTCGTCTGAAAGCTCTAAGCCGCCTTGGCGAGATGATAAAGCATCCAGTACACCAGCACGCCCGTGACCGAGACGTAGACCCACAGTGGAAGGGTCCAGCGGGCAACCTGGCGGTGGCGGGCAAAATTGCGGCGCAGGGCTCGGCTGAGCGTAATCAAAACCAACGGTACAATCACCGCCGCCAGTAAGGTGTGCGACCCCAGCAGCAGGAAGTAAAAAGTGCGAATCAGCCCCAAATCAGGAAAGTGAGTGACGCCGTGATGAGCGTGATACCAGAGGTAACAGCACAAGAAAAGGGTTGACGTGCCTACCGCGGAAAGCATGCATGCGCGGTGGACGGCGATTTTGCGCCGGCGAATGCAGACGTACCCGGCTACCAGCAGTACCGCGCTGGCGGCATTGAGCGTGGCATCGATGGCGGGGAAGTCGTTGAGAGGAATGAACATGGATCAGCCGTCAGCTTTCAGTCGACCACCACGGAACTGTGACAATTTGACGCCCGGAAATGGAGGCGGCTTCACTTCGGTTTTCAACAGAGTAGCTTGCCGGCTCAAACTCCTTCAAGGTAAAGCTGACCGCTGAAGGCTGATAGCTGGAGGCTGAAAGCTGCCTCAGGCGGCGCCCTTCTTATCAAGCATCATGAGCCCGAAGATAAGCGGCAAGTAAACCACCGAAGCCAACAGCACTCGCCGGGCAAGGACGCGGGAGCGCGAGGCCGCTAGCCGGAAGCCGTAACTTGTGTAAGCAGCACCCAGCAGCAGCGCCCCCAGGAAATAAAGTGTTCCTGCCCGGCCGAACAGAGCTGGAGACAGGCTGACGGGTACCAGCAACAAAGAGGAGACCACGATCTGCCACGCCATAGACCGGCCGCCGGCGTCGTTCGCGGGCAGCATACAGTAACCGGCCCGCACGTAGTCCTCGCGGTACATCCAGGCGATGGAGAGAAAATGCGGAAACTGCCAGAGGAAAACCACCGCCGAGAGCACCACCGGCTCAAAGCTCAAGCTGCCGCGGGCCGCCGCCCAACCGATAAGCGGCGGTATGGCTCCGGGAAAGGCGCCCACAAACATACACCAGGCGCTGCGGCGCTTGAGGGGCGTATAAAGCGCCAGGTAACTTACCAAGGTGGCGACCGCAAGCAGACTCGTGAGCGCGTTAACGGCGAGGGCCAGATAGGCGGCTCCGGCAAGCGAAAGGAGCAACCCGAGAGCGAGAGCTTCGAACGAACGCAGGCGGCCGGCGGGAAGAGGCCGTTGCGAGGTGCGGCGCATGCGGGCGTCGAAATCTCTTTCCAAGTACTGGTTAAGCGTGGCCGTGCCGCTGGCCACGAGCAGAGTCCCGAGCAACGTGTGCACCAGCGGCAGCAAACGAAAGGGGCCGTGCCAACCCAGGTCAAAGCCCACCCAGGTGGAGACGAGGACGAGGAAATTCACCTCAGGCTTGGTGAGCGTCCAGTAGTCTTTCAACCTGGCCGTCACCGCGCCAGCGGCGTCGCTAATCCGTGTTACAGACATGTGAAATCTTTGGGCCCGTGCGTCAGCGGCAGCACTATCCAGGCGATACTAATCAGACTGCGGCCGCGCGCGGCGAAACGAGAACCGCTAGGATATCACGTTGCGGCACATGAGCGGCAAGTTTTGGGCAGCAATCTTGTGCCGAGTTAACCTCACTGGGGGTCACGAGTGTCAATCACGCGACGAACGTTTTTACAGAAGAGCGGCCTGATGACAGCAGCGCTGGCCGCGCATCAAACCGGTCACCGAACTCAAGAGGTTACCACTCGGCCCACACTCGACCCGAACTCGCTCAAGCCGTTCGTCGATCCGCTTCCCATCCCCGAGATCGCGCGCCCCAGTGATTATCGGCCCAGCCCTGCGGACCCATCAGTTAAGGTGCCACACTATCGCCTTGCCATGCGACAGGTCGAGAGCCAGGTTCATCGAGACCTGAAGCCAACGCGCCTGTGGGGCTTTGGATCCAGCTCTCCCGGCCCTACCTTCGAGACGCGCAGCGGCGAAGGGCTGCTGGTGGAATGGGTCAATGATCTGCCCCATCAGCACTTTCTGCCCATCGACCACAACATTCATGGCGCCGAGGCGGACAAGCCGCCTGTCCGCGCCGTGGTCCACCTTCATGGCGCTAAGACAGGACCGTCGAGCGATGGTTATCCCGAGGATTGGCATGAGCCGGGAAGGTCAGCCACCTACTACTACCCGAACAACCAGGATGCGGCCATGTTGTGGTATCACGACCACGCCTTGGGCATCAATCGCCTGAACATTTACGCCGGTCTTCTGGGCGCATTTTTCATTCGCGACCAGTTGAAGATTCGCTGAACCTACCCCGAGGCAAATACGAAGTTCCCATGATCTTGTGCGACCGCACGTTCTATCCCGACGGCCAACTCCATTATCCTGTGTCGCCGAAGCCCGATGCGCCGTGGGTTCCTGAGGTCTTCGGGAACGCGATCCTGGTGAATGGCAAACTACTTCCTTATCTTGAAGTCGAGCCGCGAGGCTACCGCTTTCGGGTTCTCAACGGCTCGAACGGCCGGTTTTACCACCTCTCGCTTGCGAACGGCCAGACTTCCACCAGATCGGCACGGACCAGGGTTTGCTATCGGCGCCCGTCGAACTCAAGAATCTGTCGCTGGCGCCGGGCGAGCGAGCGGGCCTTGTGATTGATTTCGCCGGCCACGGAGGCGAGCGGATCGTCGTCAAGAGTGAGACGTTCGAGGTGATGCAGTTTCGAGTCAAGCCGGGCCGTGCCGCGGAGACAAGCTCGCTACCCGCCACCCTGAGACCTCTGACGGGACCGAAGGAATCCGCAGCGGTGAAAACGCGTGACCTGCCGCTGGTGGAATTCGACGACGCCTCTGAAAATCCTACGATCATGCTTCTCAACGGGATGCACTGGTCAATGCCGGTGACGGAGAATCCGGTGCTCGGCAGCGTTGAGATTTGGAACCTCATTAACACCACCGATGACTCGCATCCCATCCACCTTCACCTGGTGCGATTTCAGATTCTGGACCGGCGGCCTTTTGACGCCTTTCAATTCCAGATGACCAAGGTTCTGAGATATCGCGGGCCGGCGGTTCCGCCGGATGCCGGTGAAACCGGCTGGAAGGACACTGTGCGCGCCCATCCCGGAATGGTGACGCGCATCATCGTCCGCTTTGAGGGTTTCACCGGCCGCTACGTTTGGCACTGCCACGTGCTGGAACATGGCGACAATGAGATGATGCGGCCTTACGAGGTGATTGCCGCATCTTAGCTCACGATGAAGACGTACACGCCGGATTTGCGTCGGAGAGCATTGGCGACGGTTTCCGCACTCGGCTTGGCGGCCTTGCTGCTGACGAATGGGCGAATCACGTTCGCATGGGGCCCCGAAGGGCATAGGGCCGTAGCGATTCTAACCGAGCGCTACCTGCGACCGCAGACCCGAGCTCGGGTTCAGGAGCTGCTAGGCACAGAGGGCCTTGAGGACGGATCGCTCTGGGCCGACCAGATCGCGCACGGCTCGCGTCCCGAGACGGCTCCCTGGCATTACATCGACATTCCCCTTCACGATTCGCAAATAAACTTGCAGACGGATTGCCCGCAGGGCCAATGTGTCCTCGTGAAGACTAAGGAATTCGTCAGGGTTCTCAGTAACCCGCATGCCGCCCGCGAGGCGCGTTACGAAGCGCTGAAGTTCGTGGCCCACTTCATTGCCGACCTTCACCAGCCGCTGCACTGCGAAGACAATCACGATAAGGGCGGCAACACGCAGATGGTGACCTTTGAGGGTCACCCCGATAACTTGCATTGGGTTTGGGACACGGGTCTGGTGGAGGAAATCGATCGCGATCCGCAAGCGCTGGCGGCGGAACTGGGGCGCGAGATCACGAACATGAACCGCGCAACGTGGCAGACCGGTAGCATCGAATCCTGGGTGCTTGAGAGCCACCGTCTGGCACAGACCGTCGCCTACCGCCGGACGTGGATGTTCGGCACGCCGGTTCTGGACCAGAATTATGACCGGCGCGCCGAAGATGTAATCAAAATGCAATTGCAGAAAGCCGCCGTGAGGCTTGCCTTCGTCCTCAATCAACAATTACCCTAGCTGAGCCGAGTGACCACGCCCCATTCAGGCTGGCCGCAAAAGCAGTGGCGATCGGCGCCAGCACCGCAACTCCACTGACGCTATGGACGCTATCTTCGTGCTTGCAATTGTGGCCGTGATGTTGTATTCCATCTGTCGCGCCGTTCGAAGAGTGGAAGGCGTGGAGGGCGCCAGGCAAGCGGTGAGTGCCGGGCTGACGTTCCGGCTCGGCGCACCACTGAACTTCAGGAGGTTTTCATGCGCAACCGATTGATTGCTGCCGCTGTTCTGCTTTTCTGCTGGGGCGCTCTTCCCCTAGCCGCCCAGCAGCCATGTCCGACCTTGTCGGTGGTCGTCAACAGCCCGGAGGATCAGCTCCTCCTGGCCGTGAATGGGGCAACCGACTCGCCACAGGATCAGATCGCCGCGCTGGATAAGTATGCGTCTGAACACGCGGACGCGCCCGCGATGACCTGCGTGAACGAATACTATACGGCGATCTACGTGAAGCAGAACCAATTCGATAAGGCCATCAGTTATGGTGAAAAAGACCTCGCCGCCAACTACCAGGACGTGAACCTGTTCGTCAATTTAATGAAGGCTTACGTGGGGGCCGGCAAGGCCACGGACAATGCCTTCACCGTCATCAACAAAGCCCCGGACCAGATCAAAGCCGAGTCAACGCCCGCAAGACCGTCCGGCACGAGCGACGCCGATTATCAAAAGCTTCAGGCGGACGCTGCCGAGACAGCGAAGCAATTCAGCGGTTACATGGAGTACGCCTTCTTTGAGCTACTGCCGCGAGTGACAGACGCTAACAAGCGGGTGCAGTATCTCGACGCCTTCGCCAAGGCTTATCCTGACAGCCCGAACACCGGCCAATTGTATTTTCAGTATCTGGTCGCTTACAGCGCCCTCAATAATCCAGCCAAGGCCAACGAATACGGTGAAAAGGCCATTGCTGCGGACCCCAATAACCCCACCACCCTCAGCATGGTGGCGGATGATTATGCCAACCGGCACGTGAACCTCGACAAAGCCGAGTCTTACGCACGCAAGGCACTGGATCTGGTGCCAAGCATGAAAAAGCCTGACAGCGTGTCAGACGCAGACTTCCACACCCAACAGAATCTCCTGATGGCTACCGCGCACTTTACATTGGGATCTATCGCCCAGCAGCGAGGCGCGGCCACCCATAGACTGGCCGCCGCCATCAAAGAGTTCAAGACCGCCGCCGAGTTGGCGAAAGGCAATCCCGAGCTTGAGGGACGCACGCTATTCTACTTGGGATATGCCTACGAATCGCAGGCGCCGGCGGACCATCATGGCGCTCGCGCGGCACTCACTGAAGCCTCTCAGCTCCAAAGTCCATGGCAGGGTGAGGCACAGAAGCTACTGGCGAAGATACCTCAATAGGGACGCGGGATTCCAACGATCTGTAGCAGCGGCGTGCGGATTCGGAAACAGGTGACTATCTGCTGAGGTATTTTGCAGGATTCACGTGGAGTTGGCCCACCATCACTTCGTAATGAAGGTGTGGCCCGGTGCTTCGGCCGGTCATTCCGACGGCTCCAATCACTTCTCCTTCACGAACTTCCTGCCCAACCACCACGTAAACCTCGCTCAGGTGAGCGTACTTGGTCTTGATGCCGTTACCGTGGTCGATGATGATTTCGTTGCCGTAACCGGACTCGTGCCGTCCAGCCTCTTGCACCACGCCGTCGCCGGTGGCTTCCACCTCAGTCCCCTTGGGAGCCGAGATATCGACACCGTTGTGTACCGCTTCCTCACCGCTCAGCGGGTCCATGCGCTCGCCGAACCCACCCGTGATTTGCCCGTGAACCGGCCAGAGCGTAGGCACGCCCGCGCGGTCGAAAGCCGGCGTGGAAAGGAACCCTCGCATCACAGGGTCGGCGGGCGGATTCAAGGCGGTGGTTTTCATCAGGTTGAAAGCGTAAAGCGACGCGTTGTAGCTTGCTTCCAGGGTGGAGTTGCTTTGAGTGGCGAGCGTGAGCAGCGCCTGCGGCAGCTCCGGACGGGAGCTCCTGCCGAAACCGTAAGTGAGTGCGACGTCAGACGCCAGAGATTCGAGCGAGGTCAGCTTGGCGTTGGTGCTAGTCACCGTGTTCTCGAGCGTTTGGTACTGAGTCTGCAAGGCTTCGCGTTGGCTTCGGACGTCATCGTAGTTGGAAACTTTCAGCAGCATTCGGGCATAACTGTTCGCCAGCGCCGCCAGACCGATCAGGGCACCGAAGCCAGCGACCAGAGCAAGGTGCACGACGTAATGCGGCATCTGGATTTTGCGCAACCGCCCATGCGGCGCAACGATCAACAAAGTGTAAGTTCGTCTCTTCGGCGACATGAGACCTCCGAATATGGTCGAACCCAAGATGACTGCGAACTTGCTGGCCGATATGGCCCTGCGAGTACTTCGAATAACCTTCAGAAACGCAGCGTACGAGTCGGTCCGTGATGTGCCTTGACAGGCTATCGCTGCGTTACCGCGCATGTCAAGCACAAATTCCTGACGCAACGCGCGGACGTTTTGTACCTCTTTGTGGAAGAGATATTAAGAGTTTTTGATCTGACGCCGCACGGGCGAAGTGCAGCGGGTAGCTCTCACCAGTGCAACCAAGTGTGTTTGGCCTGTCGAGTCGGTTCGACAGGTCGCGAGCATCATGGCCGAACGATACGATGCCATCGTAATTGGCTCGGGGCCCAACGGCCTTGCCGCTGCGATTACGTTGGCACGGGTGGGATGCAGAGTGCTGGTGCAGGAGGCCCAACCTGCCATCGGTGGAGGCGCGCGCTCAGCCGAGCTGACACTGCCGGGGTTCGTTCACGACATTTGCTCCGCTGTGCATCCTCTCGCCGTTGCTTCTCCCTTCTTTCGTCAGTTGCCCCTTGTGGCACACGGACTCGATTGGATCGAACCGCCTGCGGCTGTCGCGCACCCGCTGGATGATGGCTCCGCCGTGGTGGTGGAGCGCTCGATTGAACTGACCGCGGCACAGCTAGGGCCCGATGCGAACGCCTATCACCAATGCATGACGAGACTGTTGGCGGATTGGGAGAAGATCGCGTCGGCCATCCTGGGCCCGCCTCGTTTGCCCGCGCATCCAGTGGCGCTCGCGAGATTCGCGCGCCGGGCACTGCAGTCCGCCTCCGGATTGGCTCGGAATCTGTTCAAAGGGGCGAAGGCACAGGCGCTCTTTGCTGGAATGGCAGCGCACTCGACGCTGCCGTTGGAAAAGATGCCCAGCGCCGCCTTTGGCCTCGTGTTATGCAACCTGGCGCACGCCGCCGGCTGGCCGATTCCTCGCAACGGAGCCCGAAGCATCTCAAACGCGCTTGCTTCTTACCTGCGGACGCTGGGCGGAGAGATCGTCACAAGTGCGCCCGTTAAAACCGTCGACGATCTGCCACCGGCGCGCGCGATTCTGTGTGACGTAACGCCACGGCAGTTGATCTCAATCGCGGGTCACCGCCTCACACCGCGGTTCCGCCATCGCCTGGCCAAATATCGGTACGGACCGGGCGCTTACAAGGTGGACTGGGCGCTCGATGGGCCCATTCCCTGGAAAGCGCCGGAATGCCGTCGCGCTGCCACCGTCCACCTTGGCGGCACGATTAACGAGATCGCCGCCTCAGAGCGAGCCGCTTGGCAAGGTGAGCGCAACGAAAGGCCATTCGTCCTTCTCGCCCAGCCGAGCCTGTTCGATGCAACGCGCTCGCCGCAAGGCATGCATACGGCGTGGGCGTACTGTCATGTTCCGCAGGGTTCAAGCCATGACACGACCGAGCAGATTGAGAACCAGGTGGAACGCTTTGCACCCGGTTTTCGAAGTCACATCTTGGCGCGCAGCGTAATGCGGCCTGCCGATCTCGAACACCGTAACGCCAACTTGGTGGGCGGCGACATCAATGGCGGCGTCCAGGATCTGCCCCAAATCCTCTTTCGTCCTACCAGCAGCCTCTATTGGACCGGCACCAAGGGCTTATATATCTGCTCGGCCTCGACACCGCCCGGCGGAGGGGTGCACGGCATGTGCGGTTACCACGCAGCACGCAAAGTGCTGAAGGCGCTGCGAGAGTAAACCTGTTGACCGTCCACCCACCAAGCCCTATTGATTACGCAATCTCGCCGCCAGGAGCTCCGCTGCTTCCCTCACTCCAGCCACCAGTGTAATCAACTCCATCGCCTCAACATGGCCCGCCGCAGTTGGTGAAACGAGGCGAGGTTCCTGATCGAGGCACGTGATCACCGGCTCCCAGTATGAGCCGAGGAGCAAGAGAGGCTTCTTGCCACCCACTGTCGCCGCCAGTACCGATTTATTCATCAATTCCCAGGCCATCGCCAGCTCCGCCAGAGTACCTGTGCCGCCGGGCAGCACCACGTAAGCGTCGCCGCGGGCGATGAGCGTAATGATCCGATCGGGAAAGGATGTTGTCCGCACCTCTTCCCGTATCCATTGATTAGCTGGCCGCGGCCATAGAGAACATGTAACGCCGATGGTGTGCCCGCTGGCCTCTCGCGCTCCCCGCGCCGAAGCTGCCATGAGACCTCCGTAACCGCCATTACACACAGCAAAACCAGACTCCGCGAGTGTGCGCCCGAGCTCGCGAGCCTCCTGGTAGCTTGTGGTTTCTTCCGACGGTAGTGAGCTGCCGAAAACGGTGACAGTTTTCATGACAGGCAGAAGAAAGAAGTCATGAGTCAGAAGTCAGGAGTAGTAGCCAGAAACGGGGAAACGGAAATCGGCATTGAGAACCAGCGCGCAAACATTGCCTTTGACCTCGACAGAACAACCTCGGTTAGCACTACTTACCTCATTGACTTCTGACTCCTCGTTCCGGCGTCGATCACAATCCGAATTTGGCCACATCTTTCGCGAAGTAGGTCAGGATTATGTCAGCACCGGCACGCCTGATGGAAAGGAGTGTTTCCATCACAACGCGATCGCGGTCGATCCATCCGTTGCGCCCCGCAGCCTCGATCATCGAAAACTCACCGCTTACCTGATAGGCGGCGATGGGCACATCGAATTGCCTGCGAGCCAGTGCGATAACATCAAGATAAGCGAGGGCCGGTTTCACCATCACAATGTCAGCACCCTCCTCGATATCCAGCGCGATCTCCCGCAAGGCTTCACGCTGGTTCGCAGGATCCATCTGGTAGGAGCGCCGGTCGCCGAACTTGGGCGCTGAGTCGGCTGCCTCACGGAAGGGCCCATAAAAACCAGAAGCATACTTGGCCGAATAGGCCATGACAGGTACGTGGATGAAGCCAATCGCATCCAACTCGCGCCGGATGCGCGCCACCCTGCCATCCATCATGTCTGAAGGCGCCACCATGTCGGCCCCGGCTTGCGCCTGGCTGGTTGCCGTTCGCGCCAGGAGCTCCAGCGTTGCGTCGTTGGCAACTTCACCGTCACGCACCAGCCCACAGTGGCCGTGACTTGTGTATTCGTCCAAGCAGACGTCGCAAATCACCAGCAGGTCCGGCACGTGCTTCTTCAGCGCCTGCACAGCGCGTTGGACGATACCATCGGCAGCGTAAGCGCCCGTGCCCATCTCGTCCTTTTGTTCCGGGATCCCGAAGAGAATCACCGCCGGAATACCGAGGCCCGCTACCAACTTGCATTCCTCCACCAGAAGGTCGACCGACCAGCGGAAGTTCCCCGGCATCGAGCGGATCTCATCCTTGACCTTCGATCCTGGACACACAAACATCGGATAGACGAGCGAACTCACACTCAGATGAGTTTCCGAGACGAGCTGGCGCAGTGCTTCGCTGCGGCGGAGGCGGCGCAGGCGGTGCGTGGGGAATGGCATGAGGCAGTTCTAAGTCTTGGGGTTTTGGATCGTCAATGATACGGTGCCCTGACGGCGGTCGACTATTGGCTGCTCGCCGTCAGCTCCTGCTGATACAGCCGGTCGCGGCTTCTGAGATTACCGAAAGCTCCCACATTCGACAAAGAAATGGCAATTCGAAACTGATTCTCTTTTCGAAGCGGGCCCAGATTAAACCGGTTAAAGCCAATGTCTATTCCGAAGCAACTGAAATTGTAAGTGCCTTGGGCTACCACTTCGTTGGCGAGCCCCTCGGTAATATTATAGTTCACGCCGAAAGCTCCGCTGAAACCTCTCTGATCCGGATGGCCATAGATCACCCGCGCGTTAAAGAGATTCGAAGATGGAAGTGAGGATGCCGAACCGACGGGCACGGGAGCCACAAACCCCAGTTGTGCGGTGCGGCTAACAAAAAAGTCAGTGGCTTCGAAGCCCACGTCACCGCGATGGACTCCCGAGGTGATGCCCGCGTTCAACCCCCCCCCTCTCGGATCAAAGTCGGCTCGGAGCTCGGTATCGTAGTTGGAAAACGGCGCCACCTTCAGCACCGTAACCACCGGCGAAAAGTGTTGACCTCGGGCAAAGGCGAATCCAGTCAGGTCAATGGTAGGCGCCCACACGTTTTGACCGGGCTGAAGAACCCCGCCAAAGGTTGGATCGAAATAATACTTTTGAGTAAGACTTAAGGATACCAGTTCGCGAGCCTGCGGCGGGTTAGGGGCATCCTCCGGCAAGTCGGGACGGCCATACAAGGTGGTTTTCAACGAGTATTCGAACTCGTTCGTCTCAGCGAGGATGTCCTTTTCGTCGAAGCGCACCACGTCGAGGATTTGTGCATCGTTCTCCGCACGCACCAGATGGTACTTGATGTCAGGCTCTATGACGTGTTTCAACCTGTAGTGGTGGACGGGGTGATCAAACACCCTCTCGAGAGACGGTGGACGAAGGTCGAAGGAGACGTCTCCCAGCACGCGATTGACGGGGTCATTCGGACCGAGAAGGCTGGTGCCATAGTGTGTGGCCTCCATGCCAACAGAAGGCGTGAAGTGAAATCCCCAGAACTCGGGGACGCGCACGCTGATCTGTGGGCGGAAATCCAGCCGATCGCTTACCAGCGGGGTCGAGAAGCCGGGGCTGTCGCGGCCCACGCCGTCCACCGAGGTGTCAAAACTGAAGTATGCGGGTGAGTTTCCGAGTTCGTGGTCGGCGCCCGAGAACGAGACGCTGGGCGTGTGCCGGATGATAACCTGGTCCGACTGTGCCTCAGGGGTGTTACAAGCCGACGTCTCACTGGTGGAGGTTGTGGTTCGCTGAGCGCAGAGAAAATTTTGGTAGCGCTCGGCATAAAAGTTCATATTGTAGTCGTCAAAGCTTTTGCTTAGAAACGCGGTCTGGCGTGCCTCGGAACTGACGGCTTCGTTGAAATTGTTGCTCCAGGTCAGCCGAAAGGCGAGCGAATTGATGTAGTCCATGTCGATCACACCGCGAAAGCCATCGAAAAGATTCTGAGACACTCCGAGGGCCCGAATGTTCTCGCCCGCCGCCCGCAGCGGTCCACTGATCTTATCGTTCACCTCGTAATAGTTGACAACCAGTTGGCTGGTATCACTCGGGGTCGCGCGGAAACGTCCTGTGGTTGCAACCCCGCGCTCACTGTAATCAGCGACGCCCATCATCACGTCTGCACTCGGGTTTATCGCCCAAAAAAACCCCTCGCCAATGATTTGCCCCTTCTGGGTCGAACTGCCAATGCTCGGAATCAGAAAGCCAGTCTGGCGCGGGCTACGGTTGACAGAGTACTTCGCCGCGGGCATATAGAACAGGGGAATGTTGAAGAAGCGGAAGACATTGCCATAGGTCACAGCCTTGTCATCAGCCACAACGCGCGCGCTCCGGACCGCGAGCGACCAGCCCCTGCACTGATCTTCACAGGACGTCAGCCGCCCATCTGACAGGGCGTAGGTGTTCTGGTTGACTCGCTCAATTTCGTGCGCTTGCACAAAGAGTGCGTTACTGGTCGTCGGGACATTTGAACGATGCCTTTCGGCCGCATGGACGTAGCCGTGCGCGTTGGTAAAAGTACCGGCATCCGTGATGACGTTGTACACTGCCCGGTCTGCCTCGATGTACGCTCTGGGATCGCTGAAGGCTACGCTGCCTGTCGCATCGATCTCGCCCGAGGATCGGTTGTAGGTCGCACGATCTGCGAGCAAGCGTGCCTGGCGGTAGGTGACTTCAATGTGGCCGGCGAGCGTGACCACACCGTTACTTTCCCGCTGCGAGTCCGCGTACACGGTCGCGGTCTCAAAACGGTTCTGCAAGGGCGGAGGAATCTCAGCCTCTTGGGCTGAAGCCCCCTCAGCGGCCAAGGCTACCAAAAGGGCAGCCACCAGGACAGGCGCAACGGTCAGCGAGTTGACTTGCCATCCGAAGCAGACAGGCTGACGGTGCGTCATAGGGTCGAAGCGCCTATTCTAATTCGAGGCGTCTTTGTTTTCGAGAACGCTTTTGCTAAGATGCGGCGTAGGCATGGCGCGCTTTCCGGAGATCAGTGAAGTGAAGTGTCCCGAATGCGGGTTTGTGAGTTCACCCCCGCCGGCAGTGTGCAAGCGATGTGGTCACCACTTTGCCGCGGAAGAATCCCAACCTGACGACGCCAAACAGGTCCCGAGTACCCATATACTTGACGCGCCTCTCCTCTCCGGACCGGACCCGGGCGTCGCAGACTCGCTGTCGGACATACCGATGAGTCTGCCCGGACAGCCGTGGCAAGATGAAATCGCGGAACGCGTAGCGCGTTACCGGCGCAGGCGATCGCGTGATCGCAACACCCAGGATACCCTCAATCCCAACCTGGAGTTCGATTTCGACGCCGACAGCGAGCCGGAGGCCGGCAGGCACGCGGCCCAAACAGGGCACGCGGATGGCGAATTCGATGCGCTACTAAGCGATCGCGGCACGTCTCGCGCTCAAACTCCCATTCTCGATGCGGTGCCTATCGAGAGTGCTGGGTTCCATGCCGACACCACTGCCGTCTGGTCTGCTGAACCGGCGGAGGCTCATGCCTCGCGATCTGCGCCCGTAGAAATCATCTTGGGTCCGAGCTCCCCGGAAGAGCAAGAACCCGCGACAATTACCGACGATGAGGTACGCCTGGCGGCCCCCGTTGGACGCCGGATGGCGGCCGCACTTGTGGATGGTTTGGTTCTGCTCGTCGCCGCCTGCATGTTCACGCTCGTATTCGCAAAGACCGGAGGCACGGTGGAGCCGCGTCTTTCCAACGTCACCATCGTCGTGTTGGCAGTGGCCGCGGCGTCTCTGGTGACGTTCTATTTTGCGTTGTTCACCGCGCTAGCCTTTGCCACGCCAGGGCAGTCTGCGCTAGGCCTTCGCGTGCGGACACTGGATGATCGGCTGCCCGACACATCCGCGTCGGTCTGGCGAGGGGTCGGCTACTTGGTGTCAACCGCCGCCCTGATGCTTGGTTTCGTCTGGGCGGTCTTCGACAGCCAAGGCCTAACTTGGCACGATCACATGTCTCGAACGTGCCTGGCGGTGCGTGGAGAACGGGCCGGCCATTCCAGACGTTAACCGGAGTTTGCACTCGAAAACAGAGTCAGACTGTCATTTCCAGCGAATGCCAGAAGTCTCGCTCTGCAAGCTAAGAACCTCACACGATTCCTTAGCGGCTCCGGTCGTTTGGACTGGAACGTGAGACGGGGCTTCCGCAGTTCGGTCGATCGCTGTCCTAACTCAGGAGGTATGCGTGGCTGACTCGTTCCAGGGATTTGCTCCCGAGTCGTTCCGGTTCTTTAGGGACCTGGCGAAGAACAACCATAAGCCGTGGTTTGACGCCCATCGTGACCTTTACGAGACTCACGTTGTGGGCGCGTTTCGCAGCCTGCTCGCAACGCTGGAGCCGTTCCTGTTGGAACTGAATCCCAACTTCCAGATTTCTGGAAAAACCAACGCCAACTTCTCACGCATCAATCGCGACATTCGCTTCAGCAAAGACAAAGCGCCTTACAAGCCAAATTACTACCTCTTGGTCTATGACGCGCGCCGCTCCTGTAAGACGGACGGATACCTGTACGTGGGCTTGTCTGCCGACTGCCTCACGGTGGGATTTGCAACCTACTCGGCCTGGGGCCGAGGCGACAAAAGTGCATTGGAGACGGTCTTCCGGCCACACTTTAGCAAGGAACGCGCACTCTTTAATAGGGTGCTGGACAGCAGTGTACGATCGAAGCGGTACGAAACCTACTGGCACCGCATGGAGAAAGGCAACTGGACCCAGCACCCCGGCCTGCCACGCGCTGACGAAGACTGGCTCAGTCTCCAGGCCTGGATCGTTCGCAAAGTGTTACCGTGTCGAGGCCGGGGTGTCGGCAGTCCGGCCCTGGCAGGGCAAATCGAAAATATCTTCCGCGACCTGTACCCGCTCTACGTTTTCACGTCCCACTCAAGCCCGCGCTGGCGGCAAGAACTCAAAAGGCAGCTTCGCTAAGGAAAAGAAGCCCAACGGTGCTCAGCTCAGCTCGGCTCGGCTCGGCTCGGCTCGCCCCGGCGCGGTGAGGTACCCGAATTGATTCTCGACTAAAACCGTGGCTCAGTGGTTCCCGGAGCCAACGCCCGGATTACTTGTCAGCCTTTGGCTCCACTCGGCCGCTTTGTCCGGCCTGTCCGAATCCCTGTAGAACCGCACGATGCGATCGCCGGCCTCTGCCAAGCGCGGCTGGTTTACAGGTTCTATGCTCGCGCGCCGTTGCAGCAATCCGTTATAGCCGGACAGCAGCAGCGGCTCAGCCTCCGGAACCTTCTTCTGTCCGGCGAGGCCGGCGCCAAGCAGGCTTTCGCAGTTGTATCGTTGCCAACTATCCGGCATGGCCTTCTCGTACCCGAGCAACGCCTCTCGAAATGTCACCTCGGCCTCGCCGTAGCGATGCTGCCGAAGCCGGACCTCTCCCAGTGAAGTCAGGGTGTCCAGCGTGTCGGGATGCTCGCCGCCCAGCACGTGGCGCCGGCCTTCCAGGGTCTTGGAAAAAAGGTCCGCAGCCTCGGTGTCTCGGCCTTCACTCACGTAGCTTTGCGCCAACCCCCACATGCTATCCAGGGTTTCGGGATGCGTCTCTCCCAAGGAGTGCCGCGCGGTGTCGAAAGCCTGGCGGAACACCGCTTCTGCGCGTGCCGCCTCGCCCCGCGCCCGGTACAAGTCGGCCAAGGCGTTCGCCGCGTTGATGGTGTTGGGGTGGCCTTCGCCCAGCACGCGGCGGTACGCTGCGAGCGCCGCAGCAAAAAGGGGCTCCGCCTGTTCATAGTCTCCACGTTCCTCGTAGACCATCGCCAGATTCGTCATCGTATCGAGCGTTTCTGGGTTTTCCTCACCCAGCGCGCGGCGCTTCTTCGCCAGCGTCTCAGCCAGTAGTGCCTCAGCCTCCTTGTGCTTGCCTTGAACGTCATAAGTCGTCGCCAGGTTTCCCATGGCCCTCAGAGTCTGGAGGTTCTCTTCGCCGAAAACGCGCTGCTCCTTCGGCACCAGGCGAGTAAAGATGGCCTCCGACTCCGCATAGCGACCTTCTTCCGCGTAGGTCACAGCCAAACCGTTCATGGCTTTCAAGGTGTCTGGATTATCCGGTCCCAGAATTCGCTCTTGCAAGGCCACAACTTTCTTGTAAAGAGGCTCGGCGTCCTTGAAATTTCCGCTGCGTTCGTATACCGCCGCCAGGCTGCTCATGACAGCGAGCGTGTCGGGATGGTTCTCGCCCAGCTCGCGGCGCCGCAGGCTGAGTGCGCGTTCGAATTGACGTTCCGCATCCGCGTAGAGGCCCAGATCGATGTAGGCGGAGCCGATCGTGTACCGGATGGAAGCTTCCACCGGCGGTTGCTTTGCAAACCTACCTTCCACGTGTGCGGCCGCGCGGTCCAGGGCAGTACGTACGGTGAGGTTGGGGTCCGGCTTGGAATTCGGCTGGTTCTGATTGTACGTGCTGGCCTGCGCCAGCAGGTCCTTCTGGAGGAAGTCGTTCACCGCACGGGACACGGCCGCCTCACGGTTGGCGCGGATGCCCTGCCAGATGCTGATGCCGCCGCCGCGACTAAGACCAGGACGAAGGCGCATGCGGTGGCGAAAGCGGCGCGGTGACGACGGGCGAACTTGCGGGCACGGTACATCCCCGAGGGCGGGACGGCCTGAACCGCCTCATTGTTCAAGTAGCGCCCGATGTCGGCCGCGAATTCAAAGGGCGAAACATACCGCCGCGCCCGGTCCTTCTCGAGAGCCTTCAAAGCGATGGAGTCCAACTCCCCGCGCATCTCTTTGGCCAGCGCCAGCGGTTCCGTCTGGCGTTTGCGTGCTAACTCGGTAGAAGTGGCGGGATCCTGCGTGCGGATTTTGGTGCTGAGCTTAGGGGCGTCATCTTCGCGCAGCCTGCGGAGGAATTCTTCGAAAGCAATCTGCCGCAACTCGAGCGGCGGCGCGCCCGCCAGCAATTCGTAAAAGATGATGCCGAGTGAGTAGACGTCGGTGCGCGTGTCAATGTCTTCGCCCGAGGAATTGGCCTGCTCCGGGCTCATGTATTCCGGAGTCCCCACCATCTCCCCGACTCGCGTAAACATCGTGTTGGCTGTCAGCTTCTGAGTGAGCGCCTTGGCCACTCCGAAGTCAATAATTTTCGGCGCCGGGCGGCCATCGACCTCTGTTACGAGGATGTTTGATGGCTTCAGGTCGCGGTGAATGATGGCCTTCTGGTGGGCGTGTTGCACCCCTTCGCAGACGCGCACGAAAAGCTCCAGACGTCGGCGCGTGCCAAGCTGATGGTTGTCGCAATAGGCCGTAATGGGAACTCCGGCGACGTACTCCATTACGAAGAAGGGCGCGCCCTGCGGTGTGGAGCCGGCATCGAGCACGCGGGCGATGGCGGGGTGGTCCATCAGGGCCAGAGCCTGACGCTCGGACTCGAAACGCGCGATAACTTCGCGCGTATTCATCCCTCTCTTGACCAGCTTAAGAGCCACGCGGCGGCTTACGGGCTCCTTTTGCTCCGCCAGCCACACTTCCCCCATGCCGCCTTCGCCTATTTTCTGCAGCAGTCGATACCGGCCAATCAGTGCGCCTGCAGTTTCGAGCCCGCCGGTGGTGCCCACTGTGGCGACAGAATCGAAGTGTTCTTCCGCAGGCATGCTTGCGAAACGCCCTCCATAAGCCTGACTTGGCATGGGATTATACAGCAAACGGCGCGGTTGACGGCGGCAGGCGTTGTGGCAGTGAGTAAGGCGGCGGATCCTGGGTGTATTCAGGGACTAGCTTCACCCAGAAAGTCTTGATCTCAAATGGGTGCAGATCCATTCCGCTTTTTTCTGTGTGCTAGCGCTGAGAAGCGAACAACCTTCAGGCCGTCGCCTGCCGGCTGATGGTGACGAAGGGATCGACTCTGCTGAAAGTGCCGTAGCATTGTTCAGCCGCAGCCTTGCAGCCTCCGCAGCAGATGGATTTCAATTCCGGCGCGCAGCCTTGGCACTCAACAGGCCAGGTGTCTCGGAAGCTTCGCAAGTAAGGATGGCCATAGTAAATGTCGGTAAAGCGGTCGCGCTTGAGGTTTCCCAGGACCCTGGGAGAATGATTGCAGGTTCGCAGGTTGCCGGCCGGGTCGACCGTGAAATACGACCCCTCTCCCGCCAGCGGACACCAGCCGAAGTGCAGGTATTTGTATTTCCGCACGTCGACCACACAAGGCTCGATCACCACCGAGACGGCGACAGGAAGGTTGTACTTCGAGCCCAGCTCCTCCAACGTGTCCAGGTTCTGACGGATCATGTCCGGAGTCGGCAGCAAGCGGTCGGCGTGCCGGATGTTGCGCGCGCCCAGGTTGATGCGGTTATACATCAGGCCGTTGGCGCCGAGGGCGATGGCCAACTCCGCGGTCTTGCTGGCGTCCATGTAATTCAGCTTGGTGGCGATGAAGACTGCGACGAAATTGCCCCCGAGCTGACGCACGTTTGCCATGGCTTCAACCACCGCCCTCCAGGCGCCTCGACGCGCTGCCAGACGGTCGTGGACGCCCTGCCGGTGGCTGAGCAGCGTGATCTCGTACGTGGCATCTCCGGCCGTGGCTGCAATTCTCTCCCGGGTCAGGAGCGTGCCATTGGTGATCACGACCGGAGAAACGCCCTTACTTCGAATGAACGCGAGAATCTCAGGAAGATCCTCGCGAAGAAACGGCTCGCCTCCCGAGAGAGCGATCGACTCCACGGGCGCTTCGTCACAGAGCTTGGCAACAATGCCTGTGACCTCGGCCGTGCTCATCTCGAACGTCCGGTGGGGGTCAGAATCCTGGGGAAGGGGTCCTTCCGGCATGTAGCAGTACAGGCAGTGATTGTTGCATCGCTTCGTCAGTTCGATCACGAAGCTCTTGGGCAGAGGTCTCGATTTGAAGCCATCCGTATGATTGTACATACCTACCACGTTCCGGCAAGGATTGCCTGGCGCCGCCAACACCGGATTGGATTGTGGCGGCGCAGTGAGCGCCGCCACCCCAGCCCGACGTGACAATGTCAAGTTCTTCTCAGTGAACCTTGGTCTAACAGACTCTTAGAGTTTCACATCACTGGCGTTCGCCGCCGAGTTTCTCAAACGTCTCCTTGCTCAGTACTCCCTCGTTGAGAAACTGCTGTGCCAGGGCAGCGCGAGCACCTTCCTCGACCACGCCCACGGCCCACGGGTCAGCGGGGAAGTAGCAAATGATGCGGGGGGGCCTGCTGGTTGCGCCCACTGGCACCAAGCCGACCACGAAGCTCTTTGGCTCCGAGTAAAGGATCTCCACCTGCTTGCCGACAAGCTCCTTGAGCTGCGGCGTTTGAACGTTAGCTCCCACCGGTATTGCGTGGTGCTTGCCTTCCGCTTCCAGGAAGTAGTTACCTTCTCTGAATGTTACTTTTCCGGTTTTCGGATGTTCAGCCATCACATTCCTCCTCACTGCTCGACATTAGTACTGGCATGAGTCTGCAGTCTCGGCCGTGAGGAATATGTGACGTGACGCACAGCTCTTTGTGATCTATGGGAGAACGGAAGGGAGAGCTTGCCGTGCCCTCAACTCTATCTCAGAGAAAGAGAGGGACGAAACCCAAACCTTCGTCGTGTTTCGCTCTCTGCAACGTCGATTAATGCGGCTGCCAAGGACGCAGCTTTACCTTGAAGGTCTTGATCTCGAATGGGCGCAGGTCAAACTCGCTCGAGTTGCCGGCGGCGGCCGCCGTCGCGACCGGTTCCTCTATCAGGTTCACCTCAACCGCAGAAAGGAGATCAGGGGTGAAGTGAATTCGGGCGCGGGAAACGGGCTGGCCCGACGCTTCATAGGCCCTGGCAATCACGCCCTCGCCACCTTCGGCCGGCATGAGAGCGCTCAGGACAACCGTGGCTGGCGTGACATCGAGCAAGCTCCACTTGGGAGGTAGCCCGCCGGAATGCTGGCTGAGCGGCCTGGCGATCAGAGGATTGTTGAACTCAAATCCAGCGCGAAACGCGCCAGCCTGCTGCCAACTGCCGGTGTGCGGAACGAGGGCATAGCGAAAAGTTCGCTCCTGCCCCAGCTCAAGCCCGAGATCTGATGAGACGCCCGGTTCATAGCCTCCGATGAAACCGTAGGCCGTAATTCTGGCCGAGCGCATCAACGACAGCATGAGGGTGCCGTCCGCCACGTTACTGCCCGGAAGTCCGATGTTCAACAAGGCGACGCCGTGGTGGCCGTCGCCGTAGTCGAACCAGTTCTGGGCAGGAAATTCCTGGGACTCAGGCCGTTCGAGCGCGCCGAAGGGAATCTCATCGAAGCGCCGGCCATTTTGAATCGACGTGGGGATGAGCAAACGATAGCGGACAAACTTATCGTTGTTGAGCAGCCTGGTTTCAACATCGATGCGAGGAACTCCATTGTAAACGCGCACTCGCGTGGAAAATTGCCCGTCTCCAAACGGATGGTCGATGTGAAACTCCGAGAATACCGGACCCGGAACCGTTTGCCCGCCGCCACCGACCCACTCATTGCTGAGGTGCGATCGGCCCGGCTCCGGCAAACCTTGCTTTCGAGTCATCGCCGTGAGGCGCCCGCCGTTCAAGTTTCCGTAAAGCTCCCAGAAGTCGCCGCCGTCCTGCTCGCGCGCCACAATGTTCGCCCCGTGGCTTCCCAACACCTGCCAATCACCTTCGCTTGTCTTCAGCACCAGGCCGGTCATCGCTCCGGTCCACAGGTCGAACGTGACGCGATAGAACTGATTCTCGATCGATCCGGAGTCCTCGTGCATTGTGTTGGACGCGTGAGCCGACTCGGTTCGCCCACTCTCGTCGCGTGCGTGCTCTCGATGCGATCCTTCGAATCGGGGCACGACGTCGTAGAGCGCCCACCCCATTGCGGGCACGTCCCGAGCAATGAAGTCGATGGTGGCTTGGCGCAGGCCGCCCGTAGCGTAGCGCTGCTCGTCTACAGTCTGCACGGGCTCAGGCTGGCCGCTTGGCCCCATGAGGTCAATCGCGACGACGCCGGATTGGGAGAACCCAACCTGAGTCTCAACGACATCGCTGCGGGACCATCCGAGGGAATTAAGAACCAGAATGGGAATGGCCGTTGAATCGCCGCTTCGCGTGTCGATCTTGGCTGCGATGGCGTCGAAACTGTCTTGTGCCAACTGCTGCCCAAGCTGTTTGGAAAACTGATAGCCTCGGATGGTGTCCAAGTAGACCTTGTCCACCATCGTGCCGGAAGTCAGGTCATGAGCCTGATTGAACAGCACGGGCTCCCAAGCCTGCCAGCGCCGATCCCTTTGCTGAGGCTGCTGGGGAGCGCCGAGCCATTCCGCCAACGCCGCCAGCTTCTCGGATGTGGTCAGAATGCGTTCGTCCTCGCGCATCCACTGCTTGAGTTCGATCCTGCTGCTGTAGACTCCCTGAAATACCGGATTCAATTCCCCGCTCAAGACGGGCCGATCGCTGCGGTCCGCGACGACTCGCTCAAAGTCCGCGGGCGCGCCAAAGCGTAAGTTGAACGGTCTTCCTGCCTGGGCGTTGAAGACCTTCACCATCTCGGGCAGCTCAGGCTCGGGCGAGATTACGTCTGCACCGGCCAAGGCGACGCGGTCGGTGAACCCCGAGTATCGGCCCAGCGCGTTCCACTGGCCTCGCGTGTATCCGTCAAATTCGACCAAGTTTTTGGGTGAAGGATAGAACAAGCCATAGCCGAAGGGAAGCCAGAAAGCGGGAATCTTGGTGCCGTCAATTCCCTGCCAAAGAAACTCCGACGTTGTCTGGCTTTCAGGAACGCCACGCTGAAACCAGTACGAATCGTACCCGGCCAGCTTCAAAAGTTGCGGCATCTGAGCGTGATGGCCGAAGGTATCAAGACCCCAGCCCGTCCTTACGTCTACGCCTAGTTCACGATGGTAGTAACCCTTTCCGTAAATCACTTGCCGGATCCACGATTCGCCGCTCGGGATATTGACGTCGAGCATCACGTCGTTGCCGCCCACAATCGCCAGCCGGCCTTCGAAGACGAACTTTCGGAATTCGCCGGCTTCCTCTGGATATCGCTCCAAAAACGGCTTGACGTAGGCCACCTGATCCAACACGAAGCGGTAGTCGGGATAAGTGCGGAGAAGATTGAGCGCCTGCAGGATGTGCGGAAGCCCTTCCTCAAGATATTCTTCGCGCGTCTTGAAGACCGCACCCTCCCAGTGCGTGTGCGGAATCAGCCAGAAGGTTGGAGCTGTGGAGGAACTTTTCTGCGAGCCCGAGGACGGCTTGGGTTGATCATGCTGGGCCGCTTGCGCGCCTGGCTTGGCAGCCGCGGCCGCCGTTTGGACGACCAGCGCCAGGGAGAACACCCAACCCGAAACCCGGCGAGCTCGGCGGCACCGAGCCCCCAATGTACTCGTAGAGAACCAGCGAGAACGCGTTGCGCGGCTCACGAGAGTTGGGTCTGTCCGGGAATCGCCACCGGCGCCACGGCCAAGTCACCCCACTCCAGCTTCGCCGGCATCAGGGTCTCGCTTGAATTCAGGACCTGGTCCCAAGTCAGCTTCTGGCCCGTGTAAGCCGCCATGCGGCCCAGAATCGCGGTCAGTGTGCTCTCGGCGACGGGCTTGAGTTCGTTGTAAGGCTTGTCCGCGCGAATGGCGGCTATCAGGTCAGTGTGCTCCTGCACGTAAGGCAAGTTGTCTTTCCCTTCGAGGCGCCAACTCTTCTCACCTGTGATGGTGTACTTGTTCACCTGGCAGAAACCCTTGGTTCCAATCAACGCTTCGGAAACGTTATTCTCGCAGTGCGGCATCTGCCGGCAATAACTGGCTACGTGGATTCCGCCCGGATATTCGTAGTCGATCGCGAAGTGATCGTAAATGTTGCCGTACTCCGGGGCGGTGCGCACCTGCCGCCCGCCGAGTCCGACGGCGCTCACCGGATGCGCATTCGTGGCCCAGTTCGCCACATCAAGGTTGTGGACGTGCTGTTCCACGATGTGGTCGCCGCAAAGCCAGGTGAAGTAATACCAGTTGCGAAGCTGCCACTCCACATCACTCCAGCCTTGCTCCTTGGGGTGCACCCAGATGGGACCCTGATTCCAGTAAACGCGCGCCTCGGTGATGTCACCAATAGCGCCGTCGTGGATTCGCTTCAGAGTTTCGATATAACCCCTCTGATGGTGACGCTGAGTGCCCACGCCGACGTGGAGGCCCTTCGCCTGAGCGTCGTCCACGGCCTTGAGGACCGTCCGGATGCCGGGCCCGTCCACACCCACAGGTTTTTCCGCGAAGAAGTTCTTTCCCGCGGCAACCGTCTCTTCAATGAACCACGGACGGAAGCCGGGCGGCGTCGCCAGGATCACGTAGTTCACGTCGTCCAGGGCGAGCAGTTTCTGAAAAGCTCCGAGACCCGTAAATTGGCGGTCCTCAGGCACGTCAACCTTCTCCTTGAATTGAGAGAGATAAGTCAGGCTTTTGTCGAGGTGATCTTTGAAGGCATCTGCCATGGCCACCAGCTTCACGCCCGGGGCGGCATTGAAAGCATTCTCCACCGCGCCGGTGCCACGCTCGCCGCAGCCGATCAAGCCGATCCTGATTTCGTCGCTTCCCGCCGCATGGACCTGGGGCAGGTTGCCGAACCGCGCGGCGATGGCCCCGCCCGCCAGCACGGCTCCCGATGTCTTCAGAAAACTCCTGCGCGATGAGTCTCGCTTGTTGACCTCGTCTGGATTTTGCATTGGAAAACCTCCTTTGATCTGTGGCGGCGGTCCATCACAACCGGCGTCCGCCGAGCGGCGCTCATCGAGCGGCGCTACAACTTTAACGTCGTTATTCGTACTTCTTCACCTGCGACTTTACCCCTATGAGCTTCTCGTCTTCCTTGAGAGGACGCACCACGCGAAAGCCCACGAAAGTAGCGTCCGTGTGCCACCAGATGCTCTGCGGGCGCTGCGGATCTTCCTGGCTCCAGTCCGGATTCGAGGCCTGACGCGCGGCGCAGCGCACGCGCTTGGGGTCGTCGTCCCACGAGCCGCCTCGAACCACGTTTGGGTACTTCTTGGCGGTCGGCAGCAGCACGGGTTCCACGAGCAACGCGCCGGGCTTGGAGCTCTTGTAGAAGTCCTTGTCATACTCGTCCAGCACCCATTCGGCGACGTTTCCCAGAATGTCGTAAAGTCCCCAGGGGTTCGGCTTCTTCTTTCCAACCTCGTGCGGCTTGGCATCGGAATTATCCATGTGCCAGGCATAATCGCCAAGCTGCTTGGCATCGCTGCCGAAGAAGTAAGGGCCCTCAGAGCCCGCGCGACACGCATACTCCCACTCAGCTTCGGTGGGGAGCCGGTAATCCTTCCCGGTCTTGGCTGAAAGCCACCGTGTGTATTCCATCGCTGCATGGTGGGTCATGTCAATAGCCGGGTGATGGTCGCGCCCAAAGCCGAAGGTCTCATCGGAGTATGGAGGCGTGGGCCGCGTCACAGCATCTGCCAGCTTCTCATTCGCCGACCGCGCCGGCAGCATGCCGGAGGCGTTCGGCTGCGGAACGTCACTACTGAAAGCGAAGATGTCGTACTCGTCCCAAGTCGTTTCGTACACCTCCATCCAGAAAGGGTTGATTCGCACCTGATGCTGCGGACCCTCGTCGTCGGCACGGCCGACCTCCGTCGATGGGCTGCCCATCGTGAACGTTCCACCCGGAATCGGAACCATTTCAAACTGCACCTTGGTGCCAGGAATGATCTCCGTATAGGGCTTCATCTCAGCCGGCGGCGGAGCTGCTTCTTTGGGCGCGGCGATAGCCGCCGGCGATGGGCGAGCCGGTGATTGCGCGTTCGCCGGATGCGAAACTTTAACGAGCGGGCTCAGCCACAGGAGCACCGCCACACCCAGCAATCCGGGCAGAGTTATCAATCGAAGCCTCGGTCGGGAATCAAATATCATACTTATTTATCAACAACATCCGGGCACTGTTCGCAAAACTTTCCTTTTGCGCGGCTGTAAGCCGTACGCGCGGCAGGAGTTCCGTCGGGAATTCCCTGCCAAGCGTCCCAACAATCGCGATTGGGCGAATGAGGCTGGTAAACGCCGATGGGGGAAAGGGTGCGTCGCAAGCCAGAAATAAACGGAGAGCTCAGGACGAGCCTTTTCCGCAGCAAGTGTAACACCATACTTCCGGCACCGTTCGCTGCAGAATTTCTCAAAAATCCCAATTGTCTCTCCCGCCGACCCCCCACATAACTCTCCAAACCATTCATGGCTTTGAACATTCCGGGCTGCTACTTACGTTTCTCACTTTTCCCATCTTTCTCTTCAGGCCTCACCGGCAGGCGACTGCCTTTCTCACCTGTAACCGCCACATAACTCCGTACACTACTGATTGCATTGCACATTCCGGGCTGCAACCTGATTTTGCGCCCCGCAGCCGGTGTAACCGGTACTTTTCCAACTGTAACCGTAACTTTGCGGTCGCGTGCTCTGCCGCGCGCCCGGTGTAACATTGCTGTAACATATGGCCTGGAGCAGACTCGCTAATTCCCGGCTGGCGTGAGCTATAAACCTCCCAGCCTGGGCGGCCCCGGGGTTCTGTGTACCACCATGGCGGCGAATCGTCAAACCATTTCCAGCAACCGGGTCCTGACCCTTGTCGCGTGATAATGTAGCCTACTGTTTGACCCAGGCCCGAAGGGCCTAGTTCGCCCCTTCAGGGCTACACTCCTCACACCGCGCGATGACTCGCCCTGGGCGTTGCCCAGGCAGCGCCCAGGGCTTTCTTAGTACGGCCCTTCGGGCCTCAAAAATGTACAAACTCCAGGGCGGGACTGAAAGCCCTGCCCTTTTCGAATCCTGGTAAAAAATGCGGGGTTAACCGCGAACAGATGTGACCCGCCCAAGACCTCTGGTACGATCCCGAGAAGGGTCCGGGAAATGGAAATCACGCGGCGGAGATTCTTGATATCGCTCGGGGCGGTTGCTGAAGGTTTTCGCACTCGACCCACCGCTGCGTCCGTCGAAACCTCGCTCAGCCGTTTCGAATTTACCGAACCTCACTTGGGCACGATGATGAAGATCGTGCTGTACGCTTCTGATCAACCCGCAGCAACTGCCGCCAGCCGCGCGGCCTTCGACCGCATCGCCGCGCTGGATCATATCATGAGCGATTACGACGCCGGGAGCGAGTTGATGCAACTCTGCCGCGCCGCGGGCGGCCCACCGGTAACTCTCAGCGAGGACCTCTGGCGCGTGATGGCCGCTGCTCAGGATCTCTCCGAAAAGTCGAACGGGGCTTTCGACATCACTGTGGGCCCCGTGGTTCAATTGTGGCGGCGCGCGCGGCGCCGTCACGAATTGCCCGAGCCGGAGCGCCTGGCCGCCGCACTCGCTCTCGTCGGATACCAGAGCGTGATCCTCGATACCAAAAGGCGCACGGCCCGATTGCTCAAACCCGGAATGCGGCTTGACCTCGGGGGCATCGCTAAGGGCGACGCCGCCGATCAAGCACTCATCGTGCTTCGGCGCAATGGGATTCCGATAGCCCTGGTGGCAGCGGCGGGCGATATCGCCGCCGGTGATCCGCCGCCTGGCCGAACAGACTGGCGCATTGGCATCGAAGCTTTCGAATCTCCCGCGAGCCCTCCTTCGGAGTTCGTTGGCATCCACAACAGCGCCGTCTCAACTTCGGGTGATTCCGAGCAGAACGTCGAAATCGGAGGCGTTCGCTACTCGCACATCATCAACCCGAAAACCGGCACGGCACTCACAGGCCGCCGCAGCGCTACCGTCACAGCCCCTCATGACATCAACGCCGACTGCTATGCCACCGCACTCTGCGTGATGGGCCCGGAGCGCGGGTTCAAGCTAATCGCCAGGCTTCCTGGAGGCGCGGCTCTGATGGTGCAAGATGAGGCAGGCCAGATCCGCCGGCGGCAAACCGCGCGATTCCCTGCCCTGGCGCCACTTCACCACAGCGCGGGCGCTGACGCGCAATGAAGCGTTTTTCGTGCACCCCATCTAACCTGTATTTCTCACCGGGATTCGAAAAGGGCGGGGCTTCAGAGTCTGTGTGAGAACCCAGCTCTCGAAAGCCACCCCTCTTGACACCTCGGCGATAATACCAGTGGAGGTGTCCTGTTTATGAGATTTCGAGCCTACAATCCTGAGCAAACCTATCTGC
>Ga0335085_10001510_pt1 | contig 48540 bp, 38 predicted proteins | sample Lox_Sample_45_FD_206712 | JGI IMG/M metagenome (GOLD analysis project Ga0335085, IMG submission 206712) | Soil microbial communities from Loxahatchee National Wildlife Refuge, Florida, United States - Lox_Sample_4.5 | ecosystem: Environmental > Terrestrial > Soil > Wetlands | place: USA...
TCGCTGATGAATGCGCCAAACGGAGAGCTGGATGCCCACCTGCTCCAAGGCTATGCACCAGGCGAGCGCGTGCTGATAGACGCTATCGACGAGCGTACCATCAAGATCAAAGAGAAAGGCCGGGCGCGTGCTCAGCGATATCGTTCTGTTGGTAGTTTGCATAGTCAGTGTTCACCCGCATTTTCTTCAAGTCTTTGTCTTCATTCTGACAGAGCTGAACGCGGCCTAGAGGACTCGATCCGGCCCTTGAAGCCTGTCGCGAGCCGCCTTGGCCATGCCGATAGAATCTTTGTCGAATTTCATATTGGATAAAGAATTTTTTTCGAAAAGCTCCTATACTCAGTTGTGGGAAAAACGGCTTAGTGTTCCGGTTCCGCGCGGCGGCAGGCACGCTGCGCGATAGACATCGTCGATGATGCGCATGTTGATGACGCCTTCGGCGCCATTGGTGGGAAACGTCTGGTCGCCTCGTATCTGCGCGACGAAGGCGCGCAGTTGACAGGTGTAGCTGGTGTCGCCCGCTATGGTTTCCTGCTTCACTCCAGCGTCCGTCGTGAGGGTAATCTGATTGCCCTGATGCGGAGCGACCGGGTTGACTATGGTCAGCTCTCCGCGGTCGCCCCTTGCAGTGAACATCGAGCCGCGCACGGCATCAGGCGCCATCGAGCACTTCATGCGGGCGGGCACGCGGCCCGCCATCTCCAGATCGACTTCCATCGCCACGTCGATGTTCTTTGGTGCCGTCTGTGCCGATGCGTTGAGCACGCGCGGCATGAGCCCGGAGAACTCGCGCAGCATGTGGAGCGGGTAGCTCCCGAGATCCATGGTAGCGCCGCCCCCCAGACTCCAACTGTGAGAATTAGTTGCCTGCGGCCGCGGCACCGAGAAAGCGCCTTCGAGATGCAGCAGACGCCCGAGGGTGCCGCCCTTGATGATTTCGCGTACCCGCTGCGCCAACGGATGATAGCGATAATGAAAAGCTTCGCCGAGAAAGCGTCCGGTTTCCTTCGCAACGTCGGCCATCCGCTGCGCCTCAGCGGCGTTGGAAGCGAGCGGCTTTTCGCACAGCACGTGCTTGCCCGCGCGCAGGGCGGCGATCGTCCATTCGCAGTGAAGCGAATTCGGCAGCGGATTGTAGATTACATCCACCTCCGGGTCGTTGATAACGTCCTCGTAGGTGGCATGGACACGCGGAATGCCGTGCGCGGCGGCGAACTCCTGAGCGCGCTTGCTATCGCGCGCGGCGATCGCGACCAGCGCGGCTTCCGCCACCTCCTTAACCGGCTGGATCAACGCGTTTGGAGTAATCCGTGCGGCGCCGAGCGCGCCGAATCGCAGGGAGTATTTATCTGCCATGGTTACTGACCGCCTGGCCTTATCACACGACGTGAAGCGATCCAGGAATCGTTAGCCTCGCGCGGAGAAATAAAGTAACCCCGCGCGGCTTTGGAACTTTCAAGACGGCATCGCTCTCGATTTGCTTTACCGGGACCAATCTCGCCAACTTGCTTGCACATGATTCGTTTCGGCACGCTGAGCCCGACCCGAGGCAACGACAAATCTGGAGATTGTTTCCCGGTGTGAATCATTTCGCCGGCGCTTCGAACCACAGCGTTCCGAGCGGCGGAAGCGTGATTGACATGGAACAAGGGAGGCCGTGCCATGGGACCTGCTCGGCAATTGCGGCGCCGGCGTTCCCTTGATTGCTGCCGCCATAAATTTTCGAGTCGCTGTTGAGAATCTCGCGGTACAAACCGGGAACGGGAGCTCCGACCCGATAGCCCGTGCGCACGAGCGGCGAGAAGTTACAGATGCAGAGCAGTCGGCGACCCGAAGACGGCGCCGTGCGCATGAAGGCGATAATGTTTTCATCGGCGTTGTTCGCATCGATCCATTGAAAGCCTGCGGGTTCGTGGTCAGCTTCCCACAGAGCCGGCTCGTTGCGATAAATGCAATTCAGATCGCGCACCAGGGTCTGCAATCCGCGATGGTCCGTTTCGGCCAGCAGATGCCAATCGAGACTTTGGTCATGGTTCCATTCCTGCCATTGCCCAAACTCGCCGCCCATGAACACCAGCTTCTTGCCGGACCGCGCCCACATATAGCCCAACAGCGCTCGAAGATTTGCGAATTTCTGCCAGCGGTCGCCCGGCATTTTGTTGAGCAGCGATTGTTTACCGTACACGACCTCGTCGTGCGAGAGCGGCAGCACGAAGTTTTCGAACCATGCGTAGACAGATCCGAAGGTGAGGTCGCGATGGTGGAAGCGTCGATAGATAGGATCCATGCTGAAGTATTCGAGCGTGTCGTGCATCCAGCCCATGTCCCATTTGAATCCGAAACCCAATCCACCCACGTAGACCGGCCGGCTCACACCAGCCCAGGCTGTCGACTCTTCAGCGATCATCGCGACGCCCGGGTGGCGCGCATAGACCTGCTGATTCAGCTCTCTGAGGAACGAAATAGCTTCGAGATTTTCGTTTCCACCGCGGACGTTCGGAATCCATTCGCCGCCGCGTCTTCCATAATTCAGGTAGAGCATCGATGAGACAGCATCGACCCGTAGCCCGTCCGCGTGGAATTCATCCAGCCAATAGTGGGCACTGCCGAGCAGGAACCCGCGCACCTCGTTGCGTCCGAAATTGAAGATGTAGGTGCGCCATTCAGGCTGATAGCCCTGGCGAGGGTCGACGTGCTCGTAGAGCGCGGTGCCATCGAAACGGCCGAGCGAGAATTCGTCGGTCGGAAAATGCGCCGGGACCCAATCGAGAATCACGCCGATTCCGCGCTGATGCAGGCAGTCGACGAGGTAGCGAAAATCGTCGGGCGATCCATAACGAGCGGTAGGTGCGTAATAGCCCGTGGTTTCATAGCCCCACGACCCGGCGAACGGATGTTCCATGACCGGTAGAAACTCGACATGGGTGAATCGCATGTCCGTGACGTAGTCAGCCAACTGATCCGCAAGCTCGCGATAAGAGAGCGGACGATTGCCTTCTTCAGGCACGCGCCGCCACGAACCGAGGTGCACCTCATAAATCACCATCGGGCTGCGAAGCGCATCGCGATTGGCGCGCGCGGTCATCCAGGCGGCGTCATTGAAGGAATAACCGCACTGGTAGACTCGCGAGGCCGTGGCTGGCGGACATTCGGTCGCCGATGCGAACGGATCGCTTTTGAGCAGGATGCCGCGGTCCCTCGTTCGGATTTCATATTTGTAAAGTGCGCCAGGGCCCAAGTCTGGAATGAACAACTCCCAGAGGCCCGAGTTGCCGAGCACGCGCATCATGTCCAGCCGCCCGTCCCAGCCATTGAAGTCGCCAACCACGCTGATGCCGGCAGCATTTGGCGCCCAAAGGGCGAACGAAGTCCCGCCCACTCCATCCACTTCGCATGGGTGCGCGCCCATTTTCTTCCATATCTGGTTCTGCTTCTGCTCGACCCATAGATGAACGTCGAGGTCGCCCAGCGTCGGAGAAAACGAATAGGGCTCACGAATCGTCACGCGATTGTTGCCGGGGTAATGAATCTCAAGCCGATAGCGGAAAACGTCGGGGCCTGGTTCCGAGACGGCAATTTCGAATAATCCTGGCTCCGGGCGCGGGGCCATTTCGCGCGGCCCCTGCTGTTCGAGAAGCAGGAACACCTTCTGTGCGTCGGGGCGATACGTCCGTACGATTGCACCACCGTCGATCAGGTGACCACCGAGAATCGAGTGAGGATCGCGGTGTCTGAGCTCGGTGAGGTCCCTCAGTTCCTGGTCCGGAATTTTGGAAAAGCTTCCATCAACCGACGGCGGTCGCGACAACGAAATAATTGTCCCTCCTGGTTTTGTTCGCCCATGAGCTGTAGTGTCTCCGCAGTTCGGCGACATCGCGCTAACTCCTTTCCGTGGTGATCTGCATTATCAATCCGTCCAGTTTTAGCTGTACGTAGGCACACGCGAATCGTTTGGAAAACCCGACCTTGATCAGCGTGCGCCCCCAAGGTCCGAAGATTTTAGTGCGGCACAATGGGCGGCCCCTAACAGCCCAGCTCTGTCGGTTAGAATGATTCGAATCGGGATGGCTTTCAGAAGATCGCTCATCCTTCCTTTGGTGCTGAACGCTCTCAGAAAACTCGAGCCGCGCAGTTTATCGACAATCTTCGGAGCGATCCCGCCGCCCAGGTACACGCCCCCGGTCGCCATGACCTTGAGTGCGAGGTTGCCGGCTTCGTTTCCGTAAAGTGAAATGAACAGGTCCAGCGCCTGTACGCAGAGCGGGCTGGTACCCTCGATACCATGTCGCGTGATCCGGGCCGCGGGGTCGCCCCGCTCCATTTCGAGTTTGAGCCAATCCGGCTCCTCCATATGGCCTTCATTACGGAGAAAGTTGTAGATGTTGAGTAGTCCCGGGCCGCAAACCACACGTTCCCAGCTGACATGTCCAAACTGCGCCCTCAAGTAACGAAGCAGCCCGTCCTGCAACTCATCGCTCGGCGCAAAGTCGGTATGCCCGCCCTCGCACGCGAATGGCCAACGGCGAGATCCGTCCCAGTAAAGACCCGCCTCACCCAATCCGGTTCCGGAAGCGATGACAGCCGCATTGCCTGTGGCTTTCGAGTCCCCCTCGTTCAGGATCGCAAAGTCTTTAGACTCCAGTACATCGATGCTGTAAGCGATGGCTTCCAGATCATTAATTATAGTGACGGTCTTCAAAGCGAGCTCTTGCTCAAGTCGCGAAGCATCGACTATCCATGGCAAATTGGTGACTCTGACCCGACCGTTGCGCACCGGACCAGCAACACCGAAACACGCTTGCGTACTATTTTCTCCATGACTGGCGGTGAACTCGCGGACAATTTCGTCGAGGCCGGTATACTCACCGCTGGGATATATCTCTTCGACAAGAAACTCGAGGTGGCCTTTTTCGAGTCCGTAGTAGGCGATTCGGCTGTGGGTTCCGCCAATGTCACCTGTCAATATCATCATGTGACCATCTCCTAAAGGGTAATTGCGACCTGCACGGCGAGTACCAGCGTATTCCTAATCACACCGGTACCATTTGGCCGGAACACGCCTTGTATATCTGGTTGTATGGAAAATGACGGAGTTACGTTGTACATGTAGTTGGCCTCGATGACCGCTTCGTGCGTCATTGCCGGTTGGTTGCTGGTGCGCTGCGCGTGCCCGAGATCGCTCGAAAACTCGCCCCAGATTCCGAACAGCCCTAACTCGTCATTCGGCCGGTGCGGAATCAGCCCGAAGTACAGCAACCCGGCATCCGCGAAATACTCCAGCGTGTTCATTTTCGGCGGCGCGTAAGTTAGGGCCAGAAAACTCCACAAACCTTGATGAGGATTGGTCGCGTTCTCGGGACGGCGCGTAAGTCGCTGCTGGCCCGTCAACCACATCTCCCAGGTGCCGCCCCGCATCTGCCCGCTCTCGAAATTCAGCCGTGGCTCCGAGTCATAGAGCCCACCGAGCTTGAATGTCCCGGGGTAACCGAGGCGCCGCAGCGGCTTGGGTGAATAGCCGAGTTCCTGCATGATGGCGACGCCGGAATTATGCCGGAGACTGAAATCTACACCGTGGTATTTGTCATCACGGAAATTAAGATAGGTATTGTATGCGCCTGTCATCGAGTAGAACTCGGGCGATATCTGGTAGCGTGCCCTGATTCCCCATGCGGCCCCTGGATAGCTTGGTACGGACGCATTAACCGGAACGCTGAGTGGATTGCCGCAAAAACCGAGGTTTTGCGCGAAACAGTAGAGTGGTGACGTCGCAAAATCATCCAGCGCGTTGATACGGCCGGCCACGATATCCAGCTTTTTGTCGAAGAAGCGCTTCTCGACTGCCAGATCCACTAGCCTTATCGTTTGGTGTCCATAGATCTGCTGCACTTGAAAAAAGTTGGGAATGTCGGCTGACAGGCTATTGCCGGTACGTTCCGACGCGGAAGCAAGAAAGTAGGTATCGTCGAGGCCTGGCAGCGTCCGGCCGAGCAATTCCTGGAGATCGACGGCGATGCCAAGCGCGATGTTGTGGGTGTACCGGAACTTGTGCACATCTCCGCCGACCGGGTTACCCGCCGACTCGCTTTCGTAAGAGCCGAACATGGAAACTCCCGCGTGAGCGAGGTCAGTACGCACTCCATCCCAATTTCCCGTCGCGGCGTTTAGCTGAGCCCAGGATCCTGGGGCGAACAAAATCTGAGGATCGATTACGCCCCATTCGGAGGCCCAATCCTGGTTCGTCGCGTGCATCCACGGCGTTGAGAATGTCTGCGCTTGCGCAGGCGCGGCCGCAAGGATGCCGGCGAGTACGAAGCCGACAACCAGTGACCTGAGGATTGAGTGACTCATCTCGGGTTCCTCCAGCGGCACGGCCCGTTGAGAAACCGCGGTGACTATGGGTTTGCGGCCCGCCACTGACGCGAGATTTCCTCGAGCGATTTTCCCTTGGTTTCGGGAACCCAACCGACAATGAAGATGAACGCCGCCACACCCATTGCGGCATACAGGAAACACAGCGACGGCCCCATCATTACCAGTAGAACCGGGAACGAAAAGCTAACGAGAAAGTTCGCCATCCAATTGGCCGCCGTCGATATCGCGGCAGCTCGGGCCCGCGCCTGGTTGGGGAATATTTCCGAAATCATCAGCCAGACGATGGGCCCGAGCGAGAAGGCGAAGCAAACAATGTAGAATCCGACGAATCCTACGGTTATAGGAGCAAGCCAATCCGTGTTGATACCGATCGTTGAACCGAATCGCTGAGCAGCGCCGACCGCGACCAGACTTACTATCATCCCAGCGAGACCCACCAGGAGTAGCGGCTTTCTTCCGATTCGATCTACAAGCCAGATAGCGATCAGCGTGGACAGTACGTTGACCACGCCGATTCCGATCGTTGCCGCCAACGCGGTGGACGCAGTGTCGAGGCCGGCCTTCTGAAAGATCTCCGGCGCGTAGTAGATGATCGTGTTGATGCCGGTGACCTGTTGGAAAACGGCGAGCCCGACGCCGACCAGAAGCGCCGGACGAAGTCCGGGCATCAACAGTTCTGACCATGCAGCAGGCCGACTGCGTCCGAGGTCCTCTTGGATTTCTCGTATTTCCGCTTCGATTTCGTCCGGAGACCGCACGAGCGAAAGCGCTTTTCGCGCGGCTTTTTCCGCTCCTGTTTTCAAGAGCCATCGCGGTGACTCGGGCATCGCGATCATTCCGAGCACCAGCAACGCGCCGGGAATGAATGCGAGCCCGAGCATCCAGCGCCACGCTTGCTCGGGCGCCAAGGCTCGATCGACAACGTAGGAAACCAGGATGCCGATGGTGACTGCCAGTTGAAAAAGCGATACGAGCTTGCCGCGACTACGGGCTGGCGACAGCTCCGCGATATACATGGGTGCCGCTACTGCCGTCATTCCAATCGCCAATCCTATGAGGACGCGGCTCGCGATCAGAATGTCGACGTTGGGCGCGATCGCCGAACAGACCGCGCCCGCAACAAAGCTCACTCCGGCAACAATGTTGGTCCAGCGTCTGCCTATTTTTTCAGAGGAGGTTCCTCCGACCAGCGCTCCGAACAATGCGCCAAAGGTCACGGCACTGACCACGAGTCCCTGGTGGGCAGGGCCAAGATGGAAGTCGGGAACGATGAACAACATCGCGCCCGCAATTACGCCGGTGTCGAAGCCAAACAAAAGGCCGCCCAGCGCGGCGACCGCCGCTATCAAGGTGATGTACAGAGTTGCGCGATGTCGCCCACGGGAGGTGAGGGGCCCCTCCATAGCCGTCGATTGAGCCGTGTCGCGCTGAGGAAGTGTTCTGACAACGTGAGCTGCTTCTTTGGAGGTTCTCGCGAGCGTGCTCATGGTTCGAAGTCTCCTCGGGTCACGGACCCGTTTGATCGCCGCGCCGCATGTGGAGTGTCGCGACCAGCGGTCTTTGAGATTGCGGAGTACGCGCATCGCGGTCGTTTGTCTCCTCGCACACTGTCGAAGTTAAGGTATTCCGGGTTCAGAGTCGTTATTGTGAAGTCCCTATTTGGTCCAAAAAGGGTTCCCTTGCGGTGGGCGAGATGAGGAAAGCTCAAAAGCAGAGGACGCTACAGGACTAAGAACGATCGGTGTGCTTCAGCCGATCAGCGGCAAAAAGCCTTCGTTTCTTGCGAGGCCGGTATCGGGAAGACCGCGTTGGCCGGCGAATTCCAGCTATGGGCAATGCGAAGGCCCGGCACGTCAGTCGCCGACTGACGCGAGAACCCGGCAAGCAGCGGGGTTGTTCATACCCGGCTCCCCTCTGAGAAACGCGACCTGCGGCGCACCCTTCAACGCCTTGCCAAGGTAGTCGCGCAATTCAGGAGCGTTCGCTGTCTTCCGATAGGTCGCGCCGGAAGAGAAAGCGGCGCCCCGCCCCTCTGTCGGCCGGCGAGGAAACGGTCACGCTGCAGTTGCCTTCTTTCGGACCTCGTCGACGCCGCAGACCGAATAGGAACCCCTTCTACACCAAATAAGGACTTCAACAGAACGACTCTGAACGCGGACTACCCTAAGTTTCCCAACGTGCAACCAAACGAACGACTGTCGTGCAAGAACTTCGCAAAGTCGGCGACGGCCAATCGCGGCAGTGTAGAAGGGCGACTATCAAATGGGTCCGTGACCCGAGGAGCTTTGAACCATGAGTACGCTCGTGAGAATGCCTGAAGCAGTTCACGTTGATGGAAACATTTCGCCGTACGGTCGGGCGCGGTCGACGATTACCGGAACCCCGCTCAACCCCGATGAGCTGCGGCGGGTAGACGCCTACTGGCGCGCCAGTCTCTACCTGTGTCTGGGGATGCTCTATCTGAAGGACAATCCACTGCTGCGCGAGCCGCTTACCCTCGAACAAATCAAACCTCGACTGCTGGGCCATTGGGGCTCGGATGCGGGCCAGAGCTTCACCTACATCCATTTGAACCGGCTGATCAACAAGTATGACCTGAATGCGATCTTCATCTCCGGCCCCGGACATGGCGCGCCCGCCGTCTTATCCAATGCCTATCTCGAAGGAACGTATTCCGAAGTCTATCCGGAAAAGAGTGAAGATCTTGCAGGGATGCAGCGTTTCTTCAAGCAGTTCAGTTTCCCTGGCGGGATCGGCAGTCATGCCACTCCCGAAACGCCCGGGAGCATTCACGAGGGCGGCGAGCTCGGGTACAGCATCTCGCATGCGTATGGGACGGTGTTCGACCATCCGGACCTGCTCAGTCTCGTGATGGTGGGAGACGGCGAGTCCGAGACCGGTCCGCTTGCGACGAGCTGGCATAGCAATAAGTTCCTCAATCCGATCACCGATGGTGCGGTTCTGCCGGTGCTGCATCTCAACGGTTACAAGATCAACAACCCCACCGTTCTAGCCCGCATCAGCCACGAGGAGTTGGAGGCTCTGTTCGTCGGATACGGGTACACCCCTTACTTCGTCGAAGGCAGCGAGTCGCAAAGCATGCACCAGGCGATGGCCGCAACGCTGGAACACTGCGTACTGGAAATTCGCAAGATTCAGGAGACGGCGCGGCGGACCGGGAAGGCGTCGCGACCGCGCTGGCCGATGATCGTGCTGCGCAGCCCCAAGGGGTGGTCGGCCCCACGCGAGATTGATGGTCACTACCTGGAAGGCTTCTGGCGGGCACATCAGATCCCGATTACCGACATCGCGACGAATCCTGGCCATTTGAAAGTTCTCGAAAACTGGATGCGCAGTTACAAGCCCGAAGAACTCTTTGATGAAAGCGGCCGTTTGATCCCGGAGCTCAAGGCTCTGGCTCCGAAGGGGAACCGACGGATGAGCGCGAACCCAGTCGCCAACGGCGGCCTGCTGCGCAAGCCTCTCGAGATGCCCGACTTCCGCGATTGCGCCGTCGAGGTCAAGAAACCCGGCGCGAGTCTGGCGGGGAATGTTCCGACCCTCGGCAATTTGCTCCGGGAAGTGATGCGACGGAACATGGACCGCTTCCGCGTCTTCGGGCCGGATGAAACGCAATCCAACCGACTTGAGGCGATTTATGAAGTCGCCAAGAAAGTCTGGATGGCAGAGTCCTTCCCCGAAGACGCTGACGGTGGCGAGCTCGCTCCTGACGGGCGCGTGATGGAGATGCTGAGCGAGCATACCGTTGAGGGATGGCTGGAGGGTTACATACTCAGCGGTCGACACGGATTACTCAATAGCTACGAGCCGTTCATCCACGTGGTCGACTCGATGTTCAACCAGCACGCCAAGTGGCTGGAAAAATGTAATGAACTGCCATGGCGGGCCGACGTGTCGTCGCTGAACCTCCTGATCACTGCGCTGGTCTGGCGCCAGGATCACAATGGCTTCACGCACCAGGATCCTGGCTTCCTCGACGTTGTTGCCAACAAAAGCCCCAGCATCGTCCGGATCTACTTGCCCCCCGATGCCAACTGCCTGCTCTCCGTCGCTGACCACTGCCTGAAAAGCGTCAACTACGTAAATGTTATCGTGGCGGACAAGCAGGTCCATCTGCAGTACCTGGACATGGAAGCGGCGATCGAACACTGCACGAAAGGCGTCGGCATCTGGGATTGGGCCAGCAACGACCAACGCGCCGAGCCCGATGTAGTCATGGCGAGTTGCGGCGATTGTCCAACCATGGAATCGTTGGCCGCCACCGCCCTACTCCGAGAACACTTGCCCGACGTGAAGGTCCGGTTCGTAAATGTGGTCGATCTTGCCAGGTTGGTTCCGAGTACTGAACACCCTCACGGCATGACCGATCGCGAATTCGAGGCGCTCTTCACTCCGAACAAGCCGGTCATTTTCAATTTTCATTCCTATCCATGGCTGATTCACCGGCTCACATATAGCCGACCTGGCCAGCGCAACCTCCACGTGCGCGGTTACAAAGAGAAAGGAAATATCAACACTCCGCTGGAACTGGCTATTCAAAACCAGACCGATCGTTTCAGTTTGGCAATCGACGCCATCGACAGAATTCCTCGCTTGCGGGTTATTGCTGCCAGCGTTCGCGAGGACCTACTCAACCGACAGATAACCGCCAAAAGCCACGCCCACGAATTCGGCGTCGACCCTCAGGAGGTCAGCAATTGGCAGTGGCCATTTTGATTACAGGGCAGCGCAGGAAGCGAAGGCCAGCCTGAACAATTCAGCGGAGGAAGCAAAGAAAGTGGCAGCTTTTCGTAAACCAGCCGACTCCGACAGGGTATCGAAACTCATCGCGCAATACGGGTGCGGCCCCGTTAAGTTTGCAGGAAGCGACGAGGCTCTTTACGAGCGCCATCTCCTGTTCGATAACGTCGTTGATTCAAACCAGGTCCACATGCGTGAGCGCTTTGAAGCCGTTGCCATATCGGTGCGCGACGTTCTTTCACAGCGGTGGATACGCACTCAGCAAACATATGACCGCGAGAATCCCAAACGCGTCTACTATCTCTCGATAGAGTTTCTGCTGGGCCGCTCGCTAGCCAATAACGTCGAGAATCTCCTGCTCGATCCAATCGCGAAACAACTGATCAAGGAGAAAAACCTCGATTGGCTCGCACTACTCGAACAGGAGCACGATGCTGGTCTGGGCAACGGCGGCCTTGGACGTCTGGCCGCGTGCTTCCTGGATTCGATGGCAACGATGCAGCTGCCCGCGATGGGCTACGGACTACGATACGAATACGGGATGTTCAAACAGTCCATCCAGAATGGCTGGCAACAGGAGCAGCCGGACCACTGGCTGCGCGCCCCGGATCCCTGGCAGATCTTGCGCACTTCGGAAAGGGTCGAAGTGAAGCTGAATTGCTCTTTCAAGATCATGGGCGGAACGCTGCACGCCGAGACGGGAACCTCGTCGAGCCTGTTCGGTATACCGCGCGATATTCCTGTCGTCGGATATGGAGGCCGGACGATCAACTCACTTCGGCTATGGGCCGCCGCCGCACCGGATTCTTTCGACTTTCAGGAATTCAGCCACGGTGATTTCGTTGGCGCCCTCGCGGAGAAGCTGGCCGCGGAAACGCTGACGAGGGTGCTATATCCCGACGATTCGACCAGCGTGGGGCAGGGACTGCGGTTCGTGCAGGAGTATTTTCTGGTCGCATGCTCGCTTGCCGATATTGTACGGCGCTTCCGCCGCGATAACGCCGAGTGGGCGTCGCTTCCCGAGAAGGTGGCGATCCAGCTCAACGATACCCATCCAGCCATGGCAGTGCCGGAGTTGATGCGGATTCTACTCGACGAGGGGAAGCTAGGATGGGAGGAAGCCTGGGACCTGACGCAAAGAACGCTCGCCTACACCAATCATACGCTGCTCCCAGAGGCCCTCGAGAAATGGCCGGTTGAGTGGTTTGCAATGGTGCTCCCGCGCCATCTGGAAATCATTTTTGAAATCAACCGGCGCTTCCTCGACCACGTTCGGACCCGCTCCCCCGGCGACGAGGCCCGCGTCGCGCGCGTGAGTTTGATCGAGGACAGCACCAACAAACACGTACGCATGGCCAACCTTGCCATCGTAGGGTCGCACAGCACCAACGGCGTGGCCGCGATTCACTCTCAGTTGCTGCGCAACACGACCGTTAAAGACCTAGCCGAAATATTTCCCGAACGCTTCAACAACAAGACCAACGGCGTCACCCCGCGGCGCTGGCTGCTGCTGGCGAATCCCGCGTTGGCACTAATGATTACCGATGCCATCGGCGACGGCTGGATCACTGATCTTAGTCAACTAACTAAGCTGAAGCGGCTCGCAGAGAACCCGGCCTTTCGCGACAACTTCCTCAAGGCTATGCGCGAGACGAAAGTGCGGTTTGCCGACTGGCTTAAGTCGACATCCGGAGAAACGGTGGACCCGGACACGATTTTTGATTGTCACGTCAAACGCATCCACGAGTACAAGCGGCAACTGCTCAACGCGCTGCGCATCGTCGTACTTTACAACCGACTGCGGGAGAAGCCGGGGCTCCAGATGGCGCCGCGGACGTTTTTCTTCGCCGGCAAGGCGGCGCCCGCCTATCATCTGGCGAAGGTCATCATAAAGTTCATCAACAATCTGGCCAGCACCATCGAGGCCGATCCTGCGATGCGTGGCCGGCTCAAGGTATTGTTTCTGCCGAACTATGGGGTGTCACTTGCGGAGCGGCTGATTCCCGCCAGCGATGTCTCCAACCAGATTTCGACCGCCGGCTATGAAGCCAGCGGGACCAGCAACATGAAGTTCATGATGAATGGCGCTTTGACGATCGGCACTCGCGACGGAGCGACTATCGAGATGGCGCAGGAAGCGGGCGAGGAAAATTTCTTCCTGTTCGGTTTAACCGCGCAACAAGTCGCCGAGAGCCGCGCCTGGTACAACCCGCGCTGGCACTATGAGAACGAGCCGGAAACCCGCGCAGCTCTGGATCTAATATTTTCCGACCATTTCAGTCGCGGCGAACCCGGTGTCTTCGAGCCGCTGCGCGATACACTGCTGACGCATGGTGATTACTACATGCACCTGGCCGACCTGAAATCCTACCTGGAGGTGGACGGCAGGCTCGTCGAACTTTACGCGGACCGCGAAGAATGGGCGCGTAAAGCCATCCTCAATGTAGCCGGCTCTGGGAAGTTTTCCAGCGACCGCACCATCGCCGAGTATGCCCGAGAGATCTGGAATGCGAAGCCCTGCCCGGTTGTTTGATGGAGATTGCACGTTCTCGGGAGCGTCAATTATGGAACTCAACCCACTACCTGCTAAGCCCGCGGACTCGGAACTGGTTATCACGTCCTCCATAATCCGCCCGATTCGGCGGGTTTGAAGTACGTGAACAAAGATTTGGAGGTTAAATCATGAAGGCTACCCAAGCGCTCCACAATTTGGGGCAGAGCATCTGGCTTGACAACATCACGCGCGAACTGCTCGATAGCGGCACTCTAAAAGGTTACGTCGACGATCTCTCGGTGACGGGTCTGACCTCGAATCCGACGATCTTTGACCACGCTATCACGCACAGCAAATCGTACGATTCGGAAATTCGCCGGCTCGTCGGTACAGGCCTTTCCGGTGAAGCGTTGTTCTTTGAGCTGGCGGTGCAGGACTTGACGCGGACCGCGGATCTGTTCGTGCCGATTAACGAACGCACGGCCGGCGTCGACGGCTTCGTATCGCTGGAAGTCTCGCCGCTCCTCGCCTACGACGCTAAGGCCACGGTGGAGCAGGCCAAAGCACTTCACCAGAAGGCCAACCGACGCAACTTGTTCATCAAGATTCCAGGAACCAGAGAGGGCGCACCCGCGATCGAAGATGCGATCTTCTCGGGTGTGCCGGTGAACGTGACTCTGCTTTTCTCACGCGATCATTACGTGGGCGCCGCCGAAGCCTATATGCGCGGACTGGAGCGGCGCGTAGCCGCCGGTCTGAGCCCCGATGTCCGTTCAGTGGCATCGCTTTTCATCAGCCGCTGGGACAAGGCCACGATGAACAAGGTGCCGGAGCGAGACCGCGACAAACTTGGAGTCGCGATAGGACGGCAGACTTACAAGGCATACCGGGATCTGCTCGAGTCGGACCGATGGGAGAGGCTGGCCGATCGCGGCGCACGCGCACAGCGGCTGCTCTTCGCGAGCACTGGCACCAAGGATCCCAACGCTTCCGATGTCCTTTACATAGGCGCGTTAGCCGCTCCCAACACGATCAACACGATGCCGGAGGAAACCTTGCTCGCGTTCGGCGAGCACGGCCGGGTAACGGGTGTCATTCCGCGCGACGGCGGGGACTGCGAACAAGTACTGGCAGAGTTCGGGCGGGTAGGTATCGACGTGGCAAAGCTCGGCGCCGATCTACAGGCAGAGGGAGCTAAGTCTTTTGTGGACTCCTGGAAGCATCTCTTGAACGCAATCGAAGCCAAGCGCAAGGCACTGAATCAGATCAGCAACAAGGAAGCATCAAATGCAAAAGAGCAAACAATCGACGGACACGCCGGCGTGGGCGGTGCTGAAAGATCACCACAACAAAATTAAAGATATCCACCTACGGCAACTGTTTCGGGAGGACGCAAACAGAGGCGAGCGCTTCGCGGTGGAAGGCCCCGGAGTATACCTGGACTTCTCCAAAAACCGCATCACCGATGAAACGGTTCGATTGCTCGTGGAGCTCGCCACGGAGCGGCGGGTCGCGGAGCGGCGCGATGCGATGTTCCGTGGCGAGAAGATCAATGTCACCGAAAAACGAGCAGTTTTGCATGTCGCCCTGCGCGCACCGAAAGGAACCTCGATCGTGGTGGACGGCCGCAACGTAGTGCCCGAGGTTCATACTGTGCTCGACAAGATGGCTGATTTCTCCAGCCGCGTCCGCCGCGGTGAATGGAGGGGTCATACCGGCAAGGCCATACGCAACGTCATCAACATCGGCATCGGCGGCTCCGACCTCGGGCCCGTAATGGCGTACGAGGCTCTGAAACACTACAGCGATCGCTCTATCGTGTTCCGCTTCGTTTCCAACGTCGATGGCACGGATTTCTTCGAGGCGACCCGTGACCTCGATCCAGCCGAAACCCTATTCATCATCTGTTCGAAGACGTTCACAACGCTGGAGACGATGACTAACGCGCACACCGCCCGACTGTGGGTAATCGAAGGGCTGGGGAACGACGAAACATCGGTTGCCAGACATTTTGTCGCGGTCTCAACCAACAACCTGGAAGTTGCGAAGTTCGGCATCGATACCACTAACATGTTCGGCTTCTGGGACTGGGTCGGCGGCCGTTACTCGATGGATTCCGCGATTGGGCTCTCGACCATGTTGGCCATCGGCCCCGACAACTTCTTCCAGATGCTGGACGGCTTCCATCAGATGGACGATCACTTCCGCACTGCGCCACTCGAGCGCAACCTGCCGGTTCTGATGGGACTTCTATCGGTCTGGTATAACGACTTTTTCGGCGCGCAGACGGTCGGGGTTTTTCCCTACGACCAATACCTCAAGCGGTTCCCGGCCTACCTTCAGCAGCTGACGATGGAGAGCAATGGTAAGCACGTCACGCTCGAAGGAAACCAAACCGACTGCGAAACCGGCCCCATTTTTTGGGGCGAGCCAGGAACCAACGGTCAACACTCCTTCTATCAAATGATCCATCAAGGGACGAAGCTAATCCCAGCGGATTTCATCGCGTTTAGCCACGCGCTGAACCCCCTGGGCCGGCATCATGACATGCTCGTCGCGAATGTCCTCGCGCAAACCCAGGCACTCGCGTTCGGCAAAACGGCGGAGGAAGTAAAGGCCGAGGGCACACCCGATGGGTTGGTTCCTCATCGGGTTTTCGAAGGCAATAGGCCATCCAACACCATCCTGATGGATCGATTGACGCCGGCCGCGCTTGGCAAATTGATCGCGCTGTACGAGCACAGCGTTTTCACCCAAGGGGCTATCTGGAATATCGACTCCTTTGATCAGTGGGGCGTTGAGTTAGGCAAGGTGCTGGCGCAGCAAATCATTCCGGAACTCGAGAGCAAGGCTGAGCCCAAGCTCGATCATGACAGTTCGACGAACAGTCTGATCCGTCGTTACCGCAGACTAAAGGAGACTTCGCGATGAAGCTCGGATTCGATCAGCCATTGTATGTGTTGCCGTTCGATCACCGCGGCTCGTTCGAAACTGGCATGTTCGGGTGGAAAGGTGCGCTGACCCCCGAACAGACAGCGCAGATCGGTGAGGCAAAACGAGTGATCTACGACGGGTTCGAAACCGCCGTCGCCGCCGGGGTGCCAAAGCAGAAAGCGGCAATCCTAGTGGATGAGCAATTCGGGGCAGCCATCCTGCGCGAGGCCAGGGAGAATGGTTTTACCATTGCTTATCCGGTCGAGAAGAGCGGACAGGATGAGTTCGATTTCGAGTATGGCGAGAACTTTCAGCACCACCTGGAAGCTTTCCAGCCGACCTTCTGCAAAGTGCTGGTGCGTTACAACCCGGAGGGCAATCAGGCTCTGAACCGGAGACAAACCGACCGTCTCAGGCGATTGTCATATCACCTCCATAGCACCAATCGAATTCTATTCATGTTTGAGCTCCTGGTTCCGCCAGAGAAAGCGCAACTGGAAAAGGTCAAGGGCGACCACAATGAGTACGACCTGGAGCTTCGTCCCAAGCTCATGGTGCAAGCAATCGAAGAGTTGCAGAGCGCGTATATCGAACCGGACGTTTGGAAGATCGAAGGACTCGATCGACGCGAGGATTGCGAACGCATCGTGGCCGCTGCTCGCTATGGAGGGCGGAATAAAGTCGGTTGCATCGTTCTGGGCCGTGGCGAGAACGACAAAAAGGTTAGTGAGTGGCTGACAAACGGTGCCCGGGTGCCAGGCTTCATCGGGTTTGCCGTCGGACGCACCGTCTTCTGGGAACCCCTGGTCGGATGGCGGGAGAAGCGGACCACGCGCGAGGTCGCCGTCAAAGAAATTGCGCGGCGCTATCGTGAATTCGTCGAAATCTTCGAAGCGGCGCGCGCCCAATAGACACGGGGCAAGGGGACGACTCGTGACACACCAACCAATCGCGCAAGTGGCGATCAATACCATTCGCACGCTGGCCGTCGACGCCATACAGCAGGCCGACTCCGGGCATCCTGGCACTCCAATGGGAATGGCGCCGGTAGTGTATTGCTTGTGGCAGCACTTTCTGCGCTTTGATCCGGAGGATCCGATCTGGCCGAATCGCGACCGTTTCGTTCTTTCCGCCGGCCACGCATCGATGCTGCTCTATTCGATGCTACACCTCACCGGCGTTAAGGCGGTGGACCCCGACTACGAGATCGTAGGCAAGCCTTCCGTTTCTCTCGACGACATCAAGACGTTTCGCCAGCTCGGCAGCCGCTGTCCCGGCCACCCGGAATACCGCTGGACGTCAGGAGTCGAGACCACTACAGGTCCGCTGGGGCAGGGTGTTGCCACGAGCGTCGGCATGGCGATCGCGAACAAGTGGCTGGCCGCCAGGTACAATCGCCCCGCCTTTGAGCTCTTCACCGCCGATGTCTACGCCTTATGCGGTGACGGTTGCATGATGGAAGGCATCTCGAACGAAGCGGCTTCGCTCGCCGGCCATCTACAACTCGATAACCTTTGTTGGATTTACGACAACAATCACGTGACCATCGAGGGTCATACCAACATCTCGTTTCGCGACGATGTTGCCTCACGCTTCCTGTCATACGGCTGGAATGTCCAGCGGGTAGGCGATGCGAACGATCTTGACATGCTGGAACGGGCGTTCCGCGGGTTCAAGAAAACGGTCGACCGCCCGACCATCATCATTGTGGACAGCCACATTGGCTATGGCTCTCCGCATAAGGAGGATAGCCCGGCCGCTCACGGCGAACCGCTCGGTGAAGACGAGATCAAGCTGACCAAGCGCAGTTACGGATGGCCGGAGGACGCTAAGTTCCTTGTACCAGAGGGCGTGCGCGAACACTTCGCAGAAGGCCTCGGCAAAAGGAGTCGCGAGTTACGAATCGCGTGGGAATCCAACTTCCAGGAGTACAAGCGCCAGTATCCGATGCAGGCGGAAGAGATTGAGCGAATGCAGAGGCGGGAACTGCCCGACGGTTGGGACGGCGAGTTACCGCAGTTTACCGCGGATCCCAAGGGTTTGGCTTCGCGCGACTCTTCCAGCCAGGTTCTGAATACGATCGCGAAAAGAGTTCCATGGCTGATGGGTGGATCAGCAGATTTGGCCCCGTCCACCAAGACCAGGCTTTCCTTCGATGGTGCCGGCGATTTTCAGGCGGGCAACCCTTCTGGCCGCAACCTCCACTTTGGGATACGCGAGCACGCGATGGCGGCCATCTTGAACGGGATGAGCCTGGTGAAGGTGCGGCCCTTCGGATCCGGGTTCTTCATCTTCAGTGACTACGCGCGTGGCGCCATTCGTCTCAGCGCCCTGATGGAGCTACCAATCATTCACATCTTCACCCATGATTCGATTGGCGTCGGCGAGGACGGCCCGACGCACCAGCCAGTCGAGCAGCTCGCCAACCTACGCGCCCTCCCCGGCCTTCTGGTGTTCCGACCGTGCGATGCGAATGAGGTTGTAGAGGCCTGGAGAGTCATCATGAAGCAGCACCATGCGCCGGCGGTCTTGGTCCTGACCCGGCAGGCGTTGCCCACCCTGGACCGGGCAAAATACGCCACCGCAGAAGGCCTTGCGCGCGGCGCGTACATTCTTGCTGACGCGCCGAACGGCAGGCCCGACGTCATATTGCTCGCTACGGGCAGCGAGGTGGCTTTGTGTATTCAGGCCTACGAGCAGCTTGTCCGGGAAGGAATTAAAGCTCGGGTCGTCAGCATGCCCTGTTGGCGTCTATTCGAAGCGCAGGACCGAACGTATCGAGATTGTGTCCTTCCACCGAGCGTCAAAGCCCGGGTCTCTGTAGAGGAGGGGTCCACCTTCGGCTGGGAGCGGTACGTGGGAGAGAATGGTGAAAGTCTCGGGATGCACTTCTTCGGCGCCTCGGCCCCCTTAAAGACGTTGCAAAACAAATTCGGTTTCACACTCGAGCATGTCGTGGAGGCCGCCAAGGCCCAGTTGGGCCGCGCCCACCAAGCAGCCCGGTCGAGATAGTGGAGGCAGTCCAATGGCTTCTCGCGTCATCCTATGCTTGAACAGCGGCTCCTCCTCGCTCAAATTCGCGCTCTATCAAATCGGTGATGGAAAAGAGACGCTGCTTGCGCAAGGTGCGGTCGAGCGCACCAGTGCGCACAGCGGTGACCTTTGGATTCGTAGCGAACATGGAAAAATCGAAAAGTCCGGCATAGAAATCTCTTCCGCTTCAGCGGCTCTGCATGAGGCTTCCATACAAATGGAAACGCTGCAGTTTCCTCGTGCCGATGCCGTCGGTCATCGAATAGTGCATGGCGGTCCCTCTCACGCAGCGCCGGAACGAATCAGTGATACGCTCCTTGAGGAGCTGCGAGGTTTGATCCCGTTTGCCGCCTTACATCTGCCCGATGAGATCGCCGGGATTGAAGCGGTCTCGTCGCATCTGCGCGGCCTACCGCAGGTCGCCTGCTTCGACACCGCTTTTCACCGCGCGATGCCTGAGGTGGCGCAGCGCTTCCCCCTGCCGCGTGTCCTATGGGACGAAGGCATTCGCCGCTACGGGTTTCATGGGATCTCCTACGAGTACATCATGCGCACGTTAGGGGTTAACCCGCCGTCCCGCGTGATCATCGCTCATCTGGGCAACGGCGCGAGCATGGCCGCAGTAAAAGATGGGAGTCCGATCGATACAACGATGGGATTCACGCCCACGGGCGGCTTGATGATGGGAACGCGCAGCGGAGATCTCGACCCCGGGGTGGTCCTCTACGTGCTGAATAAGGGACACTTCGACGTCCAGCGGCTCACCGCGCTCTTGAACCATCAATCGGGATTGCTTGGCGTGTCGGGAATTTCGGACATGAAGACCCTGCTCGAGCGCAGGGCCAGCGAGCCGCAGGCCGCGATGGCTGTGCAAATGTTTTGCTATCAGGTTCGAAAGCAGATCGGCGCACTAAGCGCCGCACTAGGCGGACTGGATCTGCTGGTTTTTACCGGAGGCATCGGCGAACGGGCCGCTCCGGTGCGATGGGAGGCGTGTGGCGGATTGGAACACTTCGGGATCAAGCTCGAACGCGAACGAAATGACGCCAACGCAGACACGATCAGCACCGACAACTGCCGTTGTCGCGTGCGCGTAATCCCGACTAATGAGGACCTGATGATAGCCCGCCATACTTATGAACTCGCCTTCTCCGCGCGGTAGATTACTCTATCGCCGGGCGCAAACGGACAAGTGGACCTTTGTTGTTTGTGGTACAGCCCCGCATTCCGTCAGCGCGGCGGCTCACCTCGGAACCGCGAGATTTGATGATTAGATGGCTGCCGCAGGTCCGCACCCGGCTGGCGGGATTTCAGATCACGCGCGACTTGATCTGCTGATTGGTCCGGTCGGAATCGTCGGACGAGTCCGATTTGCGGGTGCGAGAATCTTATGCACGGCCGGCGCCGACAGGAATGCCTTCCGAAGTGGCTCGTCGGCGGCCAAAGAATCAGCCAGTTTGACAATAGTGGCACGGCTGAGTTCGTGATGGTGTTCAGCCAAATCCATGTTCCTGCTGCGCCGGAAAAGATCGGCTGCGGTAGCGTGGACCCGCCAGGAGGCCAGCGGAACTTCGAAGCCATCCATGGTCGACAAGGCCTTAGTGATGGAATCGTGTGCCTGTTCGAAATTGCGTTCCCCCATCGCAATTCGAGCATTCGCTTCCCACGCCAGCGCCTGCCAGGTACGCTCGGCGGTCGCCATTGTCACTTCGAGAAACTTCTCGGCCTCGATCCGTGCCTGCTTCAAGTCTCCTTTCGCGAGCCAGAGATCGACGAGACTGGATTGGAGCTGCATGCGCCAATACCAGTCCAATATTACCATCTGCTGATCCATCGCATTTCGAGCGGTCAGCAGATGCTCCAGGGCGGGCTCAAAGTTGCGCAAGGCGGACTGTGCCGAACCCTTTATGATCAAACTGATACGAGCTTCCTCGGGAAGCGCGGATGAGGGGGTCGGCTCAACGCCAAGTACGGAATTTTCAGGATGAGTGAAGGACGATTCGCAAATCTTCAACGCGCCCTCGAAGTCCATCGCATGCAGATGCGCCCACGCCAGATACAGTCGTAAAGTTTTTGCGCGATACTCATCCCCATTTTTGTCCAACATTGCGATTCCGGCGTTGAACTCGCGCAAAGCCTGTCCCCACTCCCCTAAAAGGAGAAGGCTCGAGGAGGAAAAGAGCTGGTGCACCCAAAAGATCAGGCTCAGATTCAAATAGTCATCGGAGATCTCGAGCAAATTTGACACGGCCTCGGAGATGGTGCGGTAAGCATCACGGTATTGGGAAGAAGCCCACTGACTCATTCCGTGCACAGCCAAATAGAAGGACAGTGTGACGGGGTCACCCACCTCGCGAATTTCGTTCAGCACCCCTCGGCTCAGCTCGGCGTCCCGAGCATTCCAGCCGCTTGACCAGATTCGATAGTGGTAGGAGAGCATTCGGGTGGTTGCGCGCGCCAGACGGGCGCTTTGGCGTTGGCTGAGGAGGAGAGCCCGTTCCAGAACCTTGAGGCATCGCTCGGAGCTGAACCATGCCAGCGGATAGGCCAAGTTAATCAGGGCGCGCGCCTCAGTATCAACCAGGCCCAGACTTGCTGCTCGCGATGCGACGGCTTCATAGTTTTCGATCGCGCGAGGGTCGTATTCGGAAGAGTGGATCATCCCCAGTTTTTCGAGAATCTCGATCTCGGCAGCTCCACGGTCGGCCTCGGACAGTTTGCTCGACAAATCGAGCGCATGTTGAAGAAGAGCCGTCGCCTCGCGAGTGGCATAACGGCTCCTGGCGGTTTCGGCTGCAAGACGAAGATACTTGACCGCGCGGGGCCAATCCAAAGCATGTTCGAAGTGCTGAGCCAATTCTGGGGCCGCCTCACTCAAACGCTCGAAGAAGATTGTTTCCAGTTGCTCCCCGATCCGCTGGTGCAGTCTAGCGGCGCGTCCGGGCGCCAGCCGGCGATAGAGCACTTCACGATAAAGCGCATGTACAAATCCATACCGCGCAGACACGAGCCGGTTCGGGAAATGCTCGAATCCCATCGAACGTACAATGTGATGCCGTCGCGAGAGTTCTTCGCAGAGTTCTTCAAAATCTTCCGGATCAACGCCGGCTGCCGCCGCGCAGACTCTTGCTGAGAATGCAGCCCCAGCCACGGATGCCGTGTCCAGTGCCTCCCGCTGTTCTTTGGAAAGTCTGTCAGCCTGGGCTTCTATCATTGGGCGCAACTTCTCCGGGGTGGCCAAAGCGATCTCTGCCAGCGGGACTCGCAGCTCCCAGGCCCCATTCTCGCGGGAAATAAGGTTCCGTTCGGTCATGTGCTCCAGCGTCGCAAGCATGATCAACGGATTCCCCTCCGAATGACGGTAGACCAACTCTGCCAAGCCATGCGGCAGAGTGGCGCCTGACGACTCGGCGGCGAGATATTCGGCTACTTCGGCTTCACCCAGTGGGTCCAAGATGTTTTCGCGACACAGCCCATGCAGCAACATTTCCTGCTTGAGCGCCTTCAATGGATGGTCGGGAATCATATCCAGCGGTCGCTCGGTGGCGACCAGCATCAGTTTGGCCGGCGCGCGCCGACGCGCCAGTGTCGAGAGGAGGTCAAGGGTGGAGCGATCCACCCACTGCAAATCCTCAAATACCAACAGCAACGGACTCGCCGACGTGATCGTCTCGAGCGCGTCACCGATCTCGCGCAGCATGCGCTCGCGGGTGGCGCCCAAAAGCTCACGCTGCAGCATCTCCCGCTGTTCGTGTTTCACCAGTGCAGGAAATTGAACCAGCCAGGTCGGCGCCTGCGCGGCTACAGTCTGAACAATCGAATCTCCGCCCGCACCACGGCACAACTGACCCAGCGCTTCGAGCATCGGGTAGTACGCTTCCTTGCCTCCGTAGCCCTCGACGCACTGGCCTCGCGCGATGCGCAGGCCGGGTATTTTAGCCAGCGCGCGTCGATGAAATTCGTCGACCAGCGCGGTTTTGCCGATGCCCGGCTCTCCCGTGATGAATAAGATCTGGCGCTCGCCGCTCAACGCTTTCGCGAGGCAATCACTCAGCTCACTGAGCGGCCCCTCTCTTCCCACCAGTTTGCCCCGCACCGCCGGCGCAGAAACGGCAGGCTGGGTCCCGGCACCCTCGCTCACGGCGGCGACAAATCGGTACCCGCGCCGATGCAGGGTTTCTATGTACCGAGGCTTCTTTGCCGGGTCCTCCAGCAGACTTCTGATCTCGAGGATGAGCTTCTTTATGGCCTGCGGCTGAACGTGAGTACTCGGCCACACCGCATCGAGCAGCTCATCATGCGTCACCAGCCGACCGGCGTGTTCTACCAGATACCGCAGGACCGCGAACGCCTTGGGCGTCAATAAGATGCGCTCATCCTCGCCCTTGTCTCTGCGGCGCCACAGACACTGGTTGTCGGTATCGAGCCGGAATGGCGCAAAAGCCTTCATAGTCGTGCTGAAGTTGAGCTCTGCTTTGGAACTTCCTCGGCTTGCAGACCTAATGCGAACCCCTTTTACACCAAATCAGAACTGCAAGGTAACGACTCTAAAGCTCGGATACCGTAACTTCTCTACTGTGCGAGAAGACGAACAACAGTCGTACAAGAATGTCGCCGTTTCTGAGGAGACTTTTCGGTGAGGGCGGCTGCGAACCTGAGCGGTGTTCGGTTCGTGCCATTGGGAGCGGCAATTTTGCTGCTCTCACTTTGGAGCGTGCGCTACGCAAGCGAAACCGCGAACGTGGTTCCGGTGCGCATTCGAACAGCGGCATCGGTCGGCGCTGCGCGCCTGGTCGCCAGATCCGACGAACAGATCTGTGATGTTGATGCGGACTATTCGCTGGGCATCGAAGACTACTCAAAGGCGATCCGTCTGCATCGCGAAATCGTCTGCAAGTCTCCGCAGAACGCCCTCGCACACTATCATCTGGGTTTCGCACTGGGAATGGTGGGCAATAGAACGGCGGAGGTCAAGGAGTATCAGCGTGCCGCGGCGCTTGGTCTGAGAACTTGGGACTTATTCCTGAATCTAGGGCTAGCTCAGGTCGAACGCGGCGACTTGAGGGCGGCGACGGACAGTCTGCGACGGGCAGTTCTCCTCGGCCCGGACCATTCTGAATCACATTTCAATCTCGCGCTCCTCTATGAAGGACGTCAGATGCTGGTTGACGCAGAACAGGAGACACTGGCGACGCTGCGGTTGAATCCCGGGCAACCTGATGCGCGCAACCTGCTGGGCGTGATCTACGCCAAGGAAGGAAAAACCGGCCGTGCGTCAATGGTCTGGCGCGGGCTCGTGCGCGAGGCGCCGGACTATGAGCCGGCGCGCACGAACCTCGCGATCCTGGCCGGCCAAAGCGCTGCTGACGTTGGCGTGAAGGCGACCACCGTCAGCAGTTATCATAGATGAATCCAAGCGGAGCTTAAATGCAATTGAGTTCAAGACCCGCACAAAAAAGTGAAGGGTGACTACCATGGGGCACTAGTGCAAACGAGGACCTGGTCTGTACCAAGCGCCCACGGCGATCACCTCCACCCTACTGTCTTACTGTGCAGGTCATGGAGCCAGCTGTGTTTTCGCACGCCGGGTAGGTGCGGGGTTCACCTCGGATGGCTGTGGGGGTGGTCGTCGTCTCGCTGAGGGCAACCTCGCTTGGGCTCCCCATCAACGCCAGATTCGTCCTAGCTGCTAGAGACGACTTGCGCAACGGCAGCTCGATCGTCCTGCGGCTCGACCAGTAGTTTCATGTCGCAAGAGCAGGCGTCAGCCGTGCCAATGCCTCGGCTACTGTGATTCTGCCCTACCGAATCCTCTTCATTTGCCGTCTTTCTTCACGTAGCGGCCGCGGATCAATGAACTGGGGTCGCGTTCCAGATAATCGAGAAGCTGGCGCATCGATCGAACAGCAGCGGTGGTTTGTTCTAGCGTCTCTACGAGTTCGTAACTTGCAGGAGAGCCTGGACCCAGGGTGGCCTTCAGGGCGGCGAGGGTGTCCTGTGCCCGCTGAAGCGTGACACGCGCGGCCGCACCGGTTTGGCGCAGATCTTCCGCCGTGGGCTGGACTTGCTGGTCGAGCGAGTCACTGGTGTTTTTGATGCTTGCGGCGGCCTGGTCTACGCCAACGGCCGCCTGATCGAACGACGCGATGGTTTTGTGGAGTTCCTCCGATTTCATGAAGCCTCTCATCGTGTCGGAGGTTTGCGTCAGCGAATCGATCAGTGGTTGCAAATTGACTTTCTCGAGCGACGACATGATTCTGAGCACCGCGGTCTGCGCCTGCTCCAGCGGAGCCTGGATAGTGGGAATCTCGGGATATGGCGAATTGCTCCCCAGGCAATACTTTATGGGCGTGTTGGGATGTATGGTGAGTTCGACATAGCGCAGCCCGGTAAGAAAGCTGCTCAGCGCTAGCGATCCGCGAAGGCCGAGCCGGATGGCGGTCCGAATTTCCTTGGGATCGTCCAAATCGAGTTCGGCGCCACCGGCCAATATCTTACCCGAGTCGAGCTCGACAATTACCGGGATTGGGACTTCGCTGCCTCGCTGCAGGTTGCCCGAACCGCCCAGGCTCAGAGCAACATTCGTCACCGCCCCGATTTCCACTCCGCGGAACTTCACCGGGGCGCCAACGTTCAAACCTTCAACGTTGGTGTTGAAGAATAACACGAACTTGTGCGGATGCACGAAAAAGCGATTCGAAGTCAGCGCGATAATCAGCGCAATCACGATCGCCAGGGAACTGAGCACGAACACTCCGACGATTGTCGGATTGGCTTTTCTGCCCATCTAGTGGGATCCCCGTCTTGCGTGTTTGCTTTCGACTCGGCTTGTCGAGCAAACGGTTGCCAATGTCGATTTTTTTAAAATTATATCAAGAGCGTCGGGCCAGAGAGGCGTGATTCTCTGCTGCACCGCTTTTGCAAACCTGAATCCGATCACGGTGACGCAACCTCCCATTCGGGATGAAGTCCCAGGCGGGACAAGATCGCCATGACCCGGTGCGGCTGCCCGAGGTCGCTCCATTCGGTTGTAGAAGTTCATGGCTCCTTGCGAACAGCGCAATTTGGCACCAATAGGAGATGTTCAGACTGTCCACGCTTCCTCGCGGGTCGCCGGCAAGTCGGCCGGTTTGATCGCGGCGGCCACCAGCAGGAACTGTTCGAAGGTCAACCCCAGCTGGCGGAAGCCGCCCTGACAAAAAGTGAACGCATAGAGTTCCAGCATTTCGTCGCGGATCGTGGCAGGCAGCGTCAAGTGCGCGAGCGCTTCAGGAAACGCGCGTGGATCGCGAACCGGAGCCCTGCGAGGGGGTACGAAAGTCGGTCGTGACGGCTTGACGATCGCTTTGAATGATGCGAATCGCGAGGCGCTGGTTTGTACTAGTGCGGCCATGGTAATCACCCTCCACTCTATTGTGCGAACCTGGGACTCAGCTGTGTTTCGCCTGCCGGAAAGCGCCGCTCGGACTGATCTCTGATCGCTCTGAGACCGGTCGCCATCTCGCCAGGGGCAACCTCGCTTGGGCTGCCGAGTAAGGCCAGATTCGTACGCGCTGGCTTATAGTCCGGCGCCTCGCGCACGAGCCCGCGCCAGACCATTGACGCACGGCCAGTTTTTCCTTCCTCGGCGTAGATCACGCCCAGCAGGTTGCGCGCGTCGGGTTGCCCGGAACTTAACCGCAGCGTCGCCAGTGTTTCCCGCTCTGCATCAATCAGCATTCCGCGCCGCTCATAGACGAGGGCGAGATTGAAATGTGATTCGGAATGAACCTTGCCCAGGAGAACTGCCCGTCTCAGACTGTCCGTCGCCGCCCTCAAGTCGCCGCGTTCGACCTGAGCTAGCCCCAGGTTCAGGAATAAGTCCCAAGTTCTCAGACCAAGCGCTGCAGCGCGTTGATATTCCCTGACCTCCGCTTCGCTGTCGCGCATCATTCCCAGGGCAAAACCCAGGTGGTAATGAGCCAACGCGTTCCGCGGCGACTGGCGCACGATTTCGCGGTGAAGACGGATCGTCTCCGGGTAATCTCCGACGCCGAGGGAATAGTCCGCGTCGAGATCACAGATTTGCTCCTCGGTGCTCGCGGCCAAGCGAGTGGTACCGGGGGATGGCGCTGTCGGAGTTCGCATAGGCACCAAGCTCGCCGTCTCGATCGGGTTGCACCATATGCAGAGTGAAAGCAGCAAAATCACACCAAATGCTGCGAACCAGGAGCTTCGTATGTTCATCGCCTTACTCATCGGATCTCCTCAATACTTTGGCGGTCGCTTATCGAGGAACGCCTGTGTGCCCTCTTTGTAGTCGCGGCCCATATAGACGTCCCGCCTGAGTCCTTGGAGGTATTCAAAAGTGCCTGGGGTGATTGCGATGGCTTCGCTTAAGACGCGAATCGCTTCCTTGGATGCGGCGATGGCGGCGGGCGAGCGCGTCGCGATCGTCCTCGCCATCGCATATGTGTGGGCTTCGAGTTCCGCTGCCGGCACCATCATATTGGCAATGCCGATGTGCTCGGCTCGGTGGGCCGGGATCGGATCGGCGGTGAAAAACATCTCCTTGACGATCGCCAGTGGCACCCGCGTCATAAACTTCAGGATGCCCTCCAGATTGTAAGGAAGGCCGAGCTTGGTCGGCGTGATTGCAAAGGCGCTCGTTTCATCTGCGATGACGATGTCGCATGCCATGATGAGGTCACAGGCCCCGCCCCAGACCGATCCGTGCACCATCGCAATGACCGGTGCGGGGAACGATTTGACGGCTCGCAATGTCCGCTCGAGCGGGTCACTGTATGGCAACGGGTCGATTTTGGCCTTGGGCAGTTGGTCGAGCCTGACGACCAAACCCTCTCATCGCAGGCGGAACGCAGGACGACGGCACGCGCGCCTTGTGCCTTGAAACGATCAAAGGCCACGATAACTTCTGCGATAAGCTCAGCACTGAGCGCCTTGCGCTTCGTGTAGTTGTCGAGGGCGATTGTGCCGATCCAGTCGGCATATTCCGTCTTAGTGAGAGGCTTGGGGCCCCTCGGGGAATTCGAGGATTCGGGTTCTCGCAGGCTTCTGGCGGCGGTTCCTTCCTGAACAGTGATGGGGCTCATATCGCTTCTCTTTGGTCATCCCGACTGAATTGCTTATCCTTTTTGACCCCGATGTAACGGCGTGACATTCGGCTGCGCCCACGTTGAGCACTCGATTGTCGCAGGCGTAAGCTCGCGGGAAAGCGAAATTCTCTCGAAATTTAGCTCGAAATTCGCGCTGAGGTGCGCGAGCTCAGGCTCTCGCCATTGATGAGGTGCGCCGTAGTGATTTGGACCGCGCTGTGCGTCGAAAACTGGCGATCTGCAGTCCGTTAAGCGCTCATCGAGGGGGCGGCACTTGGCGCCGTGGACTTAAGGGTCGAACTCAAGCGCCGCATCCACCACCACGTCCCGGAAGTGGGTAAGTGGTTGCGCACCATGGTGGAGGGGCACAATCGATACTGCGGTGTCCTTATGAACGGCTCCGCGCTTTAGCTGTTTCGGTTCCAGGTGGTCCGCTGCTGGCATCGCCCGCTGTCGCAGCGCAGCCAGAACCGCCGCGGGCGCGGGGACCGAATGCGGCGGATTATTAGCTGCTGGTTGCCCACACCTCGCATCCGTCATCCGTGTCCTCTGCGTCGCCTCGGCGTCATCACCTAAAGGCAAGAGTCGGATGCGGCAATATCGCTCGTCCGGATCTGTTGAGGGGGTTATGAGCAACCATCATTCCTGCTCAGACTGTGCACGCCGGTGGGTGGTCGCCAATTTGCTTCGATACAATCACAGCGACTTCACGTGTTTGGCTAGTTTCTCAATCGAGTCCCGTTGAAAGTCCACGTCGCCACATCGCATGTGAAGGCCGTTGCCAAAGGGCATGCAGAGCTCGGTTGCACGATGATAGCGCCACAGCAATTCCCTCAACTTGGAATTCTCACCTTGTAGTTCTTCAGTGCTCATACAATTCCCTGTTTATCTACGGATTAATCTTGACTTCACGACGCCATCTAAGAGGCTCTTTCGATTGAGATAGGCGATTGCGGCAAAAGGCTTGGAACGCTCGTCAGCGGGAAACGTCCTCATCCATGCCGATCCTTGGCTCGCGATGGTCATCAACAACAAGCCTGGGGCCGGAGGTGATTCAAATATTCCATAGAAGGCTTTTCCGTCCATCCATTTAACCTGCGATATCAACTCGCCTTGTGGCCAGACGGCCTCGACGAATGCCGACCGAATGCCGCGCGCCTCTGTTGACCGATTTGGCAATCGAGCGGTCGGGAGCGAAAGGTTTTGCGTCGGCCGCAGGCTGCGGCCCCATGTCAGGAGCAGAGTCCGTTGCCTCGATGGAGAGCCCGGTTTCGACCAGTTGATCGATCTTGAGCGGAGCGGCCCAGTGGTGGTCGCCAAGCGTGCGCCGGACCTTGGTTTCCTGCTCCGTTTGGCAATCGACGCAATTGGTGGCAAAGGGCAGCACTTCCAGCCGCTCGAGGCGGATTCCCTCTCCGCACTCCTCACAGATGCCGTAAAGCCCCTGTTGCAGCCGCTCGAACGCGGCGCCGAGCGCCTTGAGCCGGAGGTGCCGACGCGTTCCGAGACTGGCGCACATCTCGCGCTCTGCTGTCGAGCTGGCAATATCCAGTGCGTCTCCAGCGAGACCCTCTGGGGCCGGCTCAGCTAAGCGACCCTCTTCTCTCCAAGCTAACTCCCGCTCATACCATCGAGTCAGGATGCCGTGTAAAGCGGGAGCCGGGCGATGCTTGCTCAGTTCAGGTGGACGTTTCATTTAATCAACTGTGCCTCCTCAATCTCCGCTACTCTGCGCGCAGGACGCGGGTCTGGTTTTCCTTTCGCGCTCAGTTCGCTTAATCAACTGGCCGAAGCGCTGGTTATTGATTAGACGGTTGAACTGGTGCGATAGCGCGACTGATTTGCCTGAAAGGCGTGAAAAGAGACTGCTCAATAGGAATTGGGGCTGAGACTCGGCAGGTGGTATGATGGCGGCTCGCCCAGTTCAGCAAAGATTGGCCTGAGGCGGCTGAGAGATGAAGATTGCACCTGCCAGGGGCAGCGATCGATCAGACGCGGTCGATGCCGACAATCATGACCACCTTTCCGTTCTCCGCAAACGGGATTTCCCCATAGAGGGCGCGTACTGGACGGCAGCTTGCAACGGAAGAGCCTAACGACACTCTCATTCGAAGCGGCTGGTGAAGCGTAACCAGAACTACAGCTTTTGGCGTTTAGCCGCACAGTGCCTGATCGGCAGTCTTGGTGTGGCACTAGTAACGTTCGTCTGCTTTCGACTCCATACTGGTGCCGCTCAAGCCGCTCTTTTCTATATGATTGTTCTCGTGCTGCTATCCCTTACGGGCGGCGGCTTCGTTCCGCCGCTCTTTGTCTCAATCATCGCCGTTCTGTGCTTCGATTATTTCTTCACGACGCCGACCTTCTCCTTTTGGATGGACAATCCGCTGGACATCCTGGGATTGAGCTCCTTTTTGGCGACCGCACTCGTCGTAACCGGCCTGATGTCGCAGAGCAAGCGGGCTGAAGAAAGGGTTCGGCAAAACGAAGCGGAGCTTCAACAGCTTGTAAATGCAATTCCTCAGCAGGTCTTCGTCTTCGATGCGGATTGGAGCCCCGTTTTTGCGAATCGGCGAGAACTTGAATACACCGGTCTTACTTCGCAAGAGGCGCAGTCAAAGGACGCAGTTGCCAGAATCTTTCATCCGGAAGATTTCAAGAAAATGGAGCTCCTTCGAAAGCGCATGAGTTCGGAAGGCGCCTCCTCCGAGATGGAGGCGCGAATACGAGGGAAGGACGGCCAGTACCGCTGGTTTTTGATCCGCGACAGTCCGCTGCGGGATGAGCAGGGACGCGTCATTCGTTGGTACGGGACGCGTACCGACATCGAGGACCGCAAGCGGGCGGAAGAAGCATTGCACAAAGCCCAGACTTTGTCTGAAAACTTCTTCGAATTCTCTCCTAACGCGATCCTCGTAACGGATGGAAACGGACGAATCACTAAGGTGAATTCGGAACTTGAAAAGGCTTTCGGATACTCGCGAACGGAACTGGAGGGACTGGCGGTGGAGACCCTCATGCCGGAGCGATTCCGCGCAGTCCATCCCAAGCACCGAGAACACTACGGCGCACACGCCAGGGTCCGTCCGATGGGCAAGGGGCTAGAGCTCTACGGCAGGCGCAAAGATGGCGCCGAGTTTCCAGTTGATATCATGCTCAGCCCGATAGGAACGGCCGACCACCCGATTTTCCTATGCGTCATCCAGGATGTTTCAGAAAAGAAACGCGTCGAGGAGGCTATCCGGAAAAGCGATGAACAGCTACGCAACCAGGCGGAGCAAAGCCGGAGGGAGTTGCAACAGATCATAGACGCGGTTCCCCAGCAAGTCTTTGTTTTCGACGCGGATTGGAGCCCGCTTTTTGCGAACCAGCGAGAACTGGAATACACCGGCCTTACTGCGCAAGAGTCGCAGTCAAAAGACGCAGTCGCCAGAATCTTTCATCCGGAAGATTTCAGGAAGTTAGAGGTCCTTCGAGAGCGCATGAGTTCGGAAGGCGTCTCTTCCGAGATGGAGGCGCGAATACGAGGGAAGGACGGGCAGTACCGCTGGTTCTTGATCCGTGACAACCCGCTGCGTGATGAGCAGGGGCGCGTCCTACGCTGGTACGGAACCCGTACCGATATCGAAGACCGCAAGCGGGCCGAAGAAGCATTGCGCAAAGCCCAGGCGGATCTCGCTCACTTCACGCGGATTGCGACCATGGGAGAATTCGCGGCCTCTATCGCCCACGAAGTCAATCAGCCAATTTCGGGCATAGTAATCAATGCCAAAACCTGCCTGCGTTGGCTGGCGGGGGCTTCGCCCAACCTCGACGAGGCCCGGGAAGCGGCACGCCGCATCATCCGCGACGGCACGCGGGCGGGCGACATAGTCGCCCGGATTCGCGCTTCGGTGATGAGGACTGCCACCGCAAAGGACCGGCTCGACATGAACGACGCCATTCGGGAGGTAGTTGGTCTAGCCTTGGACGAAGTGCTCAGAAACAGTGTGATCCTGAGGACGGAACTTGCGGATGATCTTTCGCCAGTGTTGGGTGACCGAACACAGTTGCAGCAGGTGGTACTTAACCTGGTCATCAACGGGGTCCAAGCCATGAGCACCGTTGCAGGGCGGGCCCGAGAACTGGTCATCAGAACGCAAAACGATGAAGCCGAGCAAGTGCGGGTTACGGTCCAGGACTCTGGAACCGGTCTTGACCCCCAGATCATGCAGCATATTTTCGATCCTTTCTACACCACCAAGCCCGGCGGCATGGGAATGGGGCTTTCGATAAGCCGTTCCATAATCCAGAATCATGGGGGGCGGCTCTGGGCGGTGCCGAATGAAGGCCCAGGCACAACTTTTCATTTTACGGTTCCGAAGTACCACTAGGTGCCCCTTTGCCGGAGCCTGAGGCAATAATCCTGGTCGTGGATGACGACGTTTCTGTTCGAGAGGCTTTGGCAGGTCTGATTCTTTCGGCGGGGTTGAGAGTCGAGACCTTTGCCTCTGCGCAGGAGTTCTTGGCTCGCCCCCCAGCGGATGCGCCTGGTTGTCTGGTGCTTGACGTACGGCTGCCGGATCTGAGCGGGCTCGACCTACAGAGGCGCATGGTCGAGCTCAACCTTGAGATTCCGATAATTTTTATTACCGGCCACGGTGATGTTCCGACGTCGGTGCAGGCGATGAAAGCGGGAGCGCTGGAGTTTCTTACCAAGCCATTTGCTGACCGGGATCTTCTGGACGCGATTCAACGGGCGGTACAACGTGATCGGGCGGTACGCCAACAGCAAGCGAAGATGAGGGAGTTGCGCAGTCGCTATCAATCGCTAACGCCGCGCGAGCGGGAGGTGATAGAGCGTGTGGTGTCCGGACTACTCAACAAACAAATCGCGGCCGAATTGGGGACGAGCGAGATCACGGTCAAGGTTCATCGCCGCCAGGTTATGCATAAGATGCAGGCCGACTCTTTGCCGGACCTAGTGAGAATGTCGGAGATGCTGGGGATACGGCGGGCGATAAAATCGTAGGCGCGGGCAGCTCTCCTCGCCGCAGAGCCACCGATACCAAGGTATAGTAGATTCTTTTTTCGAAACGCCGCACACTCGTGCGGATGCTGAATCGTCCCCTCATTTCGGTCGTTGACGATGACGACTCTTCTCGTGAGTCGCTCGAGGGCTTATTCAAGTCCGTCGGGTTCGACGTTAAAGCGTTTGCTTCGGCCGAGGAGTTCTTGAACTGGGATCATATAGACGATGCCGACTGCCTGATACTGGACGTAGTCATGCCTGGAATGAATGGGATCGAACTCCATCGTCAAATGCTGGACAGTCATCGTGAACTGCCGGTTATCTTCATTACCGCCCATGGATCTGCTGAAGAGATGCGCTCAACAGCTTTAGCGAACGGCGCGGTGGATTATTTGATCAAACCGCTCAGCGAGGATGAACTACTCGACGCAGTCCACAAGGCTCTGAGCTCGAAATGACATAGAGCTGAACTGCAAAGAGAAGGGCAAAATATGTAAACAATGGCGCGGTTGCGAGATGAGTCCTGCCCTCCTTGCGCAAAAGGGATTGGAAACAGGTGCTGCCATGAATCACACAGTCGCTGCTGTCTACGTGGTCGATGATGATTTGTCGGTGCGCGAAGCCGTGGGAAGTATGATTCGCGCCGCAGGATTGAGGGCAGAGACCTTTCGGACGGCACACGAGTTTCTATCCAACACACGAGCTAGCGTACCGAGCTGTTTGGTGCTGGATGTGGAGCTCCCCGGGTTAAGCGGGCTCGATCTGCAACAGGAGCTTGGCAGGGCGAATGTTCAGATCCCGATCATCTTCCTCACCGGTCGTGGCGACATTCCAATGTCGGTGCGAGCGATAAAAGCGGGTGCGCTTGAGTTTTTGACGAAGCCCATTGATGACGAAGTTCTAATGGCTGCCATCTGGAAGGGTATTGCCCATTCTCAAATATTCCGTGAGCCGCGTCCCGGAATCTCGCTATCGCGGTCCAAAGTCGATTCGTCTCATCTCGCTAATACTAAGGCCCGCCCGTGGAGTACCGCCGGCGAAATTCAGATCGGTGACACGCGCAGTGCGCGAACTGGCTCGGCGCGCGCCGGCGACGCGGAATCGATTGTCGGTGAAGTGCACCATGGGGTATTTCGCAAAGATGGCGAGTATTGGACCGTTGGTTATGACGGCAAAGTTTTTCGTCTAAAGGACACCAAGGGATTCGGGTACCTTGCCCATCTGCTGCATCATCCCAGAGTCGAATTCCACGCGCTCGATCTGGCAGGGGGGGACGCAAGCCGGCGCGAGGACGACGAAACCGGTCAGTCTGCACACGGCTTGCCGCCCGCGGATGAGGATCTCGCGAAGGCTGGGATCCATATCGGCAGTCTGGGAGATGCGGGCGAGATGCTCGATGAGCAAGCCAAGGTCGCGTATAGGCACAGACTCTCGGAGCTGCGCGAAGAATTGGAAGAAGCCAAGGAAGCAGGAAATATTGAGCGCGCAGAGCTGGCGGAACAGGAGATCGATGCGCTGACCAGGGAGCTTTCGCGCGCCGTGGGTCTCAATGGACGCAATCGCCGGGCGATGTCCTCTTCGGAACGAGCCCGGCAGAGCATCTCCAAATCGATCAAGTCGGTACTGGCAAGAATCTCGCAGAGCGACGCCACGGTGGGAGACATCTTCGAGCGATGCATCAAGACCGGTACCTTCTGCTCCTACCAGCCTGACCCAGATATCTCGATTGCGTGGGAATTTGCTGCGCCCGACGCTGGTTCGACTATGGAAGCAGTTGAGGAGCCAACCGTAAGGGGCGATCTTGCTCGGCTGCGCGCCGAACGTCATGCACTGCCGGCGGCGCTGCAAGTTTCTCAGTTCCCGCTCGGGGAACGTACCACTTTTTCAGGACAGGAAACCGAACGGGGCGCGATTGGTGCGGTCATCGATCGCGCTTTGAGCGGCCACGGTTCGATAGTAATGCTCGAGGGCGGAGCGGGCGTGGGCAAGACCCGTTTGGCAATGGAGATGGCAGAGTACGCATCGCGCGTTGGCTTCCATTGGTCCGTCGGGCACTGCTACGAAAGGGAGCAGCCTTTTCCCTTTCTCCCTTTCGCCGAAATCATTGAAAGCAATCTGGCGCTTGCGGCGAGCCCGGATGATTACCGTCGGTTGCTGGGAGAAAATGCGCCCGAAGTGGCCCAGATCGCTCCAAGCCTTCGGCGCATTTTTCCGGATATTCCGCAGCCGTTGGAACTGCCGCCGGGGCAGCAACGCCACTATCTTTTCCAGAGCTTTTCAGACGTTCTGGCCCGTGTGGCGCGCAACCGTCCGCAGCTATACCTGCTTGAGGATCTTCAATGGGCCGACGAATCTTCGCTGGCGCTGCTGATTCATCTCAGCAATCGGGTCGCTCAACTTCCAGTTGTAGTCATCGGTACCTATCGCAACGGATATACGGACGACAATCCCGCATTGGTCAGGACTCTAGAGGAGCTGATTCGGATTGGCTTGCCTCCCGAAAACTTCGCACAATCGAGTTAGAGTCCGTCGCCTGATGACATGCTCCAGGCGGAGCAGCGATTATTCACGTCCTCCAAAAAGGAAGCGTTCAATTCAAATTCAGCGGATTTCGCAATTCTTCGGTGGTTTCTGAAATACACCCACGTCGACACTGATAAATTGGGTCCCCGATACGTATCAAAATGCAAGACCCTTGAACTCGTCGAGTTAGACGATGTGCTCGTTGCGGCAGAACGGCGCGGCTTGAATACGCGCCAATGACTCCACGCCGGCCTCATGTCGAGCTACAAAAAGGAAACGGAAGCTGTGACGAGGGGTTGGGCTTCGCCCCTTGAAGGTTTGAGCGACCTGGTGCTTGGTCCCTTCGCTGCTTCCGCAAGAACCCTCGAGACGATCGATGAGCGTTTGATGCGGTGCGGCATCAGCCGACGCGCCTTTCTCAAGTTCTGCTCCTCTTTAATGGTGGCCGCACCCTTCGGACTTCCAATCACAGATAAGAAAACGCCCGAAGATGTCGCCGATGGACTTGGAAAAGTCATTCGTCCGCCTGTTATCTGGCTCGCTTTTCAGGACTGTACCGGTTGCACCGAAACGCTTCTCCGGTCCTCCCATCCAGGTTTGGACGATTTGATTCTGAATATCATCTCGCTCGAATACCACGAGACATTGATGGCGGGTTCAGGCGCGCAGGCCGAAGCAGCGCTCGCGGACGCCGTGGACAAGTACTCCGGCAAATATATCTGTGTCGTCGAAGGATCGATCCCTACTCGAGATAAGGGCATTTATATGAAGCTGGCGGGGCGGCCAGCGATGGAAGTTCTAGCTGACGTGGCGGGGAAAGCCGCAGCTATCGTCGCCATTGGCTCTTGCGCCTCATGGGGCGGGATTCCCTCAGCCGATCCTAATCCCACCGGTGCGGTCGGTGTTGCAGAGCTCCTGCCGCAAAAAACAATCGTAAACATCCCGGGATGCCCGCCGAATCCCTACACGCTGTTAGGGGTAGTCCTCCAATTTGCGGATTCCGGCACCCTACCCGAGCTCGACAAGGAGAGACGCCCGAAATTCGCCTTTGATCGTGACATTCATGAGCACTGCCCCCGCAGGGCACACTTCGATGCTGGCCATTTCGTAAAGCAATTTGGCGACGAGGGCCACCGCGAAGGCTGGTGTTTGTACGAGATGGGCTGCAAGGGACCAGACACGCACGCGGGGTGCTCGACTCGACATTTCAACGAAATCCCTGACGTGTGGCCGATCGGGATCGGCGCTCCCTGCATCGGATGCACAGAGAAGAGCGTGGCTTTCCGCGTGCCGATGTTCAAGGTTGTTCAGCTTCATACTCCGGCCAGACCTCCGCAAACTTACGCACCCATAAACGCGCCGCAGGGTGCAATAAGTCCCGTGGCAACCGGTCTCGCCGGACTGGCGGCGGGTGCACTGCTGGGGGCTGGCTTCGTCGCATCACGCAAGTTTTCGAAGCAGCCGGGCGACCAGAGCGTGCCTGGGTCGGGTCCGCTCCTCGATGTTGGAACGCCCCAGAACGACCCTGACAAGGACCCCAAGGAATCGACATGAGTGGCGCGATCACTCGCCGTCAGGCCCTCAAGGGGATCCTCGGTTTGGGGGGAACGGTAGTTGGAGCGGTGGCCACGCCCGCTAGAGCCGAGGAGCATCCGGCTCACCCAGTCGCCCCGCCAGATGCCGTGTCTATGCTTTACGACAATACGATCTGCACGGGATGCAAAGCCTGCATGGTGGCTTGCAACGAGGCGAACGGCCTGCCCTCCGACACGCAGCTCTCCGGGGGCCTTTGGGATATGCCCCTGGATCTCAACTCCAAGACCAAGAACATCATCAAGCTCTACCAAGAGCCGGATGGGACCGACTATGCCTATGTCAAAAGGCAGTGCATGCACTGCCTCGATCCAGCCTGTGTGACCGGCTGCCCATTCGGAGCCCTCAAGAAAAGCGAGTGGGGCGCTGTTACCTGGAACGGCTCGCTCTGCATCGGCTGCCGCTATTGCGAGGTAGCCTGCCCGTTCGATGTGCCAAAGTTCCAATGGGACCACTGGAATCCCAAAATCGTCAAGTGCGAGTTCTGCTTCGACCAGCGCCTTAAGGAAGACCGGCAGCCCGCCTGCACCGCCGTATGCCCCACAGGAGCCGTAATCTTCGGCAAGAGGGTGGACTTGTTAGCCCAGGCGAAGGAACGCATCGCGGCCTCGCCCAGGAGCTATTTCGAACAGCGCGTGTATGGAGAGCATGAGGTGGGGGGAACCCAGGTGCTTTATCTCTCGAAGGTCGCATTCGAGAAGATTGGGCTTCCCAAACTTGGCTCGACTTCGCTGGGTCACTATGCCACGAAGGTGAGCTCGTTGATCTACAAATGGCTTGCCGGGCCGTTGCTCCTGGCGGGTGTTTTCGGTGTCACAATCAAGCGGAACTGGGACCGCCATGAGGCGGAGAGATCTGACCGTGAGAAAAAAACAGGCCTCCCCGATCAGCTTTGAACAGTGAGGATAAAAACGGGAGCACTCTTATCAACCACTGGCAGCGTGGGGTGCCAGTTTATGGCGAGCCAATAATTACGCTCCCATTCCTTTTCTTCGCGGCCTTGGCCGCACTTGGCCTGGGCCTAGCCATGGTGCGGCTTTTCTCGCCACTCGGTCCCTTTTCCGGAATGAACGATATGTATGCCTGGGGGATCTGGAAGACCTTCAACGTAATGACCCTAACCGCTCTCGGTTCGGCGCCGTTGGCCGTGGGAGTGGCAGCCTGGGTCTTCAACCGGCAGAAGCTGCACGTAGTCATGCGCACAGCCCTCGTGTCTGGCTTCCTCTTCTACTCGACAGGCTTGATCGCCCTCGGGTTCGATGTGGGGCGGCCCTGGAACTTTTGGAACATCATCCTGCCATGGCGCTGGAACTACGAGTCGGCAATGCTTGAGATTGCCGTATGCATGACACTCTACTGCGCTGCGTTCCTGGCCTTCGAAAACCTTCCGCTCGTACTGGAAAGGTTCTACTACACCGGCAGCGACGCGACCCGGGCGACCCTCCGCCGCGCCGCCCCTTCTCTGCGCCGGATTTATCCTTTCGTAATCATCGGAGCCTACGTCCTGCCGATTATGCACCAGTCCTCCTTGGGCGGACTGCTGCTCCTCGCCGGCGACAAGATCAACGCTCTATGGCAGACACCGTTCTTGCCGCTCCTCTACCTTCTGGCCGCGGGTGTGTGCGGGCTTGGATTCGTAACTTTCCTGCTCCTCATCGCGTGCCTTAGCCACTCGCGGGCGCTCGATACTGAGGTGTTGGGGGAGCTGGGCGCCCTGCTCTCCTTCGCGTGCCTCCTCTTCCTCGTGGTCCGCTTCGGCGACTTGCTTTGGCGAGGGCAGCTCCACGCTGCTTTCGCACTCGACAAGTGGAGCGTGTTCTTCATCGTCGAGACTGAGCTCATCCTCGTCCCGGCCGTTGCGCTGCGCATCAGGATGGTGCGCGAGACCCCGCGCATCCTGTTGAACATGGCCACGCTTGCCTGCGTGGGAGGAATGTTTTTCCGTTTCCTCCCCACCACCATCGCGTTCGTCCCGGCGCGCAACGCCAGCTACTTCCCCGCGGTGCCGGAATTGCTCATGACTGTTGGTTACATCTCGCTCGCGATCGTCGCCTTCCTTCTCGCGGTCAAATACTTCGCGGTGCTTCCAGGCGAGATCGACGACTGGAATTACATGTTCAGACTTGCGCGCGGGCGCCGCGCGGCGGCGGAGGCACAAGGAGCGGTACTATGGCCCGCGTCTCGATAGACCCGGTAACTCGCATCGAAGGACACCTGCGCATCGATGTCGAAGTCGATGGGGGCGCGGTGCAGCAAGCCTGGGCGAGCTGCACCATGTGGCGGGGCATTGAGACGATTCTGCTCGGGCGCGACCCTCGGGAAGGCTGGGTTTTTGCACAGCGCTTCTGCGGAGTCTGCACTACCGTCCATGCCATGGCTTCGGTGCGCGCCGTGGAAGATGCGCTGCAGCTCGAGATCCCGCCGAACGCCCAGTACATCCGCAACCTGATTCTTATCGGGCACGCGCTGCACGATCACATCGTTCATTTCTATCAATTGTCCGCGCTCGATTGGGTCGACATCACGACCATTCCCAAGGCGAATCCCGGACGGGCAGCCTCGATTGCGGGCAACGTCAGCGCCTGGCCGGGAAACTCCCAGCGCGCGCTGGAGGAGGTCCAAAACAAGGTCACAGGCCTCATCGGAAGCGGCCAGCTAGGGATTTTCTCTCACGGCTACTGGAGCCATCCGGCGATGCGCTTAAGCCCGGAATTGAACTTGATTCTGTTTGCACATTATCTGCAGGCCCTCGAATTTCAGCGCAAATCCTGTCAGGTAGTCGGGATTCTTGGGGGGAAAACGCCACATATCCAAAACCTGGCTGTTGGCGGCGTCATGAACGCAATCAACCTGAATAGCCTCGCGACCATGAACATGGACCGCCTCGGGATGTTGCAATCTCTCCTCCAGGAGTTGGTTCCCTTTGTGCAGCAAGCTTATTTCGTAGATGCCTGCCTCCTTGCCGCCTCTTACCCCGAGTGGTTCAGGTATGGACGCGGCGTCGCGAATTATCTTGCTGTTCCGGACCTTCCGGTCGACGCAAAGGCCACGAAATTCGACCTTCCGGGTGGCGTCATCGTGAATGGGAATCTCGGTTCCCTCCACCGGATTCAAAACTGGCGTGACCAGGGCATCCGCGCGGCAGTGGCCGAGGATGTTACCCACGCGTGGTACCAGGGAGAAGGCGCGCAGCGACCCTGGCAAGGCAAAACCGCTCCGGACTACACCGACTTCCGCGAGAACGGGAAGTACACGTGGGTAAAGGCGCCACGTTACAACAGCCAGCCGATGCAGGTAGGTCCTCTGGCGAATGTTCTCGTCGGCTATGCCTCCGGACATCCGCTCACTCGCAAATGGACCGACAACGCGTTCAATAGAATCTTGTCATTCCAGGGCTCGACCGTGACGCCAGAGGCTTTGCAGTCGACCATGGGCCGCTACCTCGCTCGCGCTATCCGTTCTGCGATGCTCTCCGAGTTGGCACTCCAGCACTGGCAGTTACTGACCGACAACATTCTCAAGGGCGATGACACCATCTACAATCCACCGCAATTCCCGCAGCATGAGGTTGAAGGTGTGGGGCTGCATGAAGCGCCCCGCGGCACGCTTTCGCATTGGGTGGTTATCGACAAGGGGGCTTTCTCCAACTATCAGGCGGTGGTGCCGACCACCTGGAACGCCAGCCCCCGTGACGAGAAGGGCGTTCCCGGACCGTACGAAAGCTCGCTTCTGGCAAACCCGGTCGCCGATCCGGCCAAACCACTGGAAGTACTCCGCACCGTGCACTCCTTCGATCCGTGCATGGCGTGCGCGTGTCACACCTTTGACGTCAACGGCCGCGAAATCGCTCAGGTCAAAGTTTTATGAACAAAACCGCCGTCGGCGGACCCGCGCCAGTGCGCGTTGTCGGTCTGGGGAACGTTCTTCTCGGTGACGATGGCTTTGGCCCCTTGGCGATCGAAATGTTTCGTTGCAAGTACGAATGCGGCGCGAACGTTGACATTCTGGACCTCGGCACGCCCGGTCTGGATCTCGCGGCTTATTTATATGCTGCGGAGCTGGTCGTAATAGCAGATGCGGTTCATGCGCAAGAGAAGCCCGGAACGGTATGGGTTTGTTGTGAAGACGACCTTACGGCTCGGCGGGCCCAGCTTCGCCTGACGGACCACGATCAAGGCGTTGTTGAGACTCTCGGACTGTTGAGACTGGCCGGTTGCGCCCCATCCGGAATCGTCATTGTCGGCGTGGTTCCCAAGTCGTGTGGTCTGGGCGAGAGTGTCAGCTCCGCGGTGCTGAGCAGTTGCCCGCTCGCCGTCGATAATATCGCCCGCTTGCTGTTGGAGCGTGGAATCGATTGCCGGCCCCGGCAGGTGCCGGTCCCGCCAAATCTCTGGTGGCAACGTACAAGCGATGGATGGAACGCACCCAAGCTGTAATCTTGCGCCGTCAGCGGATACCACCGAAGGCAGGCGAATTAGAATCGGCGGCACCATTCAGGGCGTTGGATTTCGTCCCTGGGTGTACCGGCTCGCCAGTCGCGAAGGCGTTGGTGGCCGGGTGTGGAACAGCTCGACGGGCGCCACCATCGAGGTGTTCGGTGCAGCGCGGGTGCTCGATAGATTTGTCCACCTGCTTTCCTTCTCGATGCCGCCGGCCGCGCGAATTGCGGAAATCGTTTGCGAACCAATCCCGCCCGAGCATCTCGAACGCTTCGAAATAATGGAGAGCCGCCGCGGGGCGGACCGCCGGCTGGCGATTCCGCCCGATATCGCGACTTGCGGCGATTGCCTGGCTGAAGTTCTCGACCCGGCCAACCGCCGCTATCGGTACGCGTTCACCAACTGCACCAATTGCGGACCGCGCTTCACGATCACGTGTGACACTCCGTACGATCGGCCGGCTACCACGATGGCGCGGTTCGCGATGTGCGCCGAGTGCGGTCGCGAGTACCAAGCCGCCGCCGATCGCCGCTTTCATGCCGAGCCGAACGCATGTGCACGGTGCGGCCCTTCCCTCAGCATCTTCGATCCGAACGTGCAGCAAATCGTGGCCGAGCGCGACGCCATTCGCGCCGCCGTTGTCGCGATCGCGGCCGGCCGGATTGTCGCAATCAAGGGTATCGGCGGGTTTCACCTGGCCTGCGATGCGACCAGTTCCGCCGCGGTGCAACGCCTTCGGGAGCGCAAACACCGCGAGCAAAAGCCCCTGGCCATGATGGTTCTCGACCTCATAGAGGCGGCTCGCTTCGCGGATCTTAGCGAGACCGAAAAGGCCATCCTGGTCTCCGATGAGCGTCCAATTGTTCTGGTCCGAAGGCGCGGCAAGACCGAACTCGCCAGCGAAATCGCGCCCGACAACCAGATGCTCGGGTTAATGCTTCCGTACTCGCCGCTGCATCATTTGATCATGGCTCAAGTCGGCCGCCCGCTCGTAATGACCTCGGGCAATCTCTGCCAGGAACCGATTGCGTATCGCAACGACGAGGCAATCGCACGGCTCGGCGCGGTCGCCGACCTGATCGTTTTGCACGACCGCGAGATCGTGACCCGCTGCGACGACTCCATCGTTCGCGTGCTCGGCGGCGCCCCCACCGTGATCCGTCGTTCTCGAGGATACGTGCCGCGCGCCATAACGCTCCCGCGACCGTTCAAGCGTCCCGTACTGGCATGTGGAGCGCAGCTCAAGAATACCTTCTGCATCGCTGCCGGAGCCGATGCCTATCTCGGGCCGCACATTGGTGACCTCGAAAATCTCGACGCTTTCCAATCTTTCGAGGAATCGATAGGGCGGATGCTGTGCTTCCTGGGAGTGAATCCCGAGATCGTCGCCCACGATCTGCACCCCGAATACCTCTCAACGTTGTATGCGCGCTCTCGCAGCGACTTGGCCGCGGTGCCGGTTCAGCATCACCATGCGCACGTTGCCAGCGCGATGGCGGAACACAGACTTGCCGGCCCAGTGCTTGGGCTAGCCTTCGACGGAACCGGCTATGGAAGCGATGGCCGTGCGTGGGGTGGGGAATTTCTGCTCGCGGATTTCGGCGGCTTCGTACGCCTGGCGACGTTTCGTCCGCTCAGGCTCGCGGGCGGCGATCTGGCGATTCGAAAAGTGTGGCGGATCGCGCTTGCGATGCTCGATGACGCCTTCGGCTCGGCGGCGCCGCTCGACGACTTGGCCATTTTCGCCAGGATCGCGCCCCGCGAGATGAGCGCCGCGCGCCAGTTGATCGCGAATCAATTCAATACGCCACTTGCACACGGCGTCGGCCGCTACTTCGATGCGTTCGGCGCACTTGTGCTGGGAGTCTCGGAGGCTGATTACGAGGGGCAGGTCGCGATGCGCCTTGAATCGGCAGCCGATTCGGCCGAGCTCGCGCGGTATCACTTCGACATCGATCGCATCGCGTCGCCGTGGGAAGTTGATCTACGGCAGGCGGTGCGCGAAGCGGTGCGCGATCTGCTGCGGGGAATTTCCCGCGGTGTGGTCGCGGCTCGCTTTCACAATACTCTTGTGCACTCGGCCGCCACGGTCGCTCGCGCGGTGGCGGCGAGCGTGGGACGAGTGCCGATCGTCTTGACCGGCGGATGCTTTCAAAATGCGCGCCTCGCAGAAGGAGTTGCCGCTGCACTAGCGCCGAATTTCGACGTTTACACCCATCGCTCGGTACCGCCCGGCGACGGCGGTATCGCACTCGGACAGGCCATGATCGCCGGCGCGCGGACGCGCGAAGAGGTTTCACGATGTGCCTAGGCGTTCCCGGGAAAGTGATGTCGATCGATGGGTTAGTTGCCACGGTCGATTTCTTCGGCGTCCGCCGCACGGTGCGACTGGATATCGTCGACGAGCCGGTCAAACCGGGCGACTACGTGATGAATCACGTAGGTTTCGCGATCTGCCGCATCCCGCAGTCTGAAGTCGAGGAAACCCTGGCGCTCTACCAACGGCTGCTCGCCGCTGCGTCCAGCGAAGATCTACTTGCTGCAGATGTCCGGAGCGAGATCGTCGCGACCGGCAATGACAAAACATGAGTGACAGCGGCGGCAATCGGCTCCAGTTCCGCGATCCCGCACGGGCCGCCGCGATGGCGGCTAGGCTCGAGCTCCTGGTCCGGGAAATCGGCCGCGATCCCGTCTCGGTGATGCATGTGTGCGGCAGCCACGAGCAGGCGATCGCCCGCTTCGGCCTGCGCGCAATCTTGCCCCGCGCACTTGAAGTGATCATGGGGCCGGGATGCCCGGTCTGCGTGACCGACATGCCCGAAGTGGACGAGGCAGTCGCGCTCGCGGAAGACGGCGTTCGAATCGCGACCTACGGTGACATGCTCCGTGTGCCCGGCACGGCGCGCTCGCTCGCCGACGCACAAGCCGCGGGCGCGAAGATCGACGTCGTGTACAGCGTCGCGCAAGCGGCGCAACTCGCCGCTGGCCTCGACGAGGAGCTGGTCTTTTTCGCCAGCGGATTCGAGACCACCGCCGTTGCGACCGCCGCGTTGCTGCTGAACGCACCCCCGGCCAACTTTTCCGTGCTCTCAGCGCACAAGTATATCCCGCCGGTGATGGAGATCGTGGCCGAGATGCCGCAAACCCGCGTGGAGGGGTTCCTCGCTGCGGGCCACGCCGCGACCATCACGGGCTGCGCGATTTTCGAGCGCTTCGTCGAGCGACATGGGATTCCGGTGGTCGTGGCCGGCTTCGAGCCGCTCGACATTCTGGCCGGGCTCGCGAAATTGCTCGAACTCATCCGCGGCCGACGGGCCGAGGTCGCGAACATGTATCCGCGATGCGTTACGCGCGAAGGCAATCGCCGCGCGCAGGAAGCGCTGTGGAAGGTGTTTCGGCCGGTTGGGGGACGATGGCGCGGAATCGCGCACGTTCCCAACGGTAACTTGCGGCTGCGCGAGGAATGGTCGCAAGTCGACGCGCGCCGGCGTTTCAAAATCGATCTGAGCAGGCTCTGGGACTATGCGCCGCCGAGCCTCGCGCAGAGTTGTATCTGTGGCGACATCATGGCGGGCATCGCCTCGCCGTCCGCCTGTCGGCTGTTCGGAAAGGAATGCGTGCCCGACAACCCGGTTGGCGCGTGCATGGTTAGCAACGAGGGGACCTGCCGGATCTGGCACCAGTACGGCGGGCAACTCGACCTGAGACAATCATGAGCGCGTTGAGAATCGCGCCGGGAGCGAAGGTGATGCTCAAGCATGGCGCCGGCGGGCGCGCGATGCGTGAACTGATCCAGCAGGTGTTCATCGGCGATGCCAAGGCGCCCACCGATGGCGGCATAGGGCTCGCCGCGATGGACGATGGCGCGGCGTTGCGGGTGGGCGATAGATGGCTGGTGATGACCACTGATTCATACGTGGTCAAGCCACCGTTTTTCCCGGGTGGCGACATCGGCCGCCTCGCGGTGTCAGGCACCGTAAATGATCTATCGATGATGGGCGCGACCGAGATCGCGGCACTGACGTGTGCCGTAATTCTCGAGGAGGGGTTCCCCCGCGCTGACCTCGAACGAATCAAGGCCTCGATCAGCGCCGCTTGCGCGGAAGCGGGTACCGCAATCGTTACGGGCGATACCAAGGTGATGGGACGCGGCGAAATCGACGGAATCGCGCTCAACACGGCGGGTGTGGCCTTCACCCGCCGTCTCGTGCCGGATTGCGGACTCAGCCCTGGCGACCAGATTATCGTGACCGGCACCGTGGGCGATCACGGGCTCGCGGTGATGACGCGGCGGCATTCGCTGGAACTCGAAGGCCCCTTGGTCTCCGATGTTGCTCCCCTCAATGGTCTGATAAGGCGCGCGCTCGAGGCGGGTGACGAGGGCGTGGTCGCGATGAAGGATCCGACACGCGGCGGCCTAGCCAGCACTCTGCACGAAATGGCCCAGAAGAGCCGAGTTGGTATCCTGCTCGAGGGGCGCCGGGTTCCGGTCAGCGCCAGTGTTCAGGCCGCTGGCGAGCTTTTGGGCATCGATCCCTTGCACGCAGCCAACGAGGGCAAGGCGGTGCTCGGGGTGAATCCCGGTGTAGCCGCGAGCGTGCTCGCGGCGCTGCGATCGCATCCGCTCGGCGCGCAGGCCGAAATCGTCGGGAGCTGCGTCGCGCAACGGCCCGGGTTCGTTATGCTCGATACCGGGTTTGGCCTGCGCTTGCTCGTGGAACCGGAGGGGGAGCTGTTGCCACGAATCTGCTGAACGAACCGAGTCATGCAGCAATGAAGCACATCGAAGTCGAACGCGACGACGCGGTTGGCATCATCACCATCGACCGCACCGAGCGGTTCAATTCTCTCGATATCGCAACGGCGCAGGAGCTTCGCAAGGCCGGCCTGCAGCTCGCGCGCGACGAGAGCGTGCGCGCCGTGATGATTCGCGGCTCCGGTGGAGTCTTCTGCAGCGGTGCCGATCTGAAGTACATCCGCGCCGGGGGAGACGGTGACGACCTGAGCTATCTCGCACCCGAAACCGGCGCCCGCGAGGACGAACGCTACGGTGAGTTGTTCAAGCAAATCCTCGAGTACATTCACAGCACCATTTCCGAGATCAAACGCGCGCCAAAGCCGTTTATCGCCGCGGTCGACGGCATTGCCGCAGCTGGTGGCTTAGGAATCGCCATGGCGTGCGATCTCGTGCTCGCCTCCGACCGTGCGAGCTTCGAGTGGGCATACAGCAAGACCGGCCTGACCGGCGCGGAGGGCTCGACCTTCTTTCTGCCCAAGCTGATCGGGCTTCGAGGCGCGATGGAAATGGTGCTGATGAATCCGCGGATCGGGCCCGAACGCGCGCTGAAAATTGGCCTTATCAATGAGGTCTATCCCGCCGCTCAGTTCACGACCGAGTCCATGGCGGTCGTGCAGCGACTGGCCCAGGGTCCGACCGCAAGCTACGCGGTTGCCAAGCGTTTGGTCAACGAGGCGGCTGGCGTCGACCGGCTCGACTATCATCTTGACCGCGAACTTGAGAGTCTTGCGCGAAGCGCGGACACACGGGACTTCGCTCTCGGAATCGATGCTTTTTTCGCCAAACAGCCCGCGCGCTTCAACGGCAAATAGGCAGTCTCCCGAGATGCACGAGTATTCCATAGTAAGTGCTCTGCTCGAACGCGCCGATGGCGAGGCTCGGGCACGCCACGCAATCGCGGTGCATCGTCTCACCGTGCGCATCGGCGATGGCGCGGGCGTCGATCGCGACCTGCTGGCGAAGGCTTTCGAACATGTTCGTGCGGGCACGATTTGCTCCCACGCCGAACTTCGTGTCGAGTGCGTCAGGGAGCGATGGGATTGTCCCGTATGCGGCCGAACCCTCGAGCGCGGTGTCGCCCTGAGCTGTGAGCAATGCGGAATGCCGGCGCGCCTGATTGCGGGTGACGAAATCATCCTCGAGCGAATCGAAATGGAAGTGCCCTAATGTTCCAGGACTGTGGACGCGGTGCTGCGGCGCTGCCCGTGCGAGCGGTTGTGGTTCTTTTTGAAAGGCCCACGCAGTACTTGCTTGAGCGCCTTGCATCGATTTCCGTGAAAAGTGTCCACCAGACACTCTCGAGAAGAGCACTATGAACTCGGCGGTATGGAAAGCTTGTGCGCGTGGCGTGAGCGACGGGACCGCTTGTTTGCAACGCTGAAAAACTGATCCACTTTACCGCTGTAAAAATGAGCCACCGCGAGCTCGTTGTTTCTGCTCTCTCTTCTGAAATTGAAATCGTCTGATCTTTTCCGCGGTGCGCGTTAGGG
>Ga0335085_10001511_pt1 | contig 48526 bp, 37 predicted proteins | sample Lox_Sample_45_FD_206712 | JGI IMG/M metagenome (GOLD analysis project Ga0335085, IMG submission 206712) | Soil microbial communities from Loxahatchee National Wildlife Refuge, Florida, United States - Lox_Sample_4.5 | ecosystem: Environmental > Terrestrial > Soil > Wetlands | place: USA...
GACGGCGCAGGCCGCGGCGGTGAAGACACCGCCGCTACCGCCAGCCTACGGGTTACAGGAAACAGGGCTGGTACTGAGGTCCGGGTCCGTGCAAAGCGGGCCGAGGTCGGTGGTGGCGCCTGCCGCGTCTGATCGGTCTCTATTCGTAGCGCAGCGCTTCCATGGGATCGGCCTTCGCCGCCCAGCGCGCCGGGACATACGCCGCGGTGGCGGCAATCAACCCGAGCAGCAGGGTTACGCCGGTGAGCACCGGCCAATCCATCGCGACCACGTTAAAGAGGACGCTGGAGATCAGGCGGCTCAAGGCGATGGCCACGGGGATGCCCACCGCAAGTCCGAAGCCGCCAACTTTGAGCGCGTAGCCAATCACCATGCGCAGCATGTCGGTGCGCCGGGCGCCCAACGCCATCCGTACGCCGATCTCATGCGTGCGCTGCCGCACCGAATAGGCCATCATGGCAAAAATGCCGGCGCCGGCGAGCACCAGGGCGACCACGGCGAAAACCACCATGAAACCCGCCGCGAACTGGACCCCGCTGTCGTTATCGGAAACCAGCTGTTGGAGAGCGCGGACGTCGAACGGCGGCTGGTCCGGATCGATGTTCGCGACCGCCGCTCGCGCGGCAGCCGCGAGAGCAAGTGGATCGCCCGCGGTGCGAATCGCCAGGGCGGCAGTGGCTCGGGGCGACTGGGCGAAGGGAACATAGCTGGTGGCCGTGGCGCCGGTGTCGAACGACGACTGCCGGACGTCGCCCGCCACGCCGACGACCGTCCGCCAAGGTTCTTTGTCGCCGCCCAATTGGATTCGCTTGCCGACGGCGTCCTGATTCGGCCAGATGCGCCGCGCCAGTTGCGCGCTGATCACGGCCACGGGCGGAGCATCGGGACCATCCTGAGTGGTGAAGTACCGGCCCTTGAGGAGCGGCACGCGCAAGGCGAGCCAGTAGTCCGGCGTCACAGTCTGTGCGAGCGCGGTCCGCAACTCGCCGGGCGCGGCGGGCGGCTGACCCTCGCCGCGATAGGTGGTGGTGTCCCAACTCCAGCTCGCGGGCAAGGTCGCGGCGACCGCGGCCGACTGTGCTCCGGGCAGAGCCTGGAGCCTCGAGAGTAGTTGCTCGTAGAACTCGCGGATGCTCGCCGGATTGCTGTACTTCGATTCCGCCAGCGACACGTGAAACGTCAGAAGGTGGTAGCGGTCGAATCCCAGGTCGGAATTCAGCAGGCGGCTGAAGCCCTTGGACATCAGTCCTGCGCCGACCAGCAATACGAGCGCGAGCGCCACCTCCGAGGCAACCAGCAGCGAACGCAACCGGCTCTGGCCTCGACTCGCGGTGCCGCTGCGTCCGCCCTCTTTCAGCAGATGATTTACATCGGAGTGTGAGGCCTGCAGCGCCGGCGCCAGCGAGGCGAGGATTCCGGCGGCCACGCCGATGATCAGCGTGAAGACGAGCACGTGCGAATCCACCGAGACGTACTTCAGCCCCGGGACGTGCTGGCGGATAAACGGCGGGACGGTGTTCTCGGTAATGCGGGCACCCCAGACGCCGAGCAGCAGGCTGCCCCCTGCTCCCAAGGTCGAAACAATCACGCCTTCCACCAGGAATTGCCGCACGATTCGCCAGCGGCTGGCGCCCATGGCGATCCGCAGCGCCATTTCCTTCTGACGCGCCGTCGCGCGAGCGAGGTTCAGGTTGGCAACATTCGCGCAGGCGAGCAGCAGTACAAAGAGAGCGGCGCCCATCAACGTCGACAGAAACTGACGGGTGCCGAAGGTCATGTCTTCAACAAGACCGACGACGCGCACCCCATGATTCGCATTGCTGGCCGGAAATTGCCGCCCGAGCTCGCTTGCAAAGCCGTTGAGGTCGGCTTGCGCCTCCGTCTGGGACACGCCCGCCCGCAGCCGTCCGACGACCGAGAGATAGTGATTGCTGCGATCGGCCTCGGGGGCTCCGGTCAGATCGAGCGGCGCCCACAGATCGGCGCCCACGGGAAAATCGAAATCCGACGGCATGACGCCGATCACGGTCGCCCTGGCGCCGTTCAGCAGCAGGCTGCGTCCCACGACGCTCCGATCGCCACCCAGGCGCCGCTGCCAGAATCGATAGCTCAGCACGATCACGGAATTGCGTCCCGGAGTGAAATCGCCGGACGCAATCGAGCGTCCGAGTTGCGGCGCGATGCCGAGCAAGGGAAAGAAGTCAGAAGTCACCTGCGAGCCTTCGACTCGTTCCGCGAGGCCTGAGCCCGTCAGGTTGACGTCCCACCCGTGGAAGGCGGCGAGCATGTCAAAGGCGCGCGCCTGCTGGTTCCAGCGTCGCCAGTCGAGGAAGTTGGCCGGCGCCGGCCCAATGTGGTTTTCGTCCTGCTTGGGCGCCGTCTCCCAAACCGCCATGGCGCGGTCGAGGTCCTTAAAGGCGAAGGGCCGGAGAATACAAGCCTCGACGCTGCTGAACATCACCGTGTTGGCGCCGATGCCCAAGGCGAGCGCGATCACCGCCACCGCCGTCAAGCCTGAATTCTTGCGGAGTGCCCGCAAGCCGAAGCGGACGTCTTGAACGAGAGTGCCCATGCGCGACCTCCAGCCGCGGGTCCAGTTGCCCTTCAGGATACTCCTGTTCGGGACGCCAGTCGTCCTCGAGCAAGGGAGCGCCTTCAATCAGGAGTACGCTGATTGCTGGCACACAGTTCACCAATTCAGCAGCCTTATCGAAATCTAACAGCCTGTAGCACTTCGACGCAGCGAGCCAACCGCGCTCAAGAGCCTCATCTGTCCGAGGTGCGAAGCGGGCGTCCGGAGTCGCACAGAAAAGGCAGCGATTACGGAGGAGCTTCCGACCACCTACAGTAATTTCCCGGTACCCTATACAGACGGAGCCGGATTGAGCGAATGCCGGCAACAGTGCATCATGAATATGGGAGCTAGTCGGCGTCATGATCTTGACGGGATTAGCGTTAGGGGCCGCGAGTATTCCTCCTCTCCGCTGGGCTCACCTGCTCCTTGGCGGCCGAAATCGGATTCTGAAAATCGTCGCGGTGGGGGCACGGGGACGGCCCAAGACCCGGCCCGGCGATGGGTTCGCTCGACGAAGATCGAGAACGACGAGGAGGCAATTGCTTATGAGGATTGCGCAAGTCGCGCCTTTATACGAGAGTGTTCCGCCCAAGCTTTATGGCGGCACCGAACGAGTTGTGTCGTACCTGACCGAAGAACTGGTTCAACAGGGACACGAGGTGACACTCTTCGCGAGCGGCGATTCGATCACCCGCGCGCGACTGGTTCCGCTTCGACCCGCGGCCATCCGGCTGGACCCGGGCTGTGTTGACCAACTGGCGCATCACTTTCTGATGCTCGAACGTGTGTTCAAAGAATCCGAGGAGTTCGACATCATTCATTTTCACGTGGACTACCTGCACTTTCCGTTCTCCCGCCGGCATGGCAATCCTAACGTGACCACACTCCACGGACGGCTCGACATCCCCGACCTGGTGCCGCTCTATCGCGAATACCTGGATATGCCGGTGGTCTCGATTTCCAATTCGCAGCGCAATCCCCTGCCCTGGCTGAATTGGCAGGGCACGGTTTACCATGGACTGCCGCCGCGGCTCTACCGCTTTCACCCGGAACCGGGAAAGTACCTCGCTTTTCTGGGCAGAATTTCTCCCGAGAAGGGCGTGGATGCGGCTATCGAGATCGCCAAGCGGGCAGGCGTCGAACTGCGGATCGCCGCCAAAGTGGACCGGGTTGATATCGAGTACTTCGAACAGAAAATTAAGCCGCTGCTTGACGATCCGCTGATCCACTTCGTCGGCGAGGTCGCCGACCGGGAAAAAGATGAGTTCCTGGGCAACGCCCTGGCCCTGCTGACGCCGATCAACTGGGAAGAGCCCTTCGGCCTGGTCATGATCGAAGCCATGGCCTGCGGTACACCGGTGATTGCCTACGGGAGGGGCTCGGTTCCGGAAGTTGTGGACGACCGCGTTTCGGGTTACATCGTTCAGGACCTTGCCACGGCGGCTCAAGCCCTTGAGAGGATTCCGCATTTGAGCCGGAGGCGGTGCCGCCAGGCATTCGACCGGCGCTTCACGGCCTGCCGCATGGCCAGAGACTACGTTGCGCTATATGAGCGCCTGCTCGATGACAGGATGGATGAAAGGCGGCTCTCGGCAGGGAGGATGGTTTGGGCAGCGACGTCATCAGCATAGAGAACCAGTACTACATCCTCTCGACCTCATCGCTTGCTGACGACCGCACCCGGGTGCTCAAGCACAATGACACCTTCGCCGTCTGCGACCGCCGGGGGGATTGCGAAACGGTCACAAAGAGCACGCAGGGCCTTTATCATCACGAGACACGCTTTCTTTCGCAGTGGGTGCTTCGCCTCGGGCGCGATCGTCCCGTGCTGCTGAGCTCACGAGTCCGGGACGACAATACGCTCCTAGCCGTGGACCTCACCAATCCCGACATGCACCTCGAGGACGGAACGCTCGTGCCGCGCGGCAGCCTGCACATCTCTCGTCGCCGCTTTCTCTGGCAAGGCACCCAATACGAGAAACTGCATATTTCGAATTACAGTCTCGATCGCGTTGCGGTGTCGCTCTCCATCGAGTTTGGAGCCGATTTCGCGGACATCTTTGAGGTGCGCGGGCAGAAGCGCGAGCGCCGAGGCGACTTTCTGAACGAGGCGCCCGCCGGCGGCAGCATGACGCTCGCCTATCGCGGGCTCGACGGCATGATACGCCGCAGCCGTCTGCAATCTTCCCCGGAACCCGACCAGATTTCCTCCTCGTGTTTCGTCTTCAACATTGCCCTGGCTCCCCACGCGGACCAAACGTACTTTCTTACGGTCTCCTGCGAACTGGGAGACGACCATAACCGGGCTGTGGATTACCAGGGCGCCCGCACTGAAGTCACCGAGGCGCACCAGGTAGCCATGAGCCGTGAGCCCCACATCTACAGCTCCAACGAACAGCTCAACGACTGGCTGAATCGCTCGGCAGCCGACATCCAGATGATGATGACCGACACCCCGCAGGGACCCTACCCTTATGCGGGCGTGCCGTGGTTCAGCACTCCTTTCGGACGCGACGGAATCATCACGGCCATGGAGACCCTCTGGATGAGTCCGGCGATGGCGCGCGGCGTCCTCTCGTATCTCGCCGCCACTCAGGCGACGCAGTCAATTTCCGAGTCCGATGCCGAACCGGGAAAGATCCTTCATGAGACCCGCCAGGGCGAGATGGCGCTGCTGAACGAGATCCCTTTTCGCTGCTACTACGGCAGCGTGGACGCGACGCCGTTGTTCGTCATGCTGGCCGGGAAGTACTTTCGGCGGACGGGAGACCTGGACTTTATCGGCAGCGTCTGGCCCAACGTCGAGCGGGCGCTCCACTGGATCGATCGTTACGGAGACGCGGATGGCGACGGCTTCGTGGAGTACTCGCGGCGAACGCCGAAAGGACTCGTCCAGCAGGGATGGAAGGACTCGAGCGACTCCGTCTTCCACAGCGACGGGCAGATCGCCGAGGGTCCGATTGCCCTGTGCGAGGTCCAGGGGTACGTTTATGCAGCCAAGGAGGAAGCGGCGGAACTCGCCCTCGCCCTGGGCTTCGCCAAGCTGGCGAGAGAGCTTCAGGAGGAAGCCTGCCGGCTCCGCGAGCGTTTCGAGCAGGCCTTCTGGTGCGAGGAACTCTCAACGTACGCCCTGGCTCTGGATGGCGGCAAGAACCCTTGCAAGGTGCGGACGTCGAACGCAGGACACTGTCTTTTCACCGGCATCGCCGCTCCGGAACACGCCGAACGCGTGGCGCAGGCTCTGCTCAGTGAAGACTCATTTTCGGGCTGGGGAATACGCACCGTGAGCTCTTCGGAGGCGCGTTTCAATCCGATGTCCTATCACAACGGCTCGATCTGGCCCCACGACAATGCTCTGATCGCCTCTGGGATGGCGCGCTACGGCAAAAAAGGCGCGGCCGCCAGAATCCTCACCAGTCTGCTCGACGCCAGCATCTTCGTCCAACTTCACCGGCTTCCCGAGTTGTACTGCGGGTTCGATCGCCGGCCCGGGGAGGGCCCGACGCTGTACCCCGTCGCCTGCTCGCCGCAAACCTGGGCCGCCGCCTCGCCCTTCCTTCTTCTGGCATCCTGCCTGGGTCTATCGATCGAAGCCCGCGAGCATCGTCTGTATTTTGCGCGCCCCTTGCTGCCGGAGTCGATTCAAGGGTTGAAAATCAGCAACCTCTGCATCGGCGATGCGCTGATCGACCTCTCCATCTCGCGGGCCGGCGAAAGCGCCGCGGTGACGGTAGCGCGCCGGCAGGGTAATGTCGAAGTCCTCCTGAGAGAGTAGCTCGGGCATCCTGCGCGCCTTGTGTGCAGGCATCTTGCCTGCTTGTGGTGCGGGCGTCTCGCCCAGGTTCGGCATGGCCGAGCAGATGGGGTTTCCTCATTGAGCATCTGAACGAGCCCGCCGGCGCCGGTCACGCAACCAGTGACTCCGCTTGCTGCATCAGTTACGGATTCGATACCGGGCTGCTCCCCGGCGCCGAAGCAGCCTCGACCACAAGCTGCCCCTTCATTTTCGAGTGCCCAAGTCCACAGAAATTGGAGCAGTTGAAAGAAAATGTGCCTGACTTGTCGGCGGTGAATTCCACTGGAGTGGGGACGCCCTTCGGAAGCTTCTGATCGATGCCGTAGGCTGCCAGCTTGAATCCGTGGTCGTGGTCAACCGCTGTAATGATCAACTTCACGCGCGAGCCCTGCTTGACCGTGACGACGGGAGGGTCAAATTGATACTTCTTCGCCGTCACCTGGATCGTCTGTTCTTGACTCGAGCCGGCTGTGCCTTCCTGGCCCCATACGGCAATCGGAGCAGAGGCCACAAGGATTACTCCCAGAAAAACAGTACATCGTCGTCTATTCATGAGTTTTCTCCTGAGATTTTTGAGTTACTCCCCTGGACGCGGGTCGATGCTGCGGTCTGTTTTCTCCACAGAATAAGGCCGAGGCGAAAGGGAACCATTCGATGCACCTCGAAATCGTCGAACCCTGCTGCGGAGGCAAGCTCTTTGAGTTCGGGACCGATGTAGGCCTGTCGAATGCTTGCCAGACCGTCGCGCCGCGACACGTCGGAACGCCATAACCAGGGCGTTGCTCGAAAGAGCAGATAGGGGAACCAGTGCCGCTTGATGTCGCTGATAAGTACAGCCTGGCGGGCTACCGAGCCCAAGGCGCCGAGAAAGCCGACCGCCTCGTTGCCTGAAAAATGATGAAGCAGCAAATTACAGGTCACCAGGTCGAAGCTGCCCTCCTTGAAGGGCAGCAACAGAGCGTTCGCCACCACCGGATGAATGCCCTCCGGTCCCGGGCGGCCCAACTGAAGATGCTTCAAGCGGTAATCGAGAGTGAAGAAGTCAACCTGGATACCCCGGCGGCGCAATATCTGACGTACGCGTCCGGCGACCCGGCCATCGCCGGCGCCCACCTCGAGCACGCGCAGCGGGCGCCCGCCCGTCCTGCGGAAGGCGCGGGCGAGCAGACGCAGGCATCCCGATACGCCTCCCAAATATCGGTTAATGCGCCACAGATCGTCCAGGTTGGACCGGATCTCGTCCTGGCTCAGCAGACCGCTGTCGAGCAACTCGACTGATGGATTGCGACGCATACCAGTTCACCTTCGGCCGGAGCGCCCGCCCCTGCCAGGCGTCTCGAGCATGACCATCTTTCCGGTGTGCTGTCCCGGCGCTTGAGCCACAGGGCTCCGGTCTGGCCGCGGGGTCCCCGGCGTACGAGCAGCCGCGCCCGGTCACCCAGCAGCCAGAGCCGGATCAGCAAAAGCCGGTTGCGGCTACTGCTTGCACGAGCCGTAGTCTTTCACCAGCTTTGCCACCTCAAAAGTGGGTTTGCCGGAGTCGTCTTTCGACTTCTTCCCGCGCAGCGCTACCCGCTCACCCGGATTCAGTGAGACGTTTGCGGCCAGGAGAGCGTAGGTGCGCTGGTCCTTTTCGTTCATCAGTTTGATACCGTCGCTCGAAGACTCAACACAGCCAAGCACGCTGCGATGGCTGCGCAGCACCAGGTAGCCGATTCCAATTCCAGCGCCGGCGGCCGCCGCCACTCCGATTGCGGCTCCGCTGCTTCCGTAGCCGCCCTTGGGCGCAGTGTACACTCCGGTGCTTCCGGTTGAGCCGCCGCCGCTGCCTCCGTATTGCGCAAAGGCTGGGGCGCCAAGCGCCAGGCCGAGAAAAATCGCGAGCAGAGAACGCTTCATTCTCCGTAAACTCATTGTCAATCTCCTTGGGGCAAGTTGTGCCTCGCCTATAGGACGCATGAACGGGAGTGGCCGCGGTAAAAGTAACGTCAATCCCTTGTCAAAAGAATGTCGGCGACAGATTTCGATCAACGATCCGAGGGGACAGCCCTGATGCCCTTCCGGATTTCGCTGGCTGTGCCTGCTGCGGCGCCAAGCTTCTCTATTGACAACCCACCTAGCCTGGGTGGAATGTGAAGGACTAAGCTGCGATCTGGCTCTTGAAAGGACACCAATCCCTTGCGTCGATTTCTGATGGTTTTGCTGCTCTCGAGCGCGCTCGGCGCTGCGCCGCTGCGCGCCGATTGGAAAGTTCCGATTGTCTCCCGCAAGCTCTCGAACGGCCTCGTCGTGGTGGTCTCCGAGGACCACTCCGCGCCCACCTTCGGTCTTTGCATCAGCTACGGAATCGGATTCCGGCTGGAGCCGGAGGGCCGCACCGGCTTCGCGCATCTGTTCGAACATATGATGTTCGAAGGAACGCCGGACGCCCCCAAGGGCGTCTTTGATCAGGTGATCGAGGGCGGCGGCGGTTTCAACAACGGCGACACGCGCTACGATTTCACGGAGTACATCGAGTCGGCTCCCGTTTCCGCGCTCGACCCGGTACTCTGGCTGGAAGCCGACCGCCTGAAGACGCTCGACTTCTCGGTCGCCAATCTCGACAACCAGCGCAAAGTGGTTGAAGAAGAAGTCCGCGTCAACGTTCTCAATCAGCCCTACGGCAGCTTCTACTGGCTCGATCTGCCCCAGAAGGCATTTAACACCTACCCCAACGCGCACAATTTCTATGGCGACTTCAAAGACCTTGACGCCGCCACCATTCAGGACGTCCAGACCTTCTACGAGCACTACTACGCACCCAACAATGCGGTGTTGACCATCGCCGGCGACGTGAAGCCCGACGAGGTCTTTGCCGACGTCGAGAAGTACTTCGGCGCGCTGCCCCGGCGCGACGTGCCGCCGCGCCCCGACGTCTCGGAACAGCCGCAGATGGCGGAACGCCGCTTCACACAATCCGACAAACTTGCGCACGTCCCGGCGCTGGCGGTCGGCTATCGTATGCCGCCTCGTACCTCGCACGATGCGGTGGCCGGCGCCCTGGTCGGCGAACTGCTCCACAATGGCGAGGCCTCGCTGCTTTTCCAGGGCCTAGTAAAGGACAAAAAGGTCGCGCTCAGCGTGAACGGGGGCGTAAATTGGCCGCTCGGCAATCCGTTTGAGTACAACGGGCCCACTCTGATGAGCTCCTTTGTCGTCTACCCTTCCAACGTCACCGAGAACCAGCTGCTGGACGACTATGATAGCGTGATCGCGCGGCTGAAGGCCGAAGGTCCAACGGCCGCCGAGATGGAGCGCATCAAGACCAAAATGAAGTCCGACTGGTATGGCCAGCTCGAGATTCCCATCAGCCGCGCCTCGGCGCTCTCCCACGCGGCGCTGTTCGACGGCACGGCGGACGCGATCAACCGGATCCCAGCCGAAATCGACGCGGTCACACCGGCCGAGGTAAAGGCCTTCGCCGCCAAATACCTCGTCTCCACCAACCGCACGATCATTGACCGCGTCCCGGAGACGAAGGCCGAAAAGGGAGGGCAGTAATGAAGGCTCTGCGCCACGTATTGTTGTCATTCGACGGCCGGAACGCCCTTGGGTCATTCGTCATTCCCGCGCAAGCGGGAATCCATAAGGAAACAGCCGACAAGAATCCCAAAAAGTGGATTCCCGCTTGCGCGGGAATGACGAATGACCAGGGGCAGCCGACAAGCAAAACCTGTACTCTGCGCCGGCTGGCCCTGACGGTTTTGCTGGCGGCCGTGCTCCTGCCCCTTCCTTGCGCGATGGCACAGAAGCTTCCGCCGCTGCCCAAGGACCTGCCGCCCTACGGGCCGGTCGTCCCGTTCCGGACGCCCAACGTGACGGTGAGCAAACTCCCCAACGGACTCACGGTGTGGCGCGTGCCCCGCCCGGGATTTCCCAAGGTCGCGCTGACGCTGGCCGTGCGCGGCGGACGCGCCTACGACCCGAAGGACCAACCCGGCCTCTCCGATCTCCTGATGGCGGTAATGGATCAAGGCACGAAGACCCGCTCCGCCAGGCAGATTGCCGAAGCCTTTGCCGCTGCGGGCGGCGACCTGAGCGGCGATCTGAGGCCGGACGCGCTGCTCTCCTCTGTTCAGGCATTGAGCGATAAGGTGGACGGCGCGCTGATGGTGCTGGCGGACATCGCCGAGAACGCCACGTTCCCTGACGACGAGGTGGCACTTGCCAAGACCGACGCCTTGCAGAACTTGGAAGCACAGGAAGCAGAGCCCACATTCCTTGCCCAAAGGGCACTTGCCAAGGCGCTCTACGGCGATCACGGCTACGCGGTGATTTCCGCCACGGCGGATGCGATCAATAAGACGACGGCGGGCGATCTGCGCGCGGCCTATCATCAACGTTTCCGTCCGGACCAGTCGTTGCTGGTGGCGGTCGGAGACTTCGATCCGAATGTGCTCGAAGCCGCAATCGAGAAAGACTTCGGCGGCTGGAGCGCCCCTTCTGAGCCTCCCCTGCCGGAACCGCCGCGTCCCGCCGGGAACAATCAGCACGCGATCTTCCTGGTACCGCGAGCCGGCTCGGTGCAGACCAGTCTTTGGCTCGGCGCATTCGGTCCGCGGCGCGGCGATCCCGATTACGCGGCGACGCAGGTCGCCAACGCCATTTACGCAGGCATGTTCGGGTCTCGGCTGATCCGCAATATTCGCGAGGACAAAGGCTATACCTATTCGCCCGGCGGCTCGATTCAGTTGCGGGCGCAGGCGGGCGCGCTCCTGACCCGCGCCGATGTCCGCAATGCCGTCACCGGCCCCAGCCTGAATGAGATCTTCTACGAAATGAATCGCATGGCCACGACCGATCCCTCGGCCGACGAGGTCACCCGGGCACAGCGATATCTCGTGGGCACGAATGCCATTTTCCTGCAGATTCAGTCCGCCGTGGGATCGGAGCTCGGGTGGCTGTGGGTGTATGGCCTGCGCCCCGAGGCTCTCGGCCAGGAGAGCGCCAATATTCAAAAGGCCACCGCGGAGGATGTGGCCGCCGCAGGTCGCAAGTACCTTCCCGCATCCCGCCAGACGGTCGTGGCCGTGGGCGAGGAAAGCGTCGTGCGCGGCCAGCTGGGTGTGTTCGGACTGCCTATCGAAGTGGTACCGAAATGAACCATGCGGGAGCGCGGCCATCCCGGCCGCAGTTCGCGGAGAGTTACAATGAACCCAGTGGCGGGCACGGATGCCCGCGCTCCCGGAAGTAATGTTCTCGCGGCCTCGAAAGCCTGGGCCGCCGGATTCGAAATGAACCGACATCTTCGCCGTCGCATAACTCTGTATCTGCTTCTCTCGGCCCTCATCCTCATCGCGGCTTCCGGGTTCGCTCCAACCCACGGAATCGCCGGCGAGGCACCTCCGCAAACCGATTATCCCGGTAGCCTCGCTTTGACTCCGCCGATGGGCTGGAACAGTTACGACAGCTACGGTGGCGCCGTGAACGAGGACGAGATGAAGGCGAACGTGAAGTATCTCGCCGACCATCTCGCGCAATACGGTTGGAAATACGTGGTCGTCGATTACTACTGGTATTTCGCCCATCCCGAAGCGGCCGAAAACTCGTCGGGGCAGGACAAGATCGAGACCGCCATGGACGATTACGGGCGCCTGCTGCCGGCGCCGAACCGCTTTCCCTCGTCGGCGGACGGCAGGGGATTTAAGCCGCTTGCAGATTACGTCCATAGCCTCGGACTGAAGTTCGGCATCCACATCATGCGGGGCATCCCAAGGCAGGCCCTCGAGCGTAACCTGCCGGTGCTCGGCAGCGAGGCGCGCGCCCGCGAGATCGCCGATACGCGGAACGTCTGCCCGTGGTCCACAGCCATGTACGGCGTCAACGTCAGCAAGCCGGCAGGCCAGGCCTACTACAACTCGCTGGCGGCGCTCTACGCGAGCTGGGACGTGGACTTCATCAAGGCCGACGACATGAGCCGCGGCAACGGCCACGAGCCGTACCACGGCCCAGAGATCGAGGCCCTGCGCAAGGCGATGAACGACACCGGCCGTCCCATGGTGTTGAGCCTGTCGCCCGGCGCGGCGCCGCTCAACCAGGCCGCCAGCCTCAGCCAGTGGTCGCAGATGTGGCGAATCTCCGACGATATGTGGGACGACTGGAAAGAAGTCCATGCGCAGTTCGACCGCACGCGGCGATGGGCGGCGCACAGCGGTCCCAATCACTGGCCCGATGCCGACATGCTGCCGCTCGGACGCCTTCGCCTGCGCGGCTTCTCCGATCCGCCGCGCGCCTCGCGGCTCACCCACGACGAGCAGACCACGCTCATGACGCTGTGGTGCATTTTTCGCTCGCCGCTGATGATGGGCGGCGACCTGCCCTCGCTCGATCCCTGGACGGCGGCCCTGCTCGAGAATCCCGAGGTGCTGAAGGTGGACCAATCGAGTGCCGGTGGCCATCAGGTCTTCAGCCGCGGTTCGAGCGTCGCGTGGGAGGCCGACGCATCCGAGGGACATTCGAAGTACCTGGCGCTGTTCAACACTGGCGACGAGGCCGCCAGCGTCTCGGCAACCTGGGCCGAACTTGGTCTGCGCGGCAAGCAGGGCGTCCGTGACCTCTGGGCCCGTCTCGATCTGGGTTCGTTCGAGGGCAGCTTCTCGGCGCAACTGAAGAGCCACGGCGCTGGTCTGTACGAACTGATGGGGACAAAGTGAAGAACGAAAGTGGAACAGGCAGGAAGAAGTCTGGGGGTGTGGCGGCGAAGGGTGTATCAAAGGGGGAGACGCTCGGCCACACCCCGGTTCAATGCTTGATGACAGTCTGTCAGAAACCCGAAAATTCCGAATGTGACCGCCGTCACGCATGGTGGTGACAAGGAACCAGCGAATCAAGACCGGCTGCTCGCGCCCCGAGCGGCCATCCGATCCACCTTCGAAATCCGCTGCCTGCTGTAGCGCCGGTGTCCTGACCGGCTGATGGGTACTGGCGTCGGCGCAACGACGAGGCATGATTCATCTCGACATCGAAGACTTCGCAGCGCTGGCGGATTACCTTTGCAAATCCGGATTGTGCTCGGACGGGGCGGTGTTGCCGTTTGAGAAGCTCGAAGGGGGCGTTTCCAACCGGACGGTTCTCGTACAGTTTCGTGACGGCCGTGCCTGGGTGCTGAAGCAGGCCTTGCCGAAGCTTCGCGTTGCTGTCGACTGGTTCAGCGACCCGGAACGGATCCATCGCGAGGCCGTGGCCCTCCAGTGGTATGCTCGGCTCGCTCCTCGCGGCTCCGTGCCCTCGTTAGTATTCGAGGATCGTGAGCGTCATCTTCTCGGCATGGAAGCCGTGCCGCAGCCACATCGGAACTGGAAGAACAGCCTGCTCGAGGGCAATCTTCGCCATGACCACTTCGAGCAGTTTGGAAGGCTGCTGGGCGACGTCCACCGGCAGGCCGCCTCAGAACCGGAGCTACACCGCGTTTTCGCCGACACGTCGTTTTTCGAGTCGCTGCGCCTCGAACCCTATTACCTGTACTCGGCCGAACAGGTGCCCGAGGCGGCGGATTTCCTTCATCGTCTCGTTGCCGACACACGCGCGCGCGCCGTGACACTGGTTCATGGCGACTACAGTCCGAAGAACATCCTGATCCGCGACGATCGGCTCGTGCTACTCGATTATGAGGTTGCGCACTTTGGCGATCCCGCCTTTGATCTCGGCTTCTCGCTGGCTCACTTCTGCAGCAAGGCGCATCACATGCCGGATCTGCGCTTGGGGTTCGCCGGAGCCGCGGAAATTTATTGGCGCACGTATTGTGCGACGATCGGAATGAACCGCCGGGATCGGTCCGATCCAAGTTGGACCCGAGGCTTGGAGTCCCGTGCCGTGCGGCATACGCTCGGATGCCTGCTGGCTCGGGTGGCGGGTCGCTCGCCTCTCGAATATCTTGATTCCGACGAACGGGCCCGCCAGCGCGCCGCGGTGATCTCCCTCATCTCCGCGCCCCCGGCGAGCGTGGCCGGTCTCATTTCGGAGTTTCTGGCACGACTGGAGTCCTGATGCCGAAGATTGAGCGCCTGAGCGCTCGCGAGATCCTCGATAGCCGCGGGCGACCCACGATAAGCGCCACCTGTGCCCTGGAGGGTGGCGTTTCGGGGTCGGCGTCCGTGCCCAGCGGCGCCTCCACGGGCCGTGCCGAGGCTCGCGAGTTGAGAGACGGCGATCCCCGCCGCTATCGAGGTCGCGGATGCCGGAAGGCGGTCCAGTCGATCAATCGTGACCTCAATGCGGCACTGGCGGGAGTAGAGCTTCCCGACGCGGTCGCTGGCGCTCAAGCGCAGATCGATGAAGCGATGATCGCGCTCGACGGCACCGCGGATAAGTCGCGTCTGGGCGCCAACGCTATTCTGGCCGTCTCGCTCGCTTACGCCCGCGCCCATGCCCTCGCCCGTCCGATGCCTCTTTACCGCTACTTCGCTGCACTTGTAGAGCGTAAGCCGGATTCCCTGCCTCGCCTGACCATCAATCTTTTCAGCGGCGGCAAGCACGGCGGCGGTCAAGTACCAATTCAGGACGTGCTGCTGATTCCGCTGGCCGCTCAAACCATCGACGCGTCCCTGGCTGCGACTTATGAGGTCTACCAGACGGCGGCGGAACTGATCCTGCGACGGTACGGCATGCGGCTGCTGACCGCCGACGAAGGGGGATTGGCCCCACCGTGCCGGACGGCGGAGAAAATGATCACACTGGCGGTCGAATCAATCGAGGCTGCCGGATTCACCCCGCGCAAGGACTTCGCCCTCGGGCTGGACGTAGCATCAAGCCACTTCTATGTTGACGGCCGCTACCAGCTCGGCGAGGACTCGCTCGGTAGCCTCGCGATGATCGAAAGGTTGAACGCATTCGTGCGCCAGTTCCCCATCATCAGCGTGGAGGACGGGCTCGCTGAGGACGACTGGCAGCACTGGCCCGCGCTAAACAAGGCCCTCGACGACAGAGCCTTGGTGGTGGGCGACGATCTTCTGTGCACGAACCCACAGCGCATCCAGCGTGCGATCGACACCGGCGCTTGCGACGCCCTCCTGCTCAAGGTGAATCAGGTGGGAACGCTGACGGAAGCTGCCCGCGCGCTGAAGATGGCGAAAGCGGCTGGCTGGACGATTGTCGTCAGCGTGCGCAGCGGCGAGACCGAGGATGATTGGGCTGCGGACCTGGCCGTCGGTTGGGGCGCGGACCAGTTCAAGAACGGGTCGATCACGCAATCCGAGCGGCTGGCCAAATACAACCGCCTGCTGCTGATCGAGGAGCAGACCACCTGGCCGCTACGCCGGACGGCATTCGCGCACCGCGACGTATCAGGGCAGCTTGAACGCCATGAGTGAATCGCCGACGCCGAAAACCACGTACTGCTTGCCGTCGAGTTCGTAGGTGATCGGCGGATTGCTGGAGCGTCCCGCGCGCGCGTGCCACAGCACGTTTCCCAATTGGGGATCGAGCGCCACGAGGTATCCGCCTTCGGCCCCCGAGAAAACAATCTGACCCGCGGTCGCAAGCAGCCCGCCGCCCGATCCGCCATCGAAGCTCCAGACGACCTTGCCGGTTTGGAAATCGATGGCGCGCAGCGCATCCTTGCCGGCGCCGAGGCCGAAATCGCGTCCGGCGAAGCCCTCACCCTTGCCCTCGGCGGTCAGGTAGAACACGCTGCAGTTGTCGGACGCCAGCACGAAGAATCGGCCCGCCGGCGGATCGAAGGCCGGCGCGAACCAGTTCGTCGCACCCCCGGAACTCGGGCACACCAGCACGCCATCGTGCGTCGGCACCTTGGCCGGATTCATGATCGGACGGCCCAGCTTGTCGATTCCCGTCGACCAGTTGGTCTTGGCGAAGGGTGCGGTCAGCAGGTGCTCCCCGTTGGTGCGATCGAGCAGGAAGAAGAAGCCGTTGCGATTCGCCTGCGCAAGCAGCTTGCGAGGCTTGCCGTCGAACACGGCGTCAAACAGCACCGGCGTCTGAACGCTGTCCCAGTCGTGCGTGTCATGCGGCGTGTTCTGGTAATACCACTGGAGCTTCCCGCTGTCGGGATTCAAGGCCACAATAGAATCGGTCCACAGGTTGTCTCCCATGCGTCCCGACCCGGCGTGAACAGGATTGGGATTGCCGATGCCCCAATAGATGAGGTTCAGCGCGGGGTCATAGGTCCCGGGCATCCACGGCATACCTCCCCCGTGCTCCATGGCGCCACGATCGGGCCAGGTTTCCGCGCCCGGTTCACCGGGCCGCGGCTCGGTGAACCACTGCCACTGCAGATTGCCCGTCTCGGGATCGCGAGCCTCGAGATACCCGGGATTGTCGAGCGTGTCGCCGCCCACGCTGCAGATCACGTGATTCTTCACGATCACCGGCGCCATGGTGGAGAAGTAATCGAGCTTCACATCCGCCATCTGTTGCCGCCAGCGCTCCTTGCCCGTCTTCGCGTCCAGAGACACAAGATAGTTGTCCGGGGTCTCGAAGTAGACCCAGTCGCCGTACATCGCCACGCCGCGGCTGCCGATATGCAATCCGTCGTTGGGCGGATACTCGTAATGCCAGATCTCGGTTCCCGTGCGCGCGTCCACAGCCCAGACGTTGTCGGGCTCGGAGAAATAGAGCACGCCGTTCACTTCGAGCGGCGTTGCCTTGACGGCCGAGCCGAGAGTGGGCTGCGCCGCTCGCGGGCCGCTCCGGCGCCACGTCCACGCCTGTGTCAATGTGCCGACATTCGAGGAATCGATCTGCGCAAGCGGGCTGTAGCGCCGCCCGGAATAATCCCCGTTGTACGTCGGCCAGGTGTCGGTCGGCTGCTTGAGCAGCGCCGAGGGATCGAGTTCCTGAGAGCAAAGCAAAGCGGTTGAGCCCAGCAGAACAAGTGCGATCAATGAAAGGCGCAGCTTCATTTCAACCTCTCCAGATAAGCGAGCAGATCGTGCATTTCAGTATCGGTGATCGTATCGATCAAGGCCTTGTGATACTCAAGCGGATCGTGAGTTTCGATCTTGGCGCCGTCGACCGGCAGCGAGCGTACCGCACCTGATTCATCCTTGATGCCGATCTCGAACGGGTTCTCGGAAAACAGCGTCCCGGAAAGCTTCTCTCCGGACGCCGGGGTCACGGTAACAGTCACGGGCTTTGGCGGAGGGCCTCCCATGCCGGGGAACGACGGGCCCGGGTAGACGAGCCGCGCCTGCAGATCGGGAGGCTGATATTTGCCCGCAATCCCCGCAAGATCTCCGGTGACGGAATGGCAGGTGTTGCATTTCCCGGCGCCGTTGAAGAAGGCTTCGCCCGCCTGGGCATTGCCGGTGACAACTTCCTGGAAGCTGTAGGCGAAACGATTGGCGGCTCCGCGGATCTGCGCGTGCAAGAACGAGGAGATATCGCCGATCTGCGCGGCGGTGAGAGCGGCGAACGCGGGCATTCCCTTGCCGGGACGGCCGTCGTGAATCACGCGTCCGATCAGATCGCCGCCGTTGTCGCGGATGACCAGGGCGTCAGCCACGAGATCGGGACCGCTCTTGCCGGTTCCGTCGGGCGCGTGGCAGAAACCGCAGGTAGGAGCGAACAGCTTCTGACCTCGCTCCACGGCGGCAGGATCGGGAGCCGCGCCAGGCGTAAAGATCCGCGCGGCCATTTCCGCGAATCCCTGACGCCGACCGGCTGGTGGCGGCTGGCCCTGCTTCGCTCCCGCCTGAGCAGCGGGCGCTGGCGCCGTTGGCGGCGCTTGCGGTGTGGGCTCCTGGGCGCCGACTGCCGCCGCCAGCAGCAGGACAGTAGAAAACACGAGCAACCTTCTCAACAGACGCATGATTCTCCCTCGAGTCGCGAGCACGTCGATCCAAGGCTCGGCTTCAGCTGCGCCCTTAAGCGTTGCAGCTCAAAAGCTCACGCTGTCCCCAACGGGCGGGTTCACACGGTGAAGTTACGGAGGTAATCGCAATCGATTTTGATGGCCTCGAACGGAGGAGCGTCCGGGAAAGCTTCCTGCTCCACGAAATAGTGCTTGATCTCGGCGACCTTCGCCGCCTCGAAGATCGGCTTGTAATTGATCTTTCCCCGGCCGAGCTCGGTCGCGCTCGCGCCTCCCAGCGAGGTTGTGGGCTTGGAGAGGTCGAGTTCGTCCTTGACGTGCAGCATGCTGTAGCGCGTGGGGTACTTGCGCAGGTACACCGCGGGATCGTGGCCCGCCACTTCCATCCATCCGCAGTCGAGCTCGAGCGTCACAAGTTCCGGATCGGTCTGCTTCAAAATCTCATCATAGGCCATGACGCCGTTGAATTCTTTGAACTCCAGGTCGTGGTTGTGATAGCCGAACTGTATGCCGACCTTCCGGGTCTGTTCTCCGATTTTATTGAATTGCTCGGCGTTCCACTTCCAGTCGTCCAGCGTCAGGCCATTCGCCAGTGCCATCGCCTGCGCCAAGGGGCTGCTGCCGGCATTTTTGAAGCGCGACGGATCGGCCACCCACGGGAAGGCGCAGATCATGTAGTGTAGGCCGAGATCCCTCGCGTAGCCAATCTTGTCGTCCAGCCCGGTCATCAGCTCAACAAGCGGATAATGCGCGCTGGGGCAGCTCAATCCGGCGGCCTCGAGTGACTTCTTTACCGCGCCGGCCGAGCGGTTGTAGAATCCCGCCATTTCCACTTCCTGATATCCGGCCGCCGCCACCTGCTTCAGCGTGCCGTCGAAATCCTTCTGAAGCTGCCCTCGCACGGTGTAGAGCTGAAGGCCGATCGGCAATCCCAGAGGATTTGCGATTCCGCGCGACCCTGAGAACACCGAGAGTGCGGCTGCCCCGGCCGCGGCGGTGCGCAGGAATTCACGCCGGGATGGAAAGCTTGATGACATTCAAGTCCTCCCTGGAGGATCGCTGGCGTCTCACCAAATTGACAATTCTATACCGGATGCGGCCGCTGGATGAGACTTTGTGGTGCACCCCCTTTGTGGTGCACGCACTGGTGCACGCTCCCAGCGTGCGTTCGGAGATACAGTGCAGGCTTCCAAGCCTCCATCTGGGAAACAAAGCACGCAAGGATGCCTGCACCATAAACAGAGCAACCACAAACGGAAGCACGCAAGATGCGTGCACCACAACGCGTGGGCCACAATGCGTGCACCACAAGGGCTTCTGACTTGGGACTGTTGACTGTAAACTGTCGATTGATATGCACCCCTTCATAGAGCTCGGATCGTTGAGGCTCAGCACTTACGGACTGATGGTGGCCGCGGGACTCGCCGGCTCCTTCCTGCTGCTGCAGACCGATCTCCGGCGGCGAAAGCTCAAGGCCAGCCCCGAGACGATCATCGCCATCACGGCCCTGGCGGGAATCGTTGGCGCCAAGCTATATCACCTGCTGGAAAATCCCTCGGAATTCCTCGCCACTCCCTGGCCGCTCTTGCTCAGCGCCACAGGCTACGCCTGGTTCGGAGCCTTGATGGGCGGATTCATTGCTTTCACGCTGCTCGCGCGTCATTCCCGGATCGACATCCTGCTCCTGCTCGACGCGGCTTCGCCCGCGGCTGCGGCCGGATACGGCATCGGGCGTATCGGGTGCCTCCTTTCCGGCGACGGCGACTACGGCAAGCCAACGTCGCTGCCGTGGGGCATGAGCTTTCCCCAAGGCGTTGTCCCTACCACCGTGCGCGTCCATCCCACGCCGATTTACGAGTTAGCCGGGGCGCTGGTGATCGCCGGGATGCTGTGGCGCATCGGCAGTCGTGCGATCGCGAGCGGGCGCGCGGCCGGCACCGTGTTCGCCTGGTACCTGATTCTGACCGGCGTCGCCCGTTTCCTGGTGGAATTCATCCGCATCAATCCGCGCTCGTTTCTTGGAATGACAAATGCGCAGTCCGCCAGCATCCTGTCGGCGATTTCAGGCACATTGCTGCTGTGGGCCGTTAGTCGGCGCGGTCTGGTCGAGTCGACGGATTCGTCCGCCGACAGATCATAACCCGCGGCGCCAGCCCAGGCACGCTCTGGGCGCTTCGAATCGCAGCACCGATGCCTGGACCCAGCTGCCTCACTGCGAAATCGGCCCAAGCACGTCGAGCTCGGTCGCGGTGCCCACGTATACCTTGCCCGCGTAGACGGTCGGCACCGTGAACTTCACGGCTCCCCCGAGCGTGTCGCGCGCACCGGCCTGGCTGCTGTTGTAAATTTCGCGAGATATCTTGGTGGCATCGTAAGCCCGCAAGACGGACGGGCCGCTGGTCGAGGTGGCACTCGCAGCACTCGTGTCGATAACCCAGACGATCCCGTTGCCCGATCCGTTCCCCGAGACGGAAGGTGAGGCTCCGGCGTAGCCAAGCGTCTCCGGCGAAATCGCCGCGGGTGAGGTGGAAAGCAGCCCGTTCTGTAGCGCGAACTGCTTGAGGTTATCGCGATGGGAGGCATAATAGAGATTTCCCTGCCAGTAAGCCGGCGTGGAGTAGTTTTTGGAGATGGCTCCGAGCATCTCCTGCACGATCTGGTCGCCGGCTGCGTTAAACCGGCCGAGGTTGTCGCGATCGATCAGGTAAATGCGGCCCTCCTTGCCGGTGAGCACCAACAAGTGGGGGTGAGGTCCAGGCTGATCGGGAAGCAGCACGGTTCCGCCCGAGCCCAGGTCCAAGTCTTTCGTGTCGAGATCCTCCGTATTGAAGGGGCTGAACCAGTCGAGCAAGGCCAAGCCGCGAAGGCCGGGCCTCAACTTCAGGACGCTGTCGCCGTAATCGGAGCCTTCGTCGTTGGCATCGAAAGGGCCGTTGGCGGTCGTAATGAAAATATTGCCGCTCACGTCGGCAGCGGGAGCGCCCCCGGCTCCCCAGAACGATCCGCCATAGGCATTGGGAGTAGGATTCCAAGCAGCGACTTGCTGCAAGGTGGTGGCGTTGTAGCCGAGCAGCCAACCGTGCCAGGGCCGAATCTCGTTGATGGTGCCGAACGGTAGATAAACCAGGCCGTTCAACAACAGGAGACCGGGCCGTTGCATGTGCCTGCTGGCCTCAAAGGCTACCGCGCCGTGGCCATCGCTCTCGTCGCCGGCTCCCGGCACCGACGCCTGGATCACAACCGGGCCGCCGAACTTCTCGGCGCCGGTTGCGAGGTCGAGGGCGTGAAGGCGGTAGACAAAGGTACTGCCCTCCTTGGTATAGGCCACGACATAGATTGTGCTCCCCACGGGGTCGATCACGGGCGTCCCGGTGATGCCGATCTCGCCAGCGGGATAGCCTGCGGTCCCGACGTCGGTTTGGGGGACGGAGGTCACGCCAGCTGCGGGGTTGATGAAGCTCACCTGCCAGAGGGCTCCCGAGGTCTTGCCGTCGGCGTCAAAGGCATAAACGCTGTCATGCTCGGTCGCAACGTAGACCACATTGTGGACGCCCTGGTTCGGTATGGTCAGGAATGGCATGTAAAGAGGCTGAGCGTAAATGGCGCCGTCGACGGCGTAAGAGGTCAGCTTGCCAAACTGCGTGGAGTTAACGTTGGTCAGGGTGAGCGTGGTCTCGCTCAGGTTCTGACCCGTGCGGCCCAAGTCGTTCCGATAAGTCAAGACGCCAAGGTAGGCCGCGGTCACGCTCGCTTGAGCGCTCTTAGTGGGATCTTCCTGGCTCGTCGCCGTAATCTGGTGGGCTCCGGCAGCCACCGCCTGGTAAAGACCGCTGGAGGAAACTGTTCCCACTGTCGAGTTGCCGCCCGCGACGCCGTCCACCGACCACGTCACGGCGGTGTTGGTGGTATTTGCGACCGATGCCGCAAACTGCTCGGTCTGACCGACGGCGACCGAAGCGGTGGCGGGGCTCACCGAAACCGACACGGCCGGACCCACGGTGAGCGAGGCCGTGCCGGTAATCGAATTCATCGATGCCGTGATGGTCGCCGTGCCCATGCCGACCGTGGTTGCGACGCCTGTGGGGCTGACGGTAGCCACAGCCCCGTTGGACGAAGTCCACTTGACTGTGGCGGTCACGTCGCGGCTGGAGCCATCGCTGTAAGCGCCAGTGGCCATAAACTGCTGCGATGGGCCCAGCGGAATCGAGCTGGCGTGTGGTGTGAGGGAGATCGACTTAAGTTGCGCCGCGGCACTTCCGGTCCCGCCGCCGCTGCCGCCGCAACCCGAGGCTATCAGGGCCATACCTGCAGGGGCCAGCCATAACAATAAGATCCCTTTGCGGACCGAGCGCGAACGACTCCTGGGACGGTTCCCTTCAGCCGCCTGCCGGGCACTGCGAGCCATTGCGCCCATGAAATCCCTTCCTTTCATTTTTTACAGCGGATGCCGATTTGCTCTAAGCCAGAATGTCGATTGAAATCGGGGTGAAGGTTCGATGGCTACCCACACTCCCGCCCCGGGGAATATGACGAAAACCAATGCGAAGGCAACCGGAACCCTGAAATTATATCGTGTTTGTCAAGCTCCTTGGGGTACTGGGTAGTGTCCGTTTTTGAATCGCCGGCCTTGTGGTGCAGGCATCCTGCCGGCTGACCTCGGCCCGAAATGCACGCTGGAAGCGTGCGCCACAACGTCGGACACGAAAGGACGAATGCCGCGAATGCCGCCCGGGCGCTTGACGCATCATCACGAGGATCCTAGAATCGACAGGAGCCAGTGCGACATCTTATATAAAGGCGGGAGTGACCAAGAAAAACCCATGAGCTTGGACCGGCTGAAGAACAGCTTCATCTCCGCTCAATCCATCGGAACAAGGAGTGCCGGAATGTATCCTGAAGAATTTGTGGCGCCCATGCGCGCAGAACTCACCAATATTGGATTTCACGAGCTGCGAACCTCGGAAGACGTGGACGCGGCGCTCACGCAGAACGCCGGCACCACGCTGGTGGTGGTGAATTCGATCTGCGGCTGCGCGGCGGGCAAGGCCCGGCCGGGGGTCGCTTTCGCTCTCAACAACGCAAATCGCCCTGACAACCTGACCACCGTCTTTGCCGGGCAGGATCGCGAGGCCACGGAACGCGCGCGCAGCTACTTCACGGGCTACCCGCCCTCATCGCCGTCCATCGCCCTGTTGCGGGACGGAAAGTTGATCTTCATGATGGAGCGGCGCGATATCGAGGGCCGCGACCCGTACTCGATCGCCGACGACCTGACGCGGGCTTTCGATAAGTTCTGCGCACCCGCCGCTGCCGCCGCGACGTCGTAGCGGATGAGGCGCAGGGCTACGCCCCTGCCGAACCCTCAGGCGGCGTCGATGCTGAATCCGGAGTGTCGCCGCTGTCTGCGCCTCGAAATCGCGCAAGCTTGGAGTACTCCGCGCCGCCCGGCCGGAGTTTGCTTTCGAAAAGGAAGAACCCGGAGACAAGGAATCGTCCCAAGCCCGTGTCCCCGCCCTTCTGGAGCGCAGCTTCGAGGGCGGGCTGGGCGCGCGGGCTCTCGAAGCGAGCCAGCGTCAGGTGCGGTTGAAAGCGACGATTTTCAGCCGGGAAACCCAGCGCCTGCATCGCCTCTTCGACTCTTTTCGCGAGTTCGCCCAGCGCCGGCGGCGCTTCCAATCCTACCCAGAAGACGCGGGGGCGGCGCACGCTGGGGAAGAATCCGAAACCGCGCACATCGATCTCGAAGGGGTCGAAAGCGTGTACCTCGCGGAGCGCATCGGTGACCTCCTTCAGTCGCGTGGCCGCAACTTCGCCCAGGAATTTCAGCGTGAGATGCACGCCTTCAGGACGCGTCCAGCGGATGTCCCCGCTTCCCATGCACGCCGCGCGCAAACGCGCTTGCTCGCGCGCCAGAGCCGCCCGTAGGGAATCGGGGAGATCGATGGCGATGAAGAGTCTCATGGCAACCAGGGGCTGGGGACTGGGGGCTGGGGATCGGAATTTCTGTCCCTGATTCCTATTCCCGGCTCTCGAATCCCTGTTCCGAAACGAGTCCCTCCCGGAGCCCTAATCCCCGCTCTATTCCCGGATTCTCCTCCGCACCATCTCCAATGCGGCGACCGACGACCACGTTCGCACGCGTTCGCGATCGCCGGGGAATTGAAAGCGGCGCACTTCGGTCGAGCGCTCGTCCGCCAGCGCGATGAACACCAGACCGACGGTCTTCTCCGGCGTGCCTCCGCTCGGACCGGCGATTCCCGTGATGCCGATGCCGATCGAGGCGCCGGTGCGGCGCCGAACGCCTTCGGCGAGCGCCTGCGCCACCGGCTTGGAGACGGCGCCTTCGGCAGCGATCATCTCGGCCGGCACGCCGACAAAGCGCGTCTTCAGCTCGTTGCTGTAACAGACCACGCCCCCGAGGAAGAAGTTCGAGCTGCCGGCGACGCGCGTCAGGCGCTCGGCCACCAGCCCGCCGGTGCAACTCTCCGCCACCGCGACCGTCTTCTGCTTCATCACCAGGTACATTCCCACAACTTCTTCGAGAGATTCTCCGCGGCTCGAGAAGATGTGATCGCCGAGCGCGAGCTCGATCTTATCGCCAAGCTCGGCCAGCAGACCGTCGGCCTCCTCATCGCTTGATCCTTGAGCGCGCAGGTGAACTTCAATCATCCCCATCACCGAAAGAATGGTCGTCTCGGGGTTCTCATACTTCTTGAACGCCGGGGCGATCCGCAGGTCGACTTCGGACTCCGGCAAGCCGACCACCTTGTATGTCCGTGTGCGGATGCGGCGTCCAGCGCTGCGCCTGGCGAGCCGGGGCAGGCACTCCGCCTCGAACATCGCTTCAAGCTCCCAGGGCGGGCCCGGCAGCAGCACCAGGATCCGTTCGTCCTGCTCGAGCCAGAGTCCGGGGGCGGTCCCGCGCGCGTTGGGAAGCCACTCGGCGCCTCGCGGGACCAGCGTCTGGCGCAGGTTGTTAGCCGGCATAGCGCGTCCCAGCTTCGCCCAGCGCTCCTCCAGGCTCTTCCGAAGCTCCGGCACCTCGAGCAGGGGGCGATCGAGGACGTCGGCCACGACTTCGCGATTGACATCGTCCTCGGTTGGGCCGAGTCCTCCGGTCAGGATCACCAGCTCGGAGCGTTCGATCGCCTGGCGCACCGAGGAAGCCAGACGCTCGCGGTCGTCGCCCACGACGGTCTTGAAGCGCACCTCCATTCCGAGGCTATTCAACTTGCCTGTGAGATAGAGCGAATTGGTGTCGAGGCGGAAGGGGGTCAGCAGTTCAGAACCGACGGCGATGATCTCGGCATCCATCGTTGCGGCAGTAGCAAGTTACAGACGGCAAGTGGCCGGAAATTGAGCCATTGACTCATTGAGTCATTGATTCAATGAGCCCATTCCCGGACGGGGCAACAGAGTCCAAGTTCGGAGTCATTGGCTCAATCACCCGATTCACTCAATGACCCAGTCCCTCGATGTCCAGAAACACCTCCACCAGCGAATCACCCGTCGCGACCACCAGCGATCGATGCGGCGTGAAGGCGACGCCGACGATTCCCTGTCCCGAGATCAGGAGCTCCGCGTTGCTGCCGTCCGGCCCGAGGCGGACAACGCCTCGGTTGCCGGCCAGGCTCGCCGCCACATAAAGGTTGCCCTGAGCGTCGAAGGTCAGGCCTTGCGGCCGGCCCAGGCCGCGATAAAAGCAGGACACGTCTCCTGCGGGCGAGACGCGGAAGATCTGATCGAAGCTCGAGGTCGTAGGGCTGGTGACGTAGAGGTGCCCGTCGGGCCCAAAGGCGAGATGGTAGGCCGCGATGCTGGGCTCGAGAGTGGTGAAAACAAAAATCTGCCGCGCGGGATTGATCTTGAAAATCGTACCGCTGCGGTCGCCAACGTAGAGATTGCCCTCAGCATCGAAGGCCAGCCCGGTGGCCACTCCCATCCCCTCGGCGTAAACCTCGCGATGCGCATCCGGTGTGACCCGGTAGACCACTCCCTCGAGGCGGCTCGACACATACAGGAATCCGTCGCGGTCAAACGCCAGACCCGTGGCGTTCATGAGGTCGGTCAGGAAGGGGCGCATGGAACGGTTGTTGTCGATCTTGAAGACCGAAACAGGCACCTTCTGTCCGCGACCCCCGCTGAACGTGCTGAAGATATTCCCGGCGGCATCGACCGCTGGATTGGCCACCGGGTGCAGGCTTTCGGCAATGGTCAGTCCCACGGCGACTGACATCGGCGCGCTCACGGCCCGTCCGCTGTCCACGGTCACGTCCCCGCTGGTGACGCCTTCCGGAACCCGCACCAACAGGCGATTCGTGGAGCTGAACGTCACGTTTGCCGGCAATTCTCCGAAGCGCACCTGGGGACGCGTGTGGCCGTTCTCGATGAAGCCGTGCCCGCGCAAAGTGATCTCACCGCCGGGAATGGCGGCAGGCGGCGCCACCTGCTCAATGCGGGGCCGCACGGCCGCCGTACCTGGAGCGGCCAAGCCCGACTTGTTATTCTTCTTCCAGAGAGTCATTTCAGCCCGTATCTCAAGACGCCCAATGCGGCCAACGCCCAGAGCCCAGCCACAAAATCGTCCAACATGATCCCCCAGCCGCCACGCAGCCGTTCCAGACGCCGCGCTGGAAAGGGCTTGATCACGTCAAAAACCCGAAAGAGCAGGTACGCACCGAGCAGCCATTTCCAGCCGGCCCGCGGACTTGCGACCAGTGCGACCATCTGACCCATCACTTCGTCGATGATCACGTGCCCCGGATCTTTGCGGCCAAAGTACCCTTCGGCCGCGGTCGCGGCGGGCACTCCTATCGCCAGAATCAGGAGAGCGGCCGCACCGACGATCACCGACATCCACGGGTCTGGCGCCGGCAGTCGCGCCAGAGCCACGGTCAATCCGACCCCGACCAGCGCGCCGACGCTGCCGGGCGCGATCGGGATGTAGCCAAGCCCGCCGCAGGTGGCAACCCACACGCCGAAGCCCGGCCGCTTATTCGTCGTGCTCGACGTTGTCTCCCCCAACCTCGTGCGATTCGTCTGCCTTCTGCAACTCGTCCTCGCCCGCCAGCGGCCTTGAGATCCGATAGCGGCCGGCGAGCCAGTTGTCGAGGTCAATCAAGCGGCAGCGCTCGCTGCAGAACGGCCGCCACGGGTTTCCTTCCCACGTGGTCTCGGTCTTGCAGATCGGACATCGCACCAGAGCACCACATAATGGAACCGCTGCGTACCGCTCTCGACGTAGGGGCGGCCCTTGTGGCCGCCCAAGCGATTGGCCACAAGGGCCGCCCCTAGGTCGAAACCAGGACACCGCCAACCGCCGGCTCGCGAACGATGGCAGCAGGTTGAATCTGAACCAGCCGCGGTTCGTTTGATGGTGCGGCAGCAGGCCGCATCATGGCGGCGGACGGCCACAGCTCGGCATAGCGCTCGGCATCAAGCCGCGCAACCAGGTCGTAGTCCGCGGCTTCCGTAATCCGTGCCCAACGGAACTCGCCCGAGCCAGGTTCCGGTCCCTCGAAATCGTTGATCAGCACCCGGCCGTCGATCTCCGGCGCCTGTGATTCCAGCCGTCCCGTGAACAGCAAATCGGTCTCTTCGGCCCGTCCTTCCACCAGCACCGGAAGGCGTTGGCCGACGCGATCTCGCAGCTTCTTGCGCGAGATCCGCCTTTGCAGGCTAAGGATTTTCCGCCGGCGCTTCTCGGCCAAGCCTTTCGCCACCGAACCCGGCAGACCGAACGCCGCGCTCGAGTCCTCATTCGAGTAGGTGAAGACCCCAAGATGATCGAACTTGGCCTCCTCGACGAAATCGCAGAGCCTGCGGAAGTCATCATCGGTCTCGCCCGGGAATCCAACGATCATCGTGGTGCGCAGCGTCACCTCGGGAATCGCGGCGCGGATCTTGCCGAGCATCTTCAGGAACTGCCCGCCGTCGGAGCCTCGGCGCATTCCCTTAAGCACCTCACGGCTGGCGTGTTGCAGGGGAATATCAAAGTAACGCGCGATCGTCGGCGACCCGGCCACGGCTTCAATCAGCCGATCGGTTAGACGATTCGGGTAGCAGTAAAGGAATCTGACCCAGACCAGTTCGGAAATTCGCGCGAGTTCCTCGACGAGCAGCGCCAGACCGTCGCGCAGGCCGAGGTCCGCGCCGTAACTCGTCGTGTCCTGCCCCACCAGCACCAACTCGCGGACGCCCTGCCGCGCCAGAGTTTCGGCTTCGCGCACCACCGACTCGAACCGGCGCGAGCGGAACCGGCCTCGCATCTGCGGGATCACGCAAAAACTGCAAGGATGATCGCAACCTTCGGCAATCTTCAGATAGGCGCAGTAAGAGGGCGTGGAAAGGACGCGGGGCGTGAATTCGGTGTACAGATACGGGTCGAAAGGACGGCTCGAAGTTCGCTCCGCGTTCCGAGACTTCGATCCCGCCGGCGAGCCGTCGCGCAGCTCGCACGCTTCCACCACGCGTTCGAGCTCATTCGTGCCGATCACAAAATCGACCTCGGGAATCTCTTTGAGGATCTGCTGGCGATAGCGCTCCACCAGGCATCCAGCCACGACGAGCCGCCGCGCTTTGCCGCCGGTTTTGTGCCCGGCCATCTCCAGAATGGTGTCGATGGACTCCTGCTTGGCGGGCTCAATAAAGCTGCAGGTGTTGACGATCAGCACGTCGGCATCCTCGGGCGCGGACACCAGCTCCCAGCCGCGGGCGGCAAGCTGCCCGAGCATCACTTCGCTGTCCACGAGGTTCTTGGGACAGCCCAAACTCACCATTCCGACTTTGGGCATAGATCACAACTGCGCGCGAGTGCGCGTGAAACAGTCCGACTTTGAAATTTTATCATAGTGGAGAGCCGGGCCTTGGGAGCGCCCTTCAGTTCCATGTGCGGCGCCAGGGCCGAGTTGACAGTCGGCACTCCGCGGTCCTCGGCCGCACTCGGTATGGGCAATCTGCGGAATCTGCGCCATCTGCGGATTGGCCTCGCGCCGAGGTGGGTGCGGTCGACGTTGAGCGCGAACGCGCTGTGTGTCTCGATCGTGGCCAAACTGGCGACTTTTTCGCACCCAATGACCCTGTTTTCGACGTTAAAATTGCATCTAACTCCTCGCCTCTCAGTAACCTAACGGCTTTTGACCCGTAACTTCCTTTGTTTTTAGCAACCTAACGGTTTTCAAACACTATGGAAAACAGTACGCTTAATGTATTCAATAACATAACGGCTTATTTTGCGGAAAAATGCTTCCCCGTTCCTCTCTCTGCCGCAAAATTGTCGGCCCGAAAGGCCGACACAGTATTGTCCTCCCGAAATTCGGGACAGTGGGGGAAAGCGAGAAAATTGAGAAAGTCTATTTGCGCCGTGATTTCAGCTAGTTAGAAGCAGTCGAGTAGGAATTGCTCGGACGCACTTTGCAATATAACAGGCACGAGCAGCGCCGCACAGCCAGGACGGCCGCTTGCTTACGGGCATGCCAGTTGATCCAGTCAAGCCTTAACGTGGCGACGCGGGTGGCCCGATCCATCGATAGCCGCGGCGCCGGATGGTTTCGATGGATCGGGGCTTGTCGGGTGGATCCTCTAGCGCAACGCGAAGCTTATGGATGAGCATCGCGAGAGCATCGCAAGGTTTTCGTTACAATCGACGCACGCGTCATCCGGCCACAGCTGCTTCTTGAGTTCATCCCGGGTGACAATGTCGCCCCCACGCTCGATCAGCAACTCCAGCACCCGGAGGCGTGCTTTTGAGGAGGAATCATTATGCCCCATCGCGCGCCTTGATCTGCCTGATCATGCATATATCTCCGGTCCCTATAGCCGTCTCATGCACGATGGCATCTTTTGCGGACGTGCACGGCGATCAGAGACGGATTCTAACCCTGGACGAAACCCTCCAACCGGAACCGGCCCCGGCGGGCTGCTCGCAGAGCATGGCACGGCATTGGGTGGCACTACGTCACGCCAGTCCGCTGCGCGTCAGCGGCAGTTCGCGGACTCGCTTTCCTGTGGCGGCGAAGATGGCATTGCACAACGCCGGCGCGAAGGGCGGAACCCCGGGCTCGCCGACTCCGGCTGGAGGCGCGTCGCTTTTGACGATGTGAACGTGAATCTCTCGCGGCGCTTCGTTGATGCGGCACATGCCGTAATCCGTGAAGTTGCCCTGATTGATCACGCCGTTGGTGGCCGTGATCTCGCCGTACTTCGCAAGACTGGTGGCGAAGACCGCCGCGCCTTCCATCTGATTGCGCACGCTGTCAGGACTCACGATGGTGCCTGTATCCAGCGCCATATCCACGCGGCCGATTCGCGCCTTGCCCTGCTTGTCCATCTCCACCTGCACCACCGTGGCGACGTAGGTCACGAAGCTGCGATGAGCGGCGATACCCATTCCCTGCCCCGCTCCGAGCGTCCGCTTGCCCCAGCCCGCCTGTTCGGCTGCAAGCTGAGCCACGCGACGCAGCCGCGCCGTATCGACGGGATAATCCTTGTAATCCGCGCCCATGTTGTCGTAATCAGCGCCCAGGTCCTTCTTGTCGATCACGCGATCGGGTCCGATCAAAGCCAGCAGATAATCGAGCTGATCACGACCCGCTTCATGCGCCAGTTCCGCGGCGAACGACTGCACCGCGAACGCGTGATAGATATTCGCGACCGAGCGCAGCCAGCCGATGCGGACGTGCGCCGTGGCCGGTCCGTTTTCGGCGCGGAAATTCGGAATGGCGAAGGGTGTGTCGGTCCAACCCATACCGAGTTCTCCGCCGCTTCCGTAAGTGTTGTTCAACTCGAAGGTCGATCCAATGGGAGGAAACGCGGACCGTTGCAGCCACGCCGTAGGCATGCCATCGGCGCCGAGCGTAGCCTTCATGTACGTCGCGGCCACCGTGTGGTAATAGTCGAACTTGATGTCGTCCTCACGCGTCCAGACCACCTTCACCGGCCGGCCGGTCTTCTTCGAGAGCACCGCCGCCTCGGCCACATAATCGGGCTTCGACTTGCGGCCGAAAGCGCCGCCCAGCAGCGTCACGTGACAAATGACGTTCTCTTTGGGAATGCCAACCGCTTTGCCGACGGTGTCCTGCACGGCCTGCGGGTCCTGAGTGGGCGCCCAGGCTTCCACCCGTCCATCGCGATAATCCGCCACGGCGACCGGCGGCTCCATGGACGCGTGGGCCAGCAGTGGCACGTAGTACCCGGCTTCGAGCGTCTTCGATGCCTTGGCGAATTCAGCGTCAACATCGCCGCGGTTCCACGCCACCTTGCACGGCCGGCGCACCGTCTGCTCCAGTTCCTTGCGGAAGGCCTCGGAATTGAATGACGCGTTGTCGCCGGTGTCCCATTTGACCTTGAGCTTCTGGCGGCCCTGAAATGCCGCCCAGGTGTTTTCGGCGATCACGGCCACGCCGCCCAGGGGTTGGAACTGGTGCGGCGGCTTGAAAGGATCGATCTGGACCGTCTGCCGGACGCCGGTCACCTTCAAAGCCTCGCTCTCATCGACCGCTGCAACCTTGCCGCCCAGCACCGGCGGATGTTCCACGGAGGCGTAGAGCATGCCATCCACATGCGCGTCCATGCCGAAGCCGGCTTTGCCCGTGCAAATCTCCTGGAGGTCGTAGATCGCGGCGTCCTTGCCGATATACCGCCATTCGCCGCGCGGCTTGAACACCAGACTCTCTTTCGGCGGCACAGGAAGCTTGGACGCGGCGATCGCGAGCTCACCATACCCGATCGTCCGGCCGGTAGGCCGATGAATCACCACGTGCGGCTGCGGACTGGCCTCACATTCAACTGCAGGAACGTTCCACTGCAGCGCCGCAGCCTGTACCAGCATGACGCGAGCCGAGGCTCCGCACTGCCGCATGTCATCGAAGAAGCTACGCACCGAATGGGAGCCGTCCGTATCCTGGTTGCCGTACCTGGCGTCGCCGATGGCCTGCACGATGCGCACCCGGCTCCAATCGGCCTCCATCTCATCAGCTACAATCCGAGGCAAGGAAGTGCGGCTCCCCGTTCCCATTTCCGAGCGATGCGCCACGATCACCACCGTGCCGTCCGGCTCGAGCCCGACGAAGACGTTGGGATGAAATGCCGTGGCGGCGACGGGATCAGGTCCGCCGGCGATTCCTGCGCTTCCGGCAGCGCTGGCGGATGGCGAGTCCGGCGTTCCGCCGTAGAGCGCTTCGGGCACAAACTGGGCGCCCAGCACGAAGGCTCCGGTCGAGACGACGCCCTGCAGAAATCCGCGGCGGCTTACATTCTCGATGCGACTCATACCGCCTCCCCGGCCGCAGCCTTGATGGCAGCGCGAATGCGCTGATAGGTGCCGCAGCGGCAGATGTTGCCCTCCATGCCTTGGTCGATCTCCGCGTCGGTCGGGCGCGGCGTCGTTTTCAGCAGCGCTGCCGCCTGCATGATCTGGCCGGCCTGGCAGTAGCCGCACTGCGGAACACGGGCCGCGATCCAAGCTTTCTGTACCGGATGCAGGCCGCCGGGCTCGCCCGCGCCGAGCCCTTCGATGGTGACCACCTCGGCTCCCGCAACCGACTGCATTGGCGTCATGCAGGCGCGCACCGCAGCGCCATTCTGATGCACCACGCAGCTTCCACACACTCCGATTCCGCAGCCGAACTTGGTGCCGGTCAATCCCAGCGCGTCGCGCAGATACCACAGCAGCGGCATCTGCGGATCGCCGTCGAACGAGCGCGCCACACCGTTAATCTTGAGTTGAATCATCACGGCCTCGCTTGGGGTAGCGTAGAGGCGGCCCTCGTAGCCGCCGAAGAGATGGAGCACAATCATCGGGCGGCCACCAAGGCCGCCCCTACCCACCCGGACATTGTGCCAGATCAGATCGAAGGTTAGAAGAGACTTCTTGCGCCAGGCCGGCCAACCGGTCTGCGACGCAATCAGTTATGCACTTTAGTAATGCCGTGAGGTCGTGTGTACGTGCTAGACTACGGATTCAACATCAAAGGACGGACATGAAGATATCGAACGGCGTTTCCCGATGGCTGCTTGCTCTCTCGATTCTCATTACCGTCACGGGGCTCTGCCGAGCCAGTGACCCGGGTTCAACGGGGCGCCAGCCGGCAAACTCGATCATCGTAGCAGTAAATCAAGACACAACGTTTCCGGCTCCGAACGCAACGGTATTTTACAGCGTGAACGGCACGCAACTTACCTATCAGAGCGCCACCAATACGGGCGGCTATGGCATTCAAGGTGGTTTCTTCGGCACCTCGCGCGTGAGCTCGGTTCCGAGCCTCTCGGCTCCCTGCATTTACACCTCCGACGCTTCCAGCAACGATATTGCTTCGATTTCCCTCCCAAGCCAGCAGCTAGTTGGGACGTTCTTTCCATCTTCGACCGATGACGGCAGTGCGAACGGCATCGGTCTGGCTGTGAATTCCAGTTACCTGTACGCCAGTTTCACGGCGTCGAATACCATCGGAACCTTCTCTCTACAGTCGGGCTGCGGGCTCGCGTTTTTGGGAGATGTTTCTGCAGTTGGACTGCAGGGCGGCTCGATTACCGGAATGGCGGTCAATGGGACAATGCTGGTTGTGGCCTACGGAGACGGCTCGATCGAATCGTTTAGCGTCTCGGGCGGACTGCCCGTATCGAATGGAGACCGGCAAAATTCCGCGGGCTACACAGGCAGCAGCTCATGCCCGAACTGCTACAGCGGTAGCCTTCCGAGCGGGGTCGACCTCACCGCAGATGGGCAGTTTGCGCTGTTCGGCGATATCGCTGCCAAAACGATTGTGGAAGTTTCCAGCCTGACAACAGGTAAGCTTACGCCGACGGTCGCCTACCGCGTGGGTAACGCTGTGGACGCGGGCGCAATCCGGCTCAGTCCTGACGAAAGCCTTCTTTATATCGCCAACAGTGAAGCCGGGTCGGTAACGGCGGCCTTTTTTGACAAAACCACGGGAGCCGTCGCTGCGGGCTGCACGTCGCACACGCTGAAGGGCTTTAATGCGCTGCCATGGTTAGGTTCCGTGGTGACCCGGGATCCCACGGGTACAGGGAATATTCTGTACGTTGACGAATTCGCACGCGATACCTCTGAGGTGAATCACGGAGCGGCTTCGCAAATCGGTATCCTGGCGATTACCTCGAACGGGACGTCCTGCAGCCTCACCGAGACCAGCACATCACCGATACTGTTGACCTTTCCAGGTGCTTTGTCGATCGGTGTCTATCCGCCGCGGCCGTTTTAGCGGCCTTCCCGAGAAGTAACGCGGACGGTTTGCCCGGCGAGTTTGCAGACGGTTCGGGCCCCGTGCAACGAGGCGAAAACACTGGCTGAGAAACTGAAGGAGAACGTTTGCATGGGCGTTAAGATTCGGCTGCTACAACTCGCGTTAATCGGGGGCATAGCTTTGAGCGCGGCGGCGCAGTGCCCTTCCCGTCCCGCAGCAGGGACTCCTATAAACAACCCGCTGGATCTTTACAGCCAGAACGGAGTCCTCAGCCTGAACCTCTCCTTGCAGAGCGATGTCGGACCCACGGGATTCACGCGCTACTGCTACGTTTACCTGAACAACGGCGTTCCGGTCGAAGCACCGACGCTTCGCTTGAACCCTGGCGACACTCTGAACATAAACTTTTCGAACGACATCACTGTAAAGGGACGCGCTCCGAAATCGAGACACATCCCGATGGCCCCGATGAAGATGGGCGAGAGTGGAACAAGTAATCCGTGCCTCGGCGGAATGGTGACCTCAACGACGACGAACATTCACTTTCACGGCCTGAATATTCCGCCGCTCTGTCATCAAGACGAAGTCATCAAGACGGTCATTCCGAACAACAACGTGCCCTTTGAGTACTCGACCCAGATCCCGTCTGACGACCCTCCGGGGCTCTTTTGGTACCATCCTCATCCTCACGGCTTCTCGGCTCCCCAGGTCTATGGAGGGGCTGCGGGAGGCCTGATTATCGAGGGCGCGAACTCGCTGACTCAGGGACTCCCGGAGCGGATCCTGACGGTCCGGAGAAACGCGGATGCGGTGACTGACGACGACGGTCAATTTTCGCTCAATTTTGAACCTTGCGATTACCCCCGGAATCCGCTGCCGGTGATTAATATGACGGGCGGCCAAAAGGAGTTTTGGCGTGTACTCAACGCGTCCACAAACGGCTTCCTCACTCTGCAAGTTATTTCTCCGGGCGCCGTGCCCCTGCTGGTGATTGCACTCGACGGCGTTCCGCTGGCGACACCGACAAGCATGACGACGATCGCCATACCCCCGGCGGGTCGGGCGGAATTCATCGTTCCGGCCTTGACGGCCAACACGCCTTCGTTCTTTCTCACGCAGGGCTTCAATACCGGGCCAATCGGAGATCGGATGCCTGCTGCCGACCTCGCCAGTATCGTGGTGTCTTCCGCGAATTCGAAGTCGGTGAAACCCAAGGTCGCGCGACCGGCGCCTCCACCCGCAATCCTCTCGCGATTCGCCGGACTGGCATCCGCCAAGCCAACCACCAACCGATCGCTATACTTCTCCGAGCTGAACGTCGGAACCAACGGCCCGGGCGAATTCTTCATTACCGTGAACGGGCAGCAGCCAAAGCTCTTCGACCCCAAAAATCCGCCGGCTGTCGTTACCAAGCTTGGAGCCGTGGAGAGCTGGACCATTTCCAACACCACCGGCGAGCCCCACGCGTTTCACATCCACCAGCTCCATTTCCTGGTTACGGCGATTAACGGGCAGGCGGTCACAAATCCCGAACTCCTCGACACCGTGACTGTTCCACCCTGGAACGGCAGCGGACCCTATCCGAATGTCACCGTGAAGATGCAGTTTTCCATTGCCGGCAAATTCGTATACCACTGCCATATTCTCGACCACGAGGACGGCGGCATGATGGCTGAGATTCTTGTGCAGCAGTAGGAAGAACACTCCGTCGCTCAACCTGCCGGGGATCTAAGCCCGCTAAGGATGAGGCTGCCTTCCAGCCGTCCGGTTCGCCGGCCCTCTTAGGCGTGGGCTATTCCGAAAATCCGAAAAGAACTTCGAAGCGTGCGTACTGGAGTGCAAGTTACTCTTTCAATCAGAGGCTGCCAGACCGGGGAGGTTGTATGTTCAAATCCGCGCAACAGGAGATGACAGCCGCGCGCCTGATGAATCCGCTTCTGAGAGCTAATGCATGGACGCCTGGGTCCGCTGGCCCTGGCGCGCACGGGACGAGACGCCGGCAGGTCGTGCGGAGCCCGTACGCTGGATCGCGGTCGTGAGAGCGTAGGCGAGGTCTCGGGCGGCCATCGGGGGAACGATGAAGTCGGCGGCGCCGCCATCCTGCGTGTCAAGATAAAGGCGCATGCTGACCACACGGGACATCACGATCACGGGCGTGTTCTGCGCCTGCCCGCGGACCAACCGTATCACATCTTTCCATGTGCCATCGGCCAACTCGACATCCGTCAAGACCAAATCGATGCCACCAGGATCCTTCAGGGCTTTTATGGCTTCCGCGCATTGACGCGCGTGGTTCGTGCGGATGCCCTGAAGTTTGAGCGTCTCTTCCAACCCGCGGAACGCATCGGGTTCGTCGTGGACTAGCAGCACGGATCGCACGTTTTGCATAGGGCACCTCGGTTCTGAAACTGCGTCGAGCGGATACGAACAACACGACGCGGGTCTCATTCAAATAGATGCCGTTGACTCGGATGAAGCAAGTTAAGTTGTCATTAAATATGCGGACGAGGCTGAGGGTAGCTGCACGGCCATTGATCAGCCACAATCAGCCTGGGCTGAACCCCTGTTCGATCATCCGCGACAGCCTCTCCCAACCATTTGACCAAAAACATCCAGGAACAACGGCGCTCCTCCACACTAATGCTCAAGTTTACAAAATAAACCGGTTGATAATACCGGTCAATACAGATTTTTGCCGATGTCGGATGACATCGCGATGCGTTTACGTGCACGGCAAGGCGTATGGCGGAGCGTGTACGTACACGCTCCGCGACCGCGTTTTTCGAGAGGTCCGGTAATCTTATACCCTATTCGGAGGCGGTCGATTGAACCGAGGAGTTTACCTTTAGAGCGCCCTGCAAGGCGATGTCCGCCGAGGATTGTCCAACCATAATGTCGAAGGTTCCGGGCACCACCCGCCAGTGCATGTCGCGATCGAGCAGCATCAGGCTCTCGGGATTCACCGTGAAGGTAACCGTCTTTCGCTCCCCAGGATTGAGGGCGATTCTTTCAAATCCGCGGAGCTGCTTCGCCGGCGTCGAAATCGGGGCGAAGCGCTCGTGGACGTAGAGCTGCGCGGTCTCCACACCAGCGCTCTTGCCGCTATTCGTGACATCGACGCTTACGCGCGCGATTCCTCCGCTGTAGATCTCAGGCGGATCGATATGGAGATTACTGTACTGGAACTGGGTGTAACTCAGGCCAAAGCCAAAAGGGTAGAGCGGCGTGCCGGGCATGTCGACGTACCCTCGGTCGTGGCTCCAGCCCTGGCCGATCCAGTAGGCTTTCGACGGCTTGTAGTTGTAATAAGCCGGCAACTGCCCCACACTCCGGGGAATCGTAATGGCCAGCCGGCCGGTAGGGTTGAAATCGCCGAACAGAACGTCAGCCAGGGCTTCGCCGCCGCGCTCGCCGGGCTCCCAGCCTTCAACAATGGCGGGAATGTGGGCTGCTTCCCAGCGGATCGAGAGCGGCCGGCCATTAATCAGGAGAACCACCGTCGGCGTGCCCGTTGCAGCCACCGCCTCGACGAGTTCCTCCTGCACGCCGGTCAAGTCCAGGCTAGCCACATCATAGCCTTCACCATCCGTCGGCCGCGATTGTCGATCTTCCGCGCCCTCGCGCCGGGCTTGCTCGCCCACCACGACGATCGCCACGGCGGCCTGCCGCGCCACCTCAACCGCGGCCGCAAAGCCTCTCTTGTCCTGATCGTTCACGGCGCATCCCTTGGCGTACACAACGCGAGTGCCGGGCGCCACCTTGGCCTTGATCCGATCGAGGATCGTCTGCACGTGCTGAGGCACCACGGACGGAGCATAGTCGCCGAAGAGATTTGACGCGCTGTCGGCGTCGGGACCAATGACCGCGATCGATTTCAGAGTCTTGCTGAGCGGCAGCAGGTTACCGTCATTCTTCAGCAGCACAATGCCCTCGCGGGCGGCATCGAGCGCCACTTGCTGATGCTCTTCCGAATGCATCACTCGTTCGGCCTGCTCGGGATCGGCATAAGGATGCTCGAACAGCCCGAGGCGGAACTTCTGCTCGAGAACCCGACGCACAGCGCGATCCACCAACGCCACGGGCACACGTCCTTCTTCGACGCTCTCGATGAGCGGACCCATGTAAGCCGGCTCATACGTGATGTCCACATCGACTCCGGACTTGAGCGCCAGCGCGCCCGCTTGCTTCTGGTCGGGGACGATATCCTCATAGATCAGCGATCCAAAGCCGCCACCTTCGCTCACCACGATTCCCTTGAAGCCAAGCTCCTGACGGAGGATTCGGGTGAGCCATTTCTCCGATCCGTGCGCCGGCACATCATCGATCTCCGGGTATCCCGCCATCACGCCCAGAGCGCCGGCATTGAATGCTGCAATCCAGGGCGGAAGGAAGTTCTCGCGAAGGCTTCGCTCCGAGAGCTCGATGGCCCCGCGTTCGAGGCCGCTCGTGGGCTCGCTCTGCGTGGGGAAATCGGTCATCAGAGCGATGACCTTATCGGGCGCATCGATGTTGCCTCCCTGCGCGCCGTGGACGATGCTTTCAGCGATGCGCGAGTATAGATAGGGATCTTCGGCGTAGGCTTCCTCGTTGCGCCCCATCCGCGGATCGCGGTCCAGCTCCAGGACGAGTGTCGAGAGCACGTGGATTCCTACCGCCCGGGCCTCCTGCGCGGCGGCAGCGTAGATCGACTGCACCAGAGGCATGTCGAAGGTGCTGCCGATGGCCAGTCCTTCGGGAAAGACGGTGGCGCCCGGGAACATGGCGCCGTGCGTGCCCTCCTCGTCTTCCAGCAATGGAATCTTCAGGCGGGTCTCGGTGAGGGCGATCTTCTGCAGTTCGTTGAAGTACTCCACCTGCCGCCGGGTTCCTTCGTGCAGAATCTGATCGGCAAGGGTGAAAAAGCCGCAGCCGGGTCCAATTTCGTCGGTGTAAGTTCCGGCCGCGAACCTGCGACAGGCGGCCATCTTCGAGGGAATATCCTTCCCGAGCTCGTCAACATAGACGCAAGGCAGGTTCAGCTGGCCTACCTTTTCCTTGAGGGTCATCCGGGCCAACAGATCGTCGGCTCGACGCTCGATAGGCTGCTTGGGATCGAGGTACACCGGGACTGTCGCGGCGGCTTGAGCTCGGAGCCGCACAGCGGGCAGAAGCATCGCCAAAACCAAGAGCCATGGCCACCGTGCACTCATTTTGGCAATCCTATTCTTACTGAAGAACCCGAACGAGGCAAGCGGGAAGCCGGATAGTGCCCCAAGGCCGACGAGAACGTACCACTAAACTGCCCCCAACGCAACGAACAATCTCGAACCCGCTACCGAACCGGTCAAGAGTGCTCAGGCAGCCTGTAGTGGCGGTGGTGCTTCCGGCAACTCGCAACGGGTGGGACCGATAGTCTCGACTTAGTGAGGTGTCCAGTGGGGATGACTTGCGAAGAGGCCGCCGAGAATGCTTGTCTTGAAACTTATGATGAGACCGAGGGCGAGGCTAGGCAGCCCCGAGGCCGAGGCGAGGCCGCTGTTCAAGCCCGCGAATCGCCGGCCGGTATACGCGTAGGGTACACGAGGGCCACCGTGATCAGCATCATTCCAGCGATGGTGCCCACGCCGAAGATCAGCAAGTAGACCACGGCTGACGTCGGATGGTGAATCGTGGCCAGTATGAGAAGTGCCACCGCAGCCGACCCTGCCAACCCGTGAACGATACCGATCAGCAGCGGCCGCAGGATTTGGTACGCGCCGAATCGACGGCAGATTCCGCCAAAGCCTCCGTCGAGCCGCACCAGCAGCGTTGTCATCTGCGGCTGTCCTTCGCGGCCAGACTCATGCCCGCGGATATGCTCATGAGCCCAGTCGCCGTGGACGTGAGAATGCGAGTGGCCGCCCACGAGAGGCGTCAGGCGTTCAGTGAGGCGGCGGATGACGCCGGTGAGGTTAAGCGCGCCCAAGAGCACGAGCGTAATTCCAACCGCCAACTCCATGAGTCCGGCGAGATTGCGATAGGAGTCCGGCTGAATCTCCAGGCCCGATTGATAAGCGTTCTCCGCGCACTGCGGGTCTCCGCTGCGGAAGCAAATGTCGCCGAGCTGGTACTGGCTCCAGGCGATGTTCTCGTGAGGGAGGTGCAGCGCCGAGGCGCTCGCGATGGCTGCCCTCATCAGCCTCTTCGCGTCCTGCGAGTTGCCTTTGAGGAACGCTAGGTAGGCCACGCGGCTGTCGCGTTCGTAGGCGACACTGGGCTCCTCGCCGCCATCAGGTTGGCGCAGATGAGCATAGGCTGCCTCAGCTTCGTCGTATCGACCGAGGTCAGTAAGGGCGTCCCCTAGAAGGGCCCGTGGCGTGGGGTCACCTGCGCCCAAGGCCAGCGCCCCCTGTGCCCAGCTGATCGCCTCCTCGAACTGATGCTCGGCCATCGCGACCACCGCCATATGAGTCTTGGCGGAGGCGGCGCCGGGATCGTTCGAGACGAGATCGAGAGACCTGTTCAGCGCCTGCCGGGCGAGTTCGTCGTAGCTGACGTCGGCGGTCTCACGGCCCTTTTGGATATATGCGGCACCCAGCGCGTCGTACCCCTTGTAATCCTCCGGATGCATCCTCACGTGCATTTGAAGAGCCTGGATGCTGCGATCCGTCGCGCTTTGGGCACCGCACGTGGCCCAGCGACGGTCAACGCAACGGCGACTCCGAATACCAGCGCCGATGTTCGTTTGAAAGACATAATTCACACCATCTATCGCCGGCCCGCGCAGGCTACGGCGTCGGGTCCACTGCTGATTGCTGAGGACGCAGGCCAGCGTTGGCGGCATCTTTTTCGCCCGCTGCCTTGCGGATTGCTGCTGCGTGGGCAGCAAGCTCAGGCTCACGATTTCCCAAGGCGAGCGGCCTCTCGATTTGCCGCCAGGCTTCTGCATATTGCCGGTTCGAGTAGAGCGCCCAGGCGTAAGCATCCAAGGTCCCAAGGTCGTGACGCCGGCCGATCTCCACTTGAGCAATGCGTAGCGCCTCGGCCGGCTTCTCGCCGCGTCCCGCGTAATAGAGGATCAGTTCCCGGTTATCATTTGCAGGACGGTCTGTGGATCTCGATGGCGGTCCGCTCGAATTGCCCGAAGGCGGTTTGCGCCCCTTCCACTCGGCCCGCTCGCTCCAGGGCAGTTGCGAGGAGATAGGCGCTCTGGGAAGATGGAAAATGCAGATTGCGCTTCTGGAGCAGCTCGATAGCCTCTGCTTCGCGGTGTTGAGTCATGTGGACGCCAGACAACTCTTCGAGCGCGGCGTCGTAATCGGGAAAGCTTGCCAGCGCGCGTTGTGAAAGCGACTGAGCCGCATCCAGCTTCGCGCTCATGCGATCGACACGCGCCAGGCTGGTCAGAATCCAGGCGGTTTGCTCGCTCTCGAAGGCGGGAGTCTCCTCGAGCGCGCGGCTCAGAAGATCAGCCGCTCCTTCGAGGTCACCCCAGTCCTCGCGCAACGCGGCAGCCCGCAACAGACCTGGAACATTACCGGGCCGCAGGTTCAAGCATCCACTGCGCGGCTCGCGCGGATTCATCTTAATCGCCCAGGGCTTCGTCGGCCTCGGAGATATAGCCCCACACCAGCACCGCGTCCGGCGTCTTGTGGTTGAGCGCCTTCGCCTCCGCGAGCGCTTCGGCGTTCCTACCCTCTGCCAGCAGAAGAGCAATGTGCGCCTGCTCACCGTCGAAGTTCTGCGGTTGAATCTGGAGGGACCGCGCGATGGATTTTTCGGCTTCTTCGTAGTAGCTGGAATCGCCAGTCTCGCGAGCTCGGCTGATCAACCCCAGGGCCAGATCATTGTGGGCGTGGAATCGATCCGGCTGCTTTTGAAGGACCGTTTTAGCGGCATCGATTCTGCGCTGCGCCGGCGAGAGCGGCGGGGCGTTGTTATCAGCGGCAATCACGGCACTCGCAGCGGCTAAAACGAGGGCAAGGATAAGCAATCGCATGGTGAACCTCGATGAGTGCGAATCACAGCCTGAAATCCCATACCACTAGAGCCATCATGGCGGATTCCCAAGTTAAGAGCTCGGGGCAGGCACGATGCATGCCCCGAGATTTGCCAAACGGCCGCGAACTGGCCTAATTCGTGGCGCAGATGCCGTCAGGGTTGATGTTGCAGCCCGAATCGCCAGGATCGACGTGGTGGCGGTCTCGCCCACTCGGACAGTAGTCTACATACGGAAACGCTGTGTGGAAGTGCGTGTTCGGTTCCACCAGGTTTGTGCCTTGCGTGGAGAGGTCGGTGCTGACGTCGTTCACGTTGACACCGTCGCCGAGCACATAATTGGGGACAACGTTGCAACTGGTGTTGTGATTCGGGCCACACGCATTCCCGTCCAAGACCCCGCCGACGGCGACGCGGAGGGTGATGTCGACCACGTCGTCAAACAAGCGGGGGCCGTTAGGGAATCCCGCCCCGTCAGCCAGCAACAATCCGAGCCGGCTGGCACTGGCGGGCGCGGTCGGAGTGACGCCCGTGTTCCACCGCAGGAAGTCCGCAATCGGACCGGCAGTCGTTCCGCTTGCCGCAATAGTAGGAAGATACTCGACCAGCGGCAGCAGATCGTAGCGAGGCGGCGGGGGCGAGGAGAGCGTATTCGGCACCAGCACCGAGTAGAGCGAATCCACGATCGAAACGAAGAGCGGATTCAGGTCATAGAGCTGGAACTGGGAGTCGTTCACCGGCTGTGACATGCTCCAGTAATCCTTCGCGCCCGTCCCAATGATCAGCTCGTTGATCAGCGGATTGCCGAGCCGCTGCACCTGCCGGTACGAGCTCGAGCTTCCGCTCGCGCGACTAACCAGCGCCCCCTGGCGGGACGTTGTCCCCCAGATGCCGATGGTGGCGTGCGGGGAGTTGGCAGACTCGATTTGTCCAGTGCTCGTCAGCATGGTGATCGGGATCTGCAGGGCGAGCACGTTCACTGCATAGCCGGAAACGGTATCGGCGGCGTAGTTGCCGTTCGCGCCATCGGTCGCCGTCCCGGGAGGCTCATTGGAGGTGTTCATCACGCCCGGGATGCCGCTCGGCCCGGTGTGGAAATTGCCGGTGTCAAAGGCTCCGCCGAGATCGATGAAGAAGGGGTCGTCAGCCGTTCCCGAGAAGACCGAGATACCCTGGTTGGTGCTGGCGTAGGTTCCTGCCGCGTACAAGTCGGCGTAATCTATCGTCCGCGGGCCGGCATTGGCCGGAACCGCGTAAAACGGCGATCCATCCGTGTTCATGATCTCCGTGCTTTTTCCGTTCTTGATCATCGTCAGCGTGTAGGTCTGACGGAGATTGAGACCGGGACTGCTGAAGTCTGTAATCTGCGGAGGCACAATGGGCGTTCCGTTCTCGAAGCCCGCCAGTGCCGTGTAAGCCGGAGGCAGCTGGAGCTGGCGGTTATAGCGGAACCGGAAACTTACATCGGCCAGGCCATCATTGTTGTTATCGATGTCGACCTGGTAGAGGATCTTGGGATCAAAGGGAAACCAGTTGGGGCCGTTGGCGGGCTCGGCAAACGGGTCCACGGCCATGATGATGCTAATGCTTGCCGGATTCGTGTCGTTACCGTTGACGTCGTAGCTGCGGAAGGCCCACAGGTCGGTGATGTCCGCCTTGGGATCCAGCGCGGTGACAGGCGCCTCGCGATGGCTGGAGGCCTGCATCCCGGCCGGGGCCACCAGAAGAGCAGGGATGGCGGCCATCGCCAGCACGACCGGCGCCAAGGCAGCAAAGGGTCGGCTCTGCTTCATTCACGCTCCTCATTTCTAGATTTGGGTTGCGTACTTCGCTGGATATACGTGTCAGGTGGCGAGCTTGGATTGGTCTAAGAAACGGGACCGATGAGGACCTTGGGACCCGTTGGGGAAGGGACACCGCCCGCCGGCTCGACGGTTCAGCAAAGGCTGTGGCCGTGAGACCCTGCGGCAGTGGCGGCACGATCACCTCGCCATTGCCTCGAAGGTCGGGCTTGAAGAGTCCGGCATCCACGGGTGCGCCCTCGGACGGAATCAGCCAAAGCTCGTAGGTCTGGTTCTGACCGAGCGCCTGGAGGTTGGCGGCGTAAAAGCGGGCGGGCCTTGTGGAGACCAATTGGGGCGAGTCAAAGTTAGCGCGGCCAGACGGGACAAAGCCTTTGCTTTCAGTCGTCTTGGAGATTTCCTCACCGGCCGGGCTCGCGTACCGTCAGCGGACGTAGGCATTCAGGTGGCACCTCGCGATCAGCGCCGGCACCACTAGTTCAGCGGTCCGGCGAGCATCAGAGCGCGAGTTACTGATTTTTGCCGAGTGCCCCCAACCCCAGAATCCCCGCGAAGCGAACCGGAGGCGCCGAAATCGTAAACGATTCGAGATAAGCCGCGGTGACCATTCGGCGTAAGAAGGGAAAAGTGATTCGCTCCATCCGAAACGATATTACGCTGGTTTATGTCACCGGTACTGAGCGCCGTGGCAGGAGGCCAGGATGTTGAGTTTAGGTGTGGGCGTACTTGGAACAGGATGGGTTTCGGGAGAGTATATTCGGGCCTTTGAAGGTAATGCCCACACCGAGGTACGGGCCATCTTGAGCCGGGATAGGGCGCGCGCGGCTGCGAAGGCCCGCGAGCATCATTTGGTCGCATGCACCGCCTATGACCGTCTGGAAGATCTGCTGAGTGATCCTGCCGTCCAGATCGTCGTGATTTGTACCCCTCACCACCTTCACGTTTCCCAGGGAGTAGCAGCCGCCCAGGCCGGAAAGCATCTGGTGCTCGAAAAGCCCGTGGCGTTGGATGCGGAGAGCCTGCGCGAACTGCGCAGCACCGTCCGACGTGCTGCTGTAAAAACCGTGGTCAGCTTCGTGTTGCGCTGGAACCCGCTGTTCGAAACCATCCGCGTCCTGCTCGAGGACTCGACGATTGGCCGCCTGTTTCATGCCGAGGTCGACTACTTGCACGGCATCGGTCCTTGGTACGCCCAGCACTCCTGGAACGTGAAGCGCGAGGTCGGCGGCAGCAGCCTCCTGACCGCAGGATGCCACGCGGTCGATGGCCTCCGCTGGTTCGCCCGCCGTCGCCCGGTGGAAGTGTTTTCCTACTCGAGCACCAGTGCCGGCAACCACCTTGGGTACGAGTACGATCCGAACAGCGTAACCCTCGTGAAATTCGAAGATGGAATGATAGGAAAGGTGACCTCCTCGGTCGAGTGCGTCATGCCCTATGTCTTCAACGTTCTGTTACTGGGTGACGGCGGCACGATCCGCAACAACCAGGTGTTTGCACGTAAATGGGTTGGTCAGCGTGGTTGGGCGACCATTCCAACGGTCCTCCCCGACAGCGGGGACGTAACGCACCATCCGTTCCGCGACGAGGTGGATCACTTCGTCGAGTGTATCCTTGCGAATCGGGAGTCGCATGCAAGCCTGGAGGACGCGGCCGTCACTCATGAGATCTGCTTCGCCGCAGAGACGTCGGCGCGAGAGAAACGTCCGGTGGCGATTCATGGAACCATTGGGGGTAGTTGAATTCGGAGGGCAGGCCGACGCTGTTTGGGATTGCTCAGCACTCTCTTGATCAAAGATGCCTTCAATCAAAGATAGGACCTCGCATGAACCTACGGAACAGGAAGGTGCTCGTCGTGGGTGCGCACCCAGACGACGCAGAGATGTTCTGCGCAGGGACTCTTTTTCACTTGCGCGACTTAGGCTGTGAAATCCACATTGCCACGATGACCCTGGGCGACTGTGGCTCGACCGAGCACTCGTCCGAGGAGATTCGGCGAATTCGCCGCGGGGAGGCTGAAGCTGCCTGCGCATTCCTCGGTGCAAGCTATCGGTATCTGGGTTTCAACGATCTCTCGATCTTCAATGACGATGCCTCGAACCGGCGCACGACGGCTTTACTCAGAGATATCGATCCGCTGATGGTCATGACGCACCCTCCCCACGACTACATGTCGGACCACGAAACCACGAGCTTGCTCGTCCGGAATGCTTGTTTTGGGGCTCCTGCACCGAATTATGACACGCTGAGCTTCACGCCGGTGACCCGCTCATCGGCTATCCCTTATCTGTATTATTTCGAGTCCATGGATGGGATTGACATCTTCGGGCGAAGACTCGTGCCACACTTCTACGTCGACATCACCGGGACCATTGAGGCTCGGCTGAAGATGCTGGGGCATCACCAGAGCCAGCGGAAGTGGCTGCAGTCGCATCACGGTCTTGACGACTACGTGGAGGCAGCCCGACAGAGGTGCCGTGACGCAGGCGAGCGGGCCTCACAGACCTTCGGCAGGAGATTGGTGTATGCCGAAGGCTTTTGCCAACACCTTGGCCACGCCTATCCGCATGAGAACATCTTAGCGCAAGTTCTGGAGCACAGGGTCGTATCAGGCAATGGTGGGGCTCATCGAAGTAGCTGACTGTAGCAGCGTCCAGCTTTCCGTGTCGCTCGCGCTGGAATCAGCGCTCACCGCAGAGTGATGTTTTTGTTCAGTAGCCGATGTTATGGCATGCGCCGCAGTTGGTCGAGGCGTTCCGGAGTTTGTGACAGTTGGTACAGGCGACCATCGAGATATCCTTGTCCTGCCGGAGTATGTCTTCGGTTGCCACGGCTCCATGGCATACCCCGCAGTCGATTCTTGCACTGAGGTGCTGCTGATGGCTGAAGGAAACGAAGCTTGGCAACTGGTACACGCGGACCCATGACACCGACTGCTGATCTCTTGCCATTGCAGCCAGCTTTTGGATTTCGGAACTCGTCTTCGTCGCCGCGCCGTGACAAGTGACGCATTGCGCCAGGTCTGGAATGCTCAATTGCTCGCCGTCTTCCGACGGTCTATGGCAATCGTTGCACTTAATTCCGGCGCTCGCGTGAGTTCTGTGGCTGAATGGCACCGGCTGCGACGGCGCGGCCCGCGGCGGAGTGATCGGCGGCGGCAGGCTCCCGGGCCCCGCTGCTATCGTTCTCGGCTGCGTTTCCAACCTGGCTTGTGCAGGGCTCAACTGGCCTTTAGGGAACAGAGCATACGCGGCAAGAACGGTAGGCGCCGAAGTGTCCGCATTGAATCGGCCACCTGGGGAGACAGCGATCACCACGAATTGCCTTTTGGTCTTCTCGCCCCAGTATGTGATCGGATTGGCATGGCCGTTCGACTCGAGTTTGGTGACCCAGAGTTCATTTCCGGTATGCGAGTCGAAGGCCCGGAAACGGTGATCAGCAGTGCCTGCGATGAATACCAGCCCGCCGGCCGTCACTAACGAGCCCCCCAAGCTGTAAATTCCGGTTTGAGGGACTCCCTTCGCCTCGAGTTCGTCCACCACTCCCAGCGGCACTTTCCAGGCAAGATTGCCCGTGTTCAAATCAACGGCGTTCAGCGTACCCCACGGGGGCTGCTGGCAGGGGTAATGCTTGTCGTCCCAGAATCGGGCGTAACTGCCCCATGGACTTCCCCATTCGTAAGCTTCGGGAGAGCCCGCCGGCTGTGCTTTCAAAAACCCAACCGATCCCAACTCACTGACGTTCACAAAAAGATAGCCCGAGGAGGGATCAAAAGAGGCGCCATGCCAATTAGCTCCCCCGAGAGTCCCCGGCACTTCCAGCGTCAAAGTCAATCGCCAGGGATCAAAGAGTTTTCCGGGCAGCATCGAGGCGAAGTGCTCGAAGCAGTACTTCCGAGATTCCGGCGTGACCGTCGTGATGTCGTCCGGAGTGATGGCCGTCCTTGCTAGCGGCGGCGGCTTGACCGGAAAAGGCTGCGTCGGCCAGCTCGCCTCGCCGGGTATACGACTCTGCGAAACAGGACGCTCCTCGATCGGGAACAAGGGCTGCCCGGTGAGCCGATTGAATACGAACACGAATCCGGTCTTGGTCACCAGCGCGACGGCTGGAATCTCGCGACCCGCTCGGCGCACATTGACGAGAACGGGTTGGGCAGGCGGATCGTAATCCCACAGGTCATGATGAACGGTTTGAAAATACCATCGGAGCTTGCCAGTTCCGGCGTCAAGCGCCACCAGGCAATCTCCAAAGAGATCACTTCCTCTTCGATCGGCGCCGTAAAAATCAGGTTCGTCTCCCAAAAGTGTGATCAGCATTCCTCCGGTAACGGAAGATGGGCGCAGCAGTGATAGATCGCGGCGGTGAAGTTCTCGACGGTGCGAAACCCGA
>Ga0335085_10001512_pt1 | contig 48467 bp, 51 predicted proteins | sample Lox_Sample_45_FD_206712 | JGI IMG/M metagenome (GOLD analysis project Ga0335085, IMG submission 206712) | Soil microbial communities from Loxahatchee National Wildlife Refuge, Florida, United States - Lox_Sample_4.5 | ecosystem: Environmental > Terrestrial > Soil > Wetlands | place: USA...
CCCGCGTGATGGCATTCATCAACAAGCACCACTTCAAAAGGCGGCAACTCCCCGCCGCGGTTCACGTGCTCAAAGAGTGAATCAAGGCACGCAAAAACGCAGGACGCCTTCGCCATCTCAGAAGGGGCTGGCCGTTCATAGCCATTCCAGACTACGGTCGTTTCGCTTGCCTTCAAGAATGGCCAGAAAGCCCGTTCGAGCTGGTAGACAAGCTCATTCGCATGCGCCAGCACGAGAATGAGCCGCACGGGCGACGTCACCTTGATGCGCCGCAGGGCTTCCGCGGCCACAAAGGTCTTGCCGAGGCCGGTCGCAAGCACAATCAGCGCTTTCCGTACGTGCCCATCCGAATAGACCTGCATTACCGAACGGATAGCTTCTTCCTGATAGTCCCGGACTTCGTAACGTCCTGGCGGAACAGGGTAGGTGTCAGCCAGCTGCTGCGCGCGGCCAATCAAGATTGTCCGGTCCCACAATTGAAGCGGAATGCCTCCACTCAAGAGCGCACGCTGCTGCTCGCGAACGGCATCATGAAAACCATTCAGAGCGACAACGACGGGTACCTGAGCGCGGTACGACCGCATTGCATCAAGTGTGCGGTCGATCACATCCGCGCCGACTCGTGCTTTCCAATGTTTTACTTGGAACAACCAACGCTTCGCGGCTTTATGGGCGAGCACATCTGCCCCGCCATCACTGGTCTGACCAACGACGCGGAGGCCTTCGAACTCCTCATGCAGAAGCAGCCTGCACACAGCCCGCTCGAACGCCTGCCACGTGAGCGAGTCGATGTTGTCTTTGCTGATGAACAAGGCTTATCCAAGCCCCTGAAGCAAAAAATCCACCGACGCACGCGCGCGCTGGCTGATCAGGTTTTCGGGCGCCTCATACTTTAGGAAACCGGCGCAGTCCTCCAAGCAGTTCATATGCTTCGCGACAATGCGGTCCTGTGCTTCCCGCAAGACCCGCTCAGGTAAATCCGTTATGCTTGCATACGCCGGCGTCCAGACGCCACCATCGAAAAAGACGGCTGGCATCTTCCGGAAGATCCCCACAATTGTGTCTTCATCCACGTAAGCAAGATATTCCCCTGTTGATTTCATTTGGCCAAGCTTGCTGATGTCCAGATTGCGCCCGAGCATCCTCGATACCATGCTCTTCGTCTGAGCCTCAGTCAGATCCTCAAAAATATCCTCGGCCTTCTCCTTAAGCAGGTTTTGCAACCGTCCGCGGATCGCGTCAAACAGGCGGCGGACATCTTCCTTGATGTGGTCAGCGCTGTCTTCAAGCGAATCCGCCCAGCGTCTTTGCAAAACCAGCCAGGTTAGATTCGAAATCGTGTGCGCTCCCGCGTTTGCCTGCGTAAGCAGCCGCCGGTTCGCCTCAAAAAGGTATTGCCCGATTTCAGCGGCTACCATCGGCTCCACCCGCATCCGGTAGGTCCGGAATAGCGGATGGCTCTTGTCAATGAATATCTCCACCTGCTCGTCCTTAAATGCCAGCAGCGGAACTCTGGGTCCTTGCCACGATACCTCGATGGGGACGCGTGTAACGTACGTGAGAACGTCTATTGGCTGGCTGTAATTGCCATCGGCCAGTTCGATCGAACAGCCAGGTGCGGAGAGCTCATCATCCTTGTCTGCATTGTTCTTCAGAAAACCAATTGAAGCTGGGTGGTCCGTCCCTCGAGGCTTCGTGCAGCGGCGGCAAGTGTCAGCCTCGGGTGGGTTGCCCTCTCCGCAGACTTCACACTTCCATGGTTCTTCAATTTCCGGTACCTGGGACGTGCCACAGTACCCGCAAGTGATCGCCGATTTTGCAATCGTCTTGCCACATTCCGGATTCAGGCATGTCTTCCCAATCAGCACGTATCCGCAAACCTGGCATTGTTCCTGCTCCTTGAGGTTCTGTGCCTGGCAGGAAGGACAATCGATGAGTTCCGGAAGCGGACGCTGATCAGCCTGTTCAACGAGTTTCCACCATTCAGCATCATCATAACAACCGGGTTGTTTAGCCCTGAATTTTTCGTAATACTCCTTCTCGACCTCGCGGCTGACACGCCGGGGCTTATCTGCATCGACATCCCAGACCCCCATATACATATCGGTCTTCCCGGGCGTGCGGACCTTGCGGTATCCCTGGTAAAGCTTGAAGACTGGGCTGTTGTTGGTGTCGGCTCCAGGCTGTGTTGGTTGCAGAGAACTGTCTCCCCGGAGGTAGGACATGGCCCGTTGCCATTCCGGGCTGCTTCGTTGAAAATCTTGCTTGAGAAAATCGACGGGCACATGGTTCAGATGGACTTCGCCGACGATCCGCCCGTATATACTGTCAATCGGATAGTCCTTTATGAATTTCTTGAATTCATCCGTGTAATCAAAAAACGCGCTCTTCTCTGAAATTCGTATAGCTCTTCCGTTACGGATGAGATCAATTCCGAATTCGTTCGCGTCATCAAAACGCTGGATGCCGACCCAGCCCCGGATACGCTCTTCGAGCGTCGTGAAAGAGGACGACTTGCAGGTGGGACATTCGTTCTCGCCGGCCTTGATCAGATCGTTGCAAGTCGAGCATCGGCTTTGTGTCCCGACGACCTCATTGAACCTGAATACCGCCGGGATTTTACCCATTCCTCTTCTCTCGAGAGAGCGCGAATCGTCCCACACGCAATGCTCGAAAGGCTCGCAGGCTTCGCCGTTGACCACAATGCGGACCTTATCTTGCGTCAGGATCGTTGCGTAGCGCCTGCCAATCTGCCGTCTGATTTCGTTTTTCCCATAGCTGACGAGCTTGCGCACGAACCCGTTGTTGGGATTACCTTCCATCCACCAGCCCTTTACCTCAACCAATGTGCCGTGAGAGAACTCGGGGGGCTTTGGTATCCGCTGGCCAGGCGCGTCGTACGTGCGCTTCTCTTGCATTGCAATCAGATCGACCAAAGCTTCGACGGCATCTGTGTCTTCCTTGCGAGCGGTCAGAAACCGAGTAACGCGGCCCAGCTTTCCGCTGGCAATGTTGAAGCCCATCCCGAATAAGCCAAGGCTGTCATAAGGCCGATTGCCCGAATAACCAGCCCGCAGGGCCTTTTCGGTGAGATCAGCGGTTAACCCAGGCCCGTTGTCGCGCACGCGCACGGCCCCCTCACCACGTGTAATTTCGGCCGTTCCGGGCAGCTCCACGACAACAAGCGGAAATTCAATCGGTGATCCTTGAAGCTTTGCCACGTTGAACGAGTCAATGGCATTATCAATCAACTCGCACAACGCATCCAGCGGCTGGAGCGGCGTGTGCGTCAGAGCAATAAGAACTTTCGGGTCAGGTGTCAGGTTGAATTTAAGCTCAGTCATCGCGATACTCATTCACTTAGCAATTCTCAGCCGGCTCACCGACATGAGACACTCCACCAGCTTACGGGCCACAGCATGGGCGACCGGCGGAGGAAACGCGTTGCCGACTTGCCGGTAAGCCGCCGTCTTGCGTCCCTCAAACAGCCAGCTGTCTGGAAACCCTTGCAGTCTGGCAACCATGCGGACCGTCAGCCGCGGCATGCCAACAAAGTCCGGTGCGGGCGCTTCATCGACAACACCATGCGCGTCAACGCCGAGACCAGCCCACGCGCGTTTCGCGCGAGTCGGTCCAAGGTCGGGCCCACCATGTTTCTTACTGCCGCCGACTATTGTCGGTGCGATCTCGTTAGCCCGTTCCCTCCAAGCCTCCGCGCCGCGCCACCCTCGGCACGAAATCAGATCAAAAAGAACCTCACCTACGGTGAGCGGCGGTGCTGGCAATGGTTCTGGCCAGCAAAAGTGCTCGGCATAGCCGCTCTGAACCGCTATGAAGACCACACGCGGCCGCAGTTGCGGCACTCCGAAATCAGAGGCGCCCAATAGACGCCAGTCTGTTGCGTAACCGAGCTTCTTAAGTGTGCCGGCTATGTACGTACGGTAGTCTTCGAAAACGGCATCGAGAAATCCGCGAACATTTTCTATCAGCACCGCCCGCGGCCGGATTTGATCAACTATATTGATCGCCGACGGGAAGAGATTTCTCTCGTCCCTTTCTCCAAGCTGCCCGCCAGCCCGAGAAAACGGTGGACATGGCAAACCGCCAGAGACGATGTCAACGCCACGGAACGCCGACACGTCTGTGAGTTTATTTAGATCTGCCTCGATTACGGTCCATTCCGGCCGGTTCCGGCGCAGAGTCGCACAAGCGTGCTTATCGATTTCGATCAAACCCGCGTGAGCGATGCCAGCCTGTTCCAATCCCAATGCCTGGCCTCCGGCCCCCGCGCATAATTCCAAGGTGGTTAGCCCGTGAAAGCGCCGCCCAGTGTAACCCGCTTTACTTACCATCAGGCTCCCCAGAGAACTGCCATCGTTGCTCTCAAACGGTACAGTGATAGACCTCCTGCGTCAATCGTCGACAACGCTGTACAAACCTTGCTTTGGCCAGCCGGACGAAAACTAAGAGTAACGATTGACAGATTTGCACGCCACAAACGAGGTCCACTCACCGGAGCGCATTCGAGATTTTCCCTCCGCAATCGTCACCCCCTCCCGCTAAGACGTTCAACGCCGCAAACCGGTCGACACGGTTCCAGCCCACGAGCCACTCCTTAGCCCGGCTGGGAGGCAACGGCCATCGTGCAGCATCCCTCGGAAGAAAAGTCATATTTCTGCAGTTCGCATCGCATATTGTCGACAACTACCCCCGCCCTCGAGTGACGCTATCCACGATTCTTGCATCCGCCATCGCGGATTCCCCCCCAATCCACAACTCACGCCGCCGGCTCGTATCGGTAATCTGTCAGCCCTTCCGTGCAATGTCGCGTTCGTCGGCCGAGAACAACGAACGCCACTCGTCTGCCAAAATAACCGCCTCGACTGTGAGATCAAGGCCCTTTCGTTCCCACAAGGCGACATACCCTTCAGATACATTGGGCGCGTGCAACAATATACGCGCTGTTTTCAACACCCCCGACGCGCGCTGCTACACGCTCATCATCGCCTCGTCGAACCGCCTCTCAACTTCATTGGTTTCCTCACGATCGGCGCTCTTAGCTTACCGGACGTTTGACGGTTCATTCAACTGTGGTTCCGCGAGTGCTTGCGTCACGTTCACCGTAAGGGAACACAGCCATGAGCAGCGGACCCAAGAGGTTGTGACATGCCGACTGGCACACTCCTCGATCTGCGATCACGGGCCGTGGCTACGATCATGGGCCTCGGTCAGCAGAACGGCTTCGCCTTCGCCACCTTTGGACCTGTCGGCCGACCGGGCCGCATCCTTCATCTCCTTGTCTGCCATTGTTTCCCCGCCCCATTCTCCTTCGGCCTATACCTCTTGCGGGCACGGCAGACGCCCCTGCCCTTAAGTGACCCGCAAGATGCGAGGCGAAACGAGATAAATCGTGTCCGAGGAAATCACAATTCGACAGGCGACAGCCGAATCGACAAGCGCGGTTCCTTCGAGCCAGCACAACATCACAGGCAGCGCGCGCTACGGCGCTGAGAGAAAGCCGATGGTCTCTTGGAGAGCCTTGCTGCAAGAGGCCGTCACCAAACCCGGTATATTCCAGCCGCTTTCATTCGTACTCGCTCGGAAATCAGCTTTTGGCCTTGTTTCAGTGCTTCGAGCGCGGCGTCCAGCCGGGACCGCTCGCGACATTCCCGAAGTGGAAGGAATTGGGCCGGTACGTGAGGAAGGGCCTACTCGAGCTGAAGTCTGCGCCGCCTAGTCCTTGACGTTCCGTGGCTTGAGGACTTGGCAAGCAAGGATTCCACTTTCCGTCCTTCGTGCATGCGACTCGGGAAGAGCCTGCTTGACCCGTTCAATGAAATATGCTACACATGTGCAGTGAGACAGAGGCTGACTACCACCGAGGCCGCCGACGCCGTTGGACTTGACCGGACGACTCTTCAGCGGTGGATTCGAACGCGCAATGTCAGAGCTCCAGGGCTTGTACTCCGCAATGGCCGTGCAGTCCGTCTTTGGGATCGGGCCGACGTTGAGCACCTACGGGACGTCAAGGAACGGATTTATCGACGTGGAAGAGGAAGAAAACCCCAAGCTAAGACTTAAGTCCTTCGGCAAGGAAGGTAGCGATATGAGTAAACAAGTAATAGCCTCACTGGAAGGGATGCGGATCGTGGTCGACGACGGTTGGTGCGAACTGCATGAGTACGACTTTAGCCAGGATCACTGGGTCCCAAAGGATCGGCATAAGTGGCCCTTGGCACTCGACGAGGCAAAGGAGTGGGTAAAAGGGTGGAATGCACTCGATCGTTTCGCCGCAGTGAATCGGCTCGTTGCGCCCGTCCCGGAGTGAGGAGCGGCGATATTGGTTTTGGGCGCAGCACTGATCGGGACGCAAGCGTGCTAGCCGAAAGATTCAAACCTTGGCGAACCGCGAGCCGTGCTTTTCAACGCTGAAATCTTAGGAAAGCGTGTGTACCTGCAATGACACAGCGCGATTACGAACCCGGTGACTACGTTAAGTTTGAAATGAAGGACGAGCACTCTGGAGACGCGGAGTGGATGTGGCTGAGGGTGGATCTCATCGACCCGGATCGCCGTATACTGTTCGGACAACTGGACAGCGAGCCGGTCGTCTTCACGAAGGAGTTGAGACTGGGCCAGGAAATCGCTGTAAGTTTCGACAACGTTCGAGATCGCAGGAAACCCTCAGACTTCTGAGGTAATGTCCCGACTCTGGAGGCAGTGATGTTCGTCCTCAGCATTAAAGAGCGCGGTTCCTCATGGGCGGGCCGCGAGCCAATTGTCATGACCTTTCCGACTCGCGAGGAAGCCAAGCAGGAGATCGCCAACTATGTCGTCGAATATTGGGATCATAAGATGGACATCGACAAGCCCGAAGACCCGGACGACATGGTCGACACCTACTTCGATCATGTCTTCGAAGAATACGAGATTGTGGAAGTCAGCCCGTAGGAAGCCGGGCCCAGAACCACACTGGAGGTCAGTTGGATTACCTAACGGCACCAGACAAGAAGCAGGCCGCAAAGCTGTTCTTCGCGCCGCCGACCAGATTCTCCGTGCAGTCCGTGCCCAGGGTACGGACCGATCAGGAGGCCAATTAGACATGATCATCGGCGGGCTGACCGAGAGTATCCGCAGCGATGCTTGATTTGCGACCAGATCGTCAGTGCCACTTATGATTGACCGATCTGCCCTGTTGCAAGTTTGAACAGACCAAGCCGGAGGCCTGCAGCATTCGCCGCGCTCGCGGGTTGCTGTGGTGCTCCGGCCTCGAACCGCTTTCCGATTCTTCTTAAAACCGAAGGAGCCAACATGCAAAAGACCGCAACGAGCTGAAGGCAGAGGCCCAGGGCCCGACAGTCCCCGTTTTTCCACACCCTAATTGCGGAAAGCAACACGACAGGGCATATGGCGCTACTTCGCAATTCTCCCCATCACAAGTTCGGGCGCTCTTGACTCCAACCTTCGCCCGGCTCTAAAAACAGACATGGGCTCCGTCTGCGTCTTCGCCGCCTCGAAAATGGAAGGCCAGCCCGTCGCAGAGATGGCGCCCCCCGGAATAGCTCCCACGGCGGCCGATGGCATTGTCACTTTCCAATACGCTGCTAACCAAGTCACGTTGATCGTCAGCGGAATGGGCCCTAAAAAAGCGATGGCCGCGGCACAGTCTCTACTGAACGCGAACGAAAATCAAATTGGCAGAACAAGTACGGCGCTGAAATCAGACGCCGTCCTGGTGATCGGCCTGTGCGGCGGCCTAACGGAATCGTTGTCGGAAGGCCGGATCGTGACATACACGAACTGTCTGTCAGCCGATCCGACGAAACCACCGATCGAGCCCTCTCCGCAAATCGCCAATCGAATGATCCAGCTTCTTGCGTCTTCGAATATCCCATGCGACAAGGTCGCCGGGCTAACTTCGCCACAGATCGCCACCAACCGCGAACACCGGCGACGACTGGCTCAGACGGGAGCCGCCGTCGTGGACATGGAAAGTTACGCGGTGCTCGCCGCCGCCGCACGCGCCGGCGTCCCGGCTGCCGTGCTCCGCGTCGTATCAGATTCGGTCGACCGAGAGCTACCCGACCTCAACCGGGCCCTGAATGACGATGGCGCTCTGGACGGACGAAAGGCCCTCGGTGTGGCGATCGGTTCACCCCTGCGCACCTTACGCCTTCTGGCCGCCAACAAAAGGGCAATGCAGAAGCTCAGCGACGCTCTTCGGATCGTCCTCCCGTCTGACTGCTTCGGTCAGTCAGGTTAGTGCGCAATGGTGACCGGCTTGCATGGTACAATCGCCGAAAGAGGTGTACTGCGATGCGATCGTACGATGTCCTATGGGGCAGGTCGCCGCGCCTCGGCACGGCTCGTAGAAGGCAAATTCAGCAAGCCACTGAAGCGGCCAACAGGCGAGTGCCGTCCCTTGCTTTTCTGGGCCTCTGTCTCGTAGCCCTTCTCATCATTCTCGCCATCGGGGTGCTCAGGCTGGTTTTCTTTGGCCCGTGGTGGACCCCAGCCCGCGCTCACACGAACGCCTCGCAAACCCAGGCGGCACGTCATGTTGCCGGCAAAGTGCACTAGCAAGCGTTACCGACGCCTTCCTCAAGTAACGGCACGCCGACCCTTCCAGCCAAGCTCCGATTGCTTTTGCCGGCCGCGCTTCCGCGACGGTCCGTGCCATAATCTTTACGAAGGGGGCATGGCCATGCTCACTCTGCGTCAGATGCGCACCGAACCGGCCTTGAACGTTCGTCACGGAGTCCGGCTGTGGTTCGGCGAAAGCCCCTTTTGCTCCTAGCCTTCATCTTCCTCCTGTGCTCCTGCGATAGCCGTCGCACGACCGACCGGTCCAGGGTGCTTGCGGATGCTGACCGCTTCTCCAGGCTCTACAACTGGCCGAAGGCAGCTCCCTTGTATTCGCAAGCGCAGGAACTGTTCGAGAAATCGGGCGACAGAAAGAACGCGCTCAGCGCCAGACTCGGTTACATCTGGGCCACAGCCGATCAAGGGGTGAACGCGAATCTGATGGCCGAGGTTGATCGCGACCTGTCGGACCCACTCGTCCAAAGTGATCCACGGCTCAAGCTCCGCGCGCTCGTCGCGCGAGCTGCCCTCGACCGCGAGCAAAACGAGGCATCCGGACGCGAGACGTGGCAGAAAATCCAGAGTCTTGCCAGGAATCTGAATGACAAACGCTGGCAGGCGCGGGCCGAGGCAGAACTCGGAGAGATAACGTACATGGACGGCGACGTGGTGTCGGCCGTGCGCATGTTCAAGGACGCGGTCTTGTCGGCGCTCGTGCATCGTGATGTCGGGGCTGCGATTTTTTACATTTCAATGGTGGGGAACGGGCTCGTGGAAACTGGTGAACCGCAGCGCGGTCTCGAGTATTGCGAACGCGCGGAGCGCCTAGCCGGCATCAACAGTGACGCCGGGTTTCCGTTTCTTGCTTATCAGGGCAAGGCACGCGCGCTAATCGCGTTACATCGTGGCTCGGAAGCTCAAGCCGTACTGAACAAAGCATTAGCGCAGGCACGAGCACAAACGAATCGGTCCGCCGAGACTCAGGTGCTGATCGTCGCCGGCGACGGGGCGTTCACGCGCGACCCCGCCACGGCGATCAAGTATCTGAGAACCGCGAACAATCTGGCGAACGCCAACGGATTTCGTCACGCCTTTGCTTGGAGTGGGCTCGAATTGGCGAAAGCCTATCGCGCCGCCGGTGACCTGAAGATCGCCGAGGCGTTTGCCAGCCAAGCGCTGGCCGCAATGAGCGACACCGAAGACAAATATCATCTACCCCAGCATTTGGCGTTGCTGGCCGATCTGGAGGCGAGAACCGGAAGGACGGATCAAGCCGACCGGTTGTATGAGCGGGCGACAGATGTGATCGACGCGTTACTTGTCGACGTGCCCAGCCGCGAGATTGAGAGCTCACTGATCGCCACTCAGAGCCAGCTCTATTTGGGTCACTTCAGATTAGCTGTGGCCGAGCACCGAAGCGCGGCCACCGCATTCCGGATTATCGAAAAGGCTCGTGGCCGCTCTCTTGCGGACGCGCTTCGTAGCCCTCCGATGGCCGATCCGCCACCAGATGCGACCACGGCTAAAGCGCGGCAGGACATCAGCCGAATTCAACTCGCGCTCCTCCATGAGACCGAAGCCAACAAGAGACGACAATTGCTCGACGGGCTGTTCGAGGCTGAGCAGGTCGCGACACTTACAAATGCGCCGGGCGGGGCGCTCCGCTCCCTTGCCGGGCACCCGCAGACTGTCCAACTCACGGATCTCCGGTCCGTCCTTCAGCCGACGGAGATGATCCTTGAGTATGTCCTGGACGAGCCGAGATCGTACTGCTTACGGATCACCCGTGACCGGGCGACCGTAGTCGCTCTTCCAGCCGATCGGAGCAAGATTGGTAGTGCGATCGACAATTATTTGGCTGAGATTCGGGCCGGCCACGCGGCCACTGGGAGCGGCCGAGTTCTATACTCGCTGTTGCTGCAGCCGGTGATTGCGAACCACAATGAACCCAATATCATTGTGGTGCCGGACGGCAAGCTGAATCTTCTCCCTTTCGATGCGCTCACGGATGGTGCAAGCCACCTTGTGCTTGAGTCGCACATTGTAAGCTATGTTCCCTCCGGTACGGTCCTCTACCTCCTTCGCACAGCGCCTCAGACCGCAAGGCCGACCCGGCGCTTCCTTGGAATCGGAGGACCCGGGACGAGCCCAGAGCCTGGCGGAATGCTCCGGACAATGACTGCTGTCAATGACCCATTTCAAGAGGACCCGATTCAGCTCGGCAGCATCACAAAGACTCACGACGAGATTGTAAATGCAGACCGCGCTTTAGGCGGTCACGGCACGCTGCTTTTGGGCAAGGATGCCACCGAAGGCGCCTTCAAGTCGGAACCCCTCGGAGATTTCCAGATCATTCATATTGCCACACACGGCATCGCCAACCCGCTGTATCCAGACCGTGCCGCACTTGTTCTCGCAAGCGATCCCGGGTCAGGCGAAGACGGGCTGCTTCAGGTTCCCGAAATCAGAGACCTGAACCTGCACGCCGAATTGGTGACGCTCTCAGGCTGTGCTACGGCTGCGGGCGACGTTAAAGGTGAGGAGGGTGTGGCGACACTCGCCCGGGCTTTCCTCATTTCTGGCGCAAAATCGGTCGTCGCCAGCCTGTGGGCCGCCAGCGATATCTACACTCTGAATCTGATGCTTCACTTCTACCGGTATCTTGCACGGGGCCAAGACCCAGCAGGAGCTCTTCGCAAAGCAAAGCTCGAATTGATTCAGGAATTTGGCGATCAGGCCAGACCATCGCTATGGGACGAACTGATCGTGGTCGGCGACCCCACAGGTTGATCCCCTGACCAGACTTTTCGGCCCAATTGTAACGGTCATGTCGAGTCCTAAATTAAGCAGGCTCGACCATGCAGCAATTGCTCGCCCGTCTTACGAGATCATCAACGCGAGGCATAGGTTATCGTAAGGAAACGGTGCCTTCATCCCTATTCAGGGGAATACTTCGCTGAGAATTGGAACCAGCACGACACCGCTCAGCGGAAAAGCGAAATTTAGGCTATGGCCAAAACGCCGCCTGGAAGAGTTGCTGCCCAGGTCGCGTCCGAGATCAAGGGACAGCTTTTCGACACTGGACACCAATGTCAGCTACGAGAGCGTCATTATGGTCCGTGTTCCACGCAGTCACGCCAACCGCTGAAACGAATTGGCCCTGCGGACAAGCATTGTTGTGGGGACCGGCACCACGTGCGAACGTCGTCTGGGGTTGATCGCCGTCGGTCCCGATGGCGTTAAGGCGTGCCTGTAACTCGTTGACCTGCTTACTTAAAGCTGTTATATTCTCGGCGATCCTTTCCGCATCTCGCTCCGGTTCCACGTGTTGGTCAGGCCAGAATACGTCGTAGCTTCCGAGATTCGTTCCCATAACAACATTGGTTCTTTCGAAGAACTGCGTCCCCGGTCCCAGATCAGGTCTGGGCGTGCCCGATCGCGTGCAAACAATCGTGTAGGTGCCATCATTCGCTTCCACCCTATGGCTCGTGTTTATATCCCAATTTATCGACAGCAGCCTTCCGGGGCTCATGCAGCGGGCATTTGGTCCGGGCTGAAGACCTTTAATATCTATGTATAGTCCGGTCGGCGGCGTGACGCTAATGCGGAGCGTATTTGCTCCCAAAAAGCGATGCTCGATGCTACTGCCTCTGCCATTGGTTATGATGTCGACACACTGAACTGCGGTTTTCAGAGATGACTCAACCACTTGAGAGTTGTAGTTAAAGACGCTTGTTCGGAGCCGAACGTCCTGTGAAAAGGTCTTGCAGAAGTTTTTTACCGTCTGTTCGTCACTGCCCTGAGCGAACGAAATCGGAATCACCTTTGCGACGACTGAAAAATCGAGATGAGAATTGTTTATTGAACCGTCCTGTTCACAATTCTGCTCAAAGATACTGTCATTGTAATCGTAACTGCTCGTACTGACACCAACATTGTGTGCGGCGTCGCTCACCATTTGGGCACATACGCTGTAGTCTTTCTGAGCAGAAGCCACCGGGATAGCAATCAGAGATACGATGAGAACCAGCACTTTGGTTAGACGCATTGACCCCTCCGTCGTTGTAGTTGCCAGTGTCGGCGATTACCTCAGAACCTGCCAACGGCATCAGCCACTGAGCTGCTTTGCCCGGGGACAGTCGATTTGCGCTCCCGGACGCGTTCGCGAAGCATACAACGAACGGCCACTGAATTCAACCGTCAGTCGGTTAGCGTCGCTCCGTCTGTCCGCTGCTTGCATAGCGGCCATTCGATGCTCCAAGTCTACCTCGCTTGCGTTCGAGCAACAGTCGCTGGATACCCACATCGGCAGACATCTCAGGAAAGTAGTCAGAGAAAATTGTAGGGCTGCGCAAGAGGACCGCGATCCGCGCTGTATTCAGGTGGGATAAGGGTTCAGAAATGCGGTGTTCCTCCGCGAACATGACCTCGGCTCTCTCGAATATCTTAGATCTGAGCATCGCTCTCAGCGCGAGCGGCGTCCTAATCCCGCTCCGCTTCAACGCTTTCACGCACCTGTTATCAAGATGTGGGGCGAAAGGCTGACCCGAGCGGGTGGCCGCCCGCCAACCGAGTGACTCGGGCCGCTCGCATTCGAGTAACGCGATCAACCTAACGGAGTCGAGCTCGATCGTGCTGTCCCTCCCGCCGCTGTATCGCTGTTTATAGAAGTCAACCATTTTATCCTGGTACTTGCGGAGCATCACGAATTCATCCTCAAGTATCTCAATCGCACCGGCCATCCGAGCAAACCGTCGCTTGACGAGTACAGGATAAGTGATACCGCTTTTGTACACTACCTCGTGCTCGATCTCTGCCCAGGCGTGTTCCAGTATGCTCCGAACCTGAATCTCAAACCATATGTTCCTGAGCGCCTCATATTGTGGCGAAGTGAACCAACTACCCCTTGTGCGCACGATGAGGTGGACCGACCTGTAGCCGAATTCGATCGCCGCAAGCTGCTCACGCTTGTTCACTGACCTTTGAGCGTCCACCTCTAGCGCGCTGCTCAGAGCAGTTACGACTGAGGGGACCTCATCGTTGTAGTACGTTATGACACGTGCTCCGATGACGTCGGTGAGTTGCCTTGCCGGTTGCATGTATCGCTTCTCGCACAGCTTCAACCATAACGATGACCGTTGTTTGCATCTCGCGTCGATCAGGTGAATCACAGCTGGAGTGTTCACGAGTATCTCTCGAATCAGGGCTTCCGCTTGGCTCGCCGCCACCTCGTACGTTGGCCTGCTCTGTTCGATTCTGTCGAGGTAGCGTTTTGCAATCGATCTTCGCGTGCGCGCCATTTTCCCGTTTATGTAAGCAATGAGGCAAGGATATCAATTCGGGTTTTACGCGGCTCTAGGTCGTCGGTGTGTTTGCTGGCCGCGATTAGGTACTGCGCTGCAACGCCCTTAGGCGGCTTCAATCGAGTCTTGGCTTCGAATTCCCGAAGGTTGCGACCTGCCAACTGGGGGTCAAGGGCTGACAGCCGTGAGCCCTTTTTGCTCACGGTGTCCAATGCCCCGACGAGCGCGTATAGCTCGTTGGAGCGGCGATAGCGATGCTCTTGGAAGTCCGGGAGCGTCCTCTCAAGCCACTCCAGATACGTCCGCAGTCTGCTCTCTATCGCAGGGCCTTCTTGAAAGCGATCGCTGTATTGCCGGTAGTATAAATCGATTGCGGTCTTGCGATTTTGCGGACCAGCCTCGATCAGCAGGACTGCGATCTCGGCGGCAAATTCCACGGCCCGCATACGCGCTAGCTGAGCCTGTGTAAAGACACCCTTGAGTTGCCAAAACGGCCATTTCGCGATTCGCTCCACGAAGTCTTTGAACTTGCCTTTCTCTTGGGCGTGCCGAAGCTCCTGTTTTGAGAGTCGCACGACATACTTGTTCATCCGTGTGAATATGTCTCGGATGTCGGCCTCGGAATACCCTGACAGTTCCTGAACGACGAAATCAAAGTTCCATAGCATTTGCTGCATTTCGGTTGGCAGGTCTGAAAATGTCTTGCCCTTGTAGTCCTTCGCAACGCTATGTTCGCCCAATTCCGTCAGTTTAAAACCGTCGTCCAAGAACTCCTTCAAAGCTCTGATTCTCTGTTGTCCGTCGATGACCGCGAACTCGGTCCGGCCGGTTTGGACCGCGGGCGTCCGCTGCATATAGATGGGAGGGATTGGGCGGCCGTTGAGAATCGAATCGACCAGGTAAGACTTCGCGGCCTTCGTCCAAACCCCTTCGCGCTGAAACTCTGGTTGGAGCTTCAACTGCCCCGACTCCTCTAATTGCAAGAGCGTGGCCACATCTTTCGTTGTGAGGCTGACTTTTGGTTGTGACATATGGCAGTGTAATGTAGCACGGTTTCTGTCTAGCACGCACCGGAAAATGAAGTTGATTTAACTCAGAACCTAGCCCGGAACGACCTTTGGCGACGATGTGGCGCTTCAAGGTTCGGGGTGCTGCGTACGACTCGGGCTAGCAGGCCGACCTCACAAGACGGCCGGCGGACACCTCGGAAGCAACGAGGCCCCAGCCACCCTGCTCACATAAAATACTATGTGCGCACTCGTCCACCAGACGCGTGCGCTCTGATGTGCTCGCCTTCAGGCAATGAGGTGTGCGTCAGTCACAAACCCTTAACCAGGACCGGATAGTAGCTCCAGCTCGTTCCTGACTGCCTGATCCAAAGCAGGTACGGGCCGGGCTGCAGTTCCTGGAAATCAAGTTTAACGTCCAGCACGGCGATGTGATTTCGCAACGTCGCTTTTCCGTCAGCTTTGAGCAGCGCCTGGCCTGGCCCCTGCGTAACCTGAACCTCGTAGTTCCCTGGCTCGCTGCCCGTCGGCAAGTAAATCGACAACGCAAGCGGCGCGCGCGGAAGCACGGCCGCAGTCTGACCGGCACTTGACTCGGCCCCACGCAATGCGGCCTTGTTTCTGAGGTCCACCAGATTCGCCTCGTATTTCACATTTGCACTAGGCCCTGCGACTTCACCCTCTCGCCCTCGATTCCTGAAAGAGCGAACGACAAGCCACGACGCTATCGCGATCACAATCACCGCCGCGGTCGCTGCTATCGCTCGCGCTCCGGCTGTCCGGTCCAAATGCTTGCGCAGAGCGACGTAATCGTTGAAGCACGGAGAGCACTGCATCATGTGGGCATCCCACCGTCCGGACGCCACGCTGTCCAGCTTTCCCTGCGCCAGAGCCTCCAGGATGCTCCGGTCGGGGCAGCCAACGCGCTCCGGGTTCGGAAATGCTGTGGAATAATATTGCCGTCCCGCCTCGATGAGACGTTCCTCGTCCCGCTTGGAGAAAGGATTCATTTTTGGGAGAAAGAGTTATGTGCGATTGGGCTGCGACGGATCGGCAGGCGGTTTGTCCTCGCAGTTCGCATTTCGTGAACCCGTCGCGCGCGCCGACCCGAAGATTCTACTGCGTACTTTTTCGAGACCGTACCGGAACCGCTCTTCGGCCGCATCGGCAGAGATTCCGAGGTCTGCCGCAATGGTGTTCCACCGGTCTCCCCTTGCCCGCCTGAAGTGAATATCTCGTGTCTCCTCGTCCATCAGAGAAATGACTTCTTCGATCAGTAGATTACGCTCAACCTCGTTACCCCAGCTGCCGCCCCTGGCCTCGGCCAGGGCATCAAGGTCCGGTGCTGATCCCACGTATTCGATCTGTGGTCTGCGCGAAAGCAGATCTCTGATGCGCCGCACAACGCCTCGGAGGAGATAGCGGTCCGGCTTTTCAATCGTCCCTCGCGATGCGACGACCGCGGCCGACCGAAGAACGTCTTCGAGGATATCCTCACCCTGCAAGCCATCTCCGAGATATCGCGCCGCGTAACGGATCGCCGTCGGTCTCGTCCGGCGGGCCGCCTCAACCAGCCCGCCACAAGGCGCGCCTGAGTCCAACGCTTCGGTTTCGGTTTTCCCGTGTTCCTTGTTTGCAGAATGCCAAGCCCACAGGGGCAGGTTCTCCGGTGCATCCCGTCCCATGACACGCGCACTCGTTTCTCCCCCTGTATCCCAAACCCTCGCACTCTTGGTGCCAGAATTTCAAGCAAATTTTTTTCCGAGCCTTTCTTGGTTTTTCCGCTTTTTGGCCCTCTTTACATATTAGGGGACCAATTTTTCCCCGAACCAAAGAGCGCAAAAGGAATGGAGGCTTCAAAGCCGATGAGGATACGTCTGTCTCAAAGAATCACTCGCAAAGCGTCGCGTATTGGAACCTTGTCGCTAGCCGCGTCTCTCTCCCTCGCCGACCGCGTCTACGCTCAAGGCGACCCTTGGGACCAAGCCGTCCAGACGCTTCAGACCGCTTTCACCGGAACGATCGCCACTGGGCTCGCTCTGGTGGCAATCGTCGTCGGGGGCCTCATGTTTGCCTTCGGCGAGGGGGCGGCCAAGCGCACCTTGGCTGGCGTCATCTTCGGCGTCGGCATGGCCGTCGGCGCGGTTAACTTCATGTCCTGGCTCTTTCCCTGATATCGCCCCGAGCCATTTCTACTGTGAATGCCATGACACGCAGAAGCAATCCCGTCTTTCGATCGCTTAACCGCCCTCTCACGCTCATGGGAGCAGAGCGAAAGCTCTTTTTCTTCGCTCTCATGATGGGCGCCGGCGTCTTCAACCTGCTTCATACCTTCGTCGGAGGAATCCTCATGTTCTGCATCCTCTACGCCTTCGCCCGCTGGGCCACCCATACCGACCCGCAGATTCTTCGATTCCTCCTGAATTCCGCCAGGATTCGCGTGCAATACGATCCGGTGAAGTTCGGTCCCGTCCGTGTCCGAAGAGTTCGCCATGTTTAAGCTGGAACGCGCCCTCAACCCGTATCGCCAAGCAGGCTCCCTCAACGAGCAGGTGAACCTGTTCGGCTTCATCGACGAGCAGACCTTTCTCACAAAGAGCGGTGACGTGGGAGTCGTGCTGGCGGTTTCGGGCGTCGATTACGAGTGCCTGGCATCCGCCGACGTGGATAACTACACCAAGCGGCTCGAATCGGCCGTCAAGCTGTTCGACGAAAAATGCCGGGTTTACCAGTACCTGTTCAAACGCAACCAGCCGCCGATCCCTTATCAAACCTACCGAAACCCGGTCGTGAACGCCGCCATCGAGAACCGGGTTGCGTTCCTGAGGACCAGGGGCGACAGCCTTTACGGGCTCGAAATCTATTACGTGATCCTGATGGAGGCGCTCCGCTCGAAAAAGGCGTTCTTCGCGACCCTGGCAAAGGCCAGCGAGAACCCCCGCACGGCTTGGCGGGAATTGCGGGCCCTCCTTTCAACGGAAAGGGAAGTCCTGTTGCTCGACGCCGAGATCAGCCGGGCAGCGGCGGCCATCAATCAAAAGACTCGCAGTTTTATCCTGCAGATCAGTGACGTTGTGGCCGCCCAGGTTCTGCCCAAGGGCGAGGCTTTCGGCGTGCTCAAGCGCACCCTGAATTTCTCATCGCTCAAGCTGGAGCACGCCCGACTCAAGCACGACACATTCCTAGACTATTACCTCTGCGAGTCGCACCTCGAGTGTCACCGCGGATTCCTGCGGCTGGACGATTACTACGTCAAAGTGCTGACCCTCAAAGAGCCCTCGGGCCGCAGCTTCCCCCTGATCTTCCAACGGCTTCTCGAAGTGAACGCGAATTTCTTCGTGGTGACGGAGTGGAACCGGGAAAGTCCCGACAAGTCGCGCAGTCTCATCCAAAGCCGGCGCCGGCACTTCCACACGACGAAACGTTCCTTCATCAGCTACATGAATACGTCGGATGCGCCCGCCAGCGCCCAGGACGTGCTCGTGGACGATTCCAAGGAAGCGCAGATTCACGAGCTTGGTGATGCCCTCAAAGAGTTGGAGGTGAAAGGCAATTACTTCGGCAAATTCTCGTTCACCGTGGTGCTTTACGACCTGGACCGAGCCAAAGCGGAAGCCGCCTGCGCTGACTTTTACAAGGTCTTCAGCATCCACGACGCCCAGCTTTATGAGGAGCGCTACAACCTCCTGAACGCCTATCTCGCCGCCGTCCCCGGCAACTACCCGTTCAACGTTCGATACATGCACATCACGAACGCCAACTACGCCGACTACTCGTTTCTTTTCACGCTTCACTGTGGCGATTGCGAGAACCGGCACCTCAACAAAGAATATCTCGCGGTACTCGAAACGAACCACCGCACTCCGTATTTCTTAAACTTGCATTGCCGCGATGTTGCCCACAGCGTCATTCTCGGACGCACCGGCTCGGGCAAGTCGTTTCTGTTGAATTTTCTCATTACAAATCTCCAGAAATACGAGCCCTACACGTTCATCTTCGATCTGGGCGGCAGCTTTGGGAGTCTCACGCGGCTCTTCGGCGGCTCCTACGTGCGGGTGGGCATCGAGTCCCGCGACTTCAAGATCAATCCCTTCTCATTGCCGCCGACCAAACAGAACCTCGATTTCCTCACTCTGTTTCTGCGCGTGCTCGCGGAATCCCAAGGGAACGAGCCCCTCAACTCCGAGCATGAGCGTGAGCTGTACGAGCAGGTTCAAAACCTCTACGAAGTGGACGACCCGAGCCTTCACCGGCTCAGCACACTCGGAAACACACTCCGCCGCGATCTCGACGGTCGGCTTTACAAGTGGAAAGAGGGCGGGCAATTCGGATTTTTGTTCGACAACGAGCAGGACAACGTCAGCTTCTCGCGCTTCCAGTGTTTCGAGTTTCAGGGGATGCGCGAGTACCCCCAGGTCCTGGAGCCTTTGCTCTTTTACATCCTGCATCGTGCCGACGCTGTGATTCGTGACCCGGAACTGAGCGGCGTTTTCAAAGCCTTCTTTATTGATGAGGCCTGGGTGTTCTTGCGCAACCCCAGCATCCGCACCTACATTTTGGAAGCGCTCAAGACCTGGCGCAAGCACAACGCCGCACTGGTGCTCTCAACCCAGTCGCTCGACGAGCTCCGCAAGTCAGAGATTCTGGACGTGATCATTGAGACCTGCCCGACCAAGATCTTCCTGGCCAATCCGGATCTTGACCGTCAGCTCTACCGGGAGCAGTTCCACCTGAACGATCAGGAGCTCGAGATCGTCACCAGTCTCATTCCCAAACAGCAGTTGCTCATCAAGAATTCCGATGTAGCCAAAGTGGCCAATCTTTGGGTCGATCCCAAGAGCTACTGGCTCTACACGAATGATCCCTTCGACAACCGCAGGCGCGAGGAGGCTTTCCGAACCTACGGCTTCGAGAAAGGGCTGGAAATCCTCGCGACGGAACGGGGGGCAGTGTGAGAACAATCCTGCTCTCCGCAGCGAATCATTTGATTCCGGTGCTGGCGCTGCTTTTTCCGGTCGTCAGCGTTCTCTCTCACGCGGACGCCTTCATCCAGCCCACGCCGGCCGAAATGATTGCGTTCATGGTCGGCGCCGTTGCTGCCGCGGTCGTCTCAGCCACCTTTTGCACCCCCAGCTCCAACACCACACCTTTTCAGGAGGTTCGCCATGATTAAGGCCTATGCCGCAGCCGTGCTCGGCTTTGCCCTCGCCACATCAGGAGCAGCCTTTCTCCGCGCCGCAGACGGCGCGCGGCTTGTGCACTACTCCCAAACCGACATCATTCCGATTCACGCCAAGGTTCGGTTCTCGACCCTCATTGTCTTGCCGGCCAGCGAAGAGATTCTCGACTTCACCACCGGCGACAAAGACTATTGGATCATCAATGGAGTACACAACCTTTGCTATCTCCATCCTGCTCAGGCTGGCATCCGCAGCAACTTGAACCTGGTCACCGCCAGCGGTCACGTCTATTCATTTTTGCTCACCGAAATCAGCAACGAGCCGAACGTCGATCCCGACCTCAAGGTGTTCGTTGTTCCTGCTGAAGACGGAAACACCCCAGGCTCCATCAAGCCCGCTGCTTACGTACGGGAAAGCGAGGTCAACGCCTACAAGGACGAACTGGTCCAGGTCCAGAAGCAGCTCGCCGACGAAATCCAGCACGAACGCGCCCAGGAGCAGGCGGATATAGCCCGGTATCGCAGCGAATACGCGGGCAAACTGCGGTTCGACTACCACTATCCCAAGAAAGCGACGGCCGCGCCGTTCAACGTCACCGCCATCTACCACGACGACAAATTCACGTACATCCGCAGCTCAGCGCAAGAGAAGCCGACGATTTACGAGAGGAAGGACAAAAAGCCCGACCTCATCAATTTCGATTTTGAAAACGGCGTCTACATCATTCCCAAGATCGTGGACGACGGCTATCTCGTCATCGGGAAAAAGAAGGTGACATTCACCAGGCAGGGAGCGTAGCTCGATGAAAGCCAACCTGAGGCCCACCACGAAACAGGCTTCACTTCCATCATGGGACTGGATCGAGCGCAGGCTCGCTGACTTCATTTTGGCGCCGCAGCAGTCTCGCCTTCGAGCGCGAACGCCGCTGCTGCGACTCCTACTCGGCGACAGCAAAGCCCCTTACCGGCGAAAGCCACGGAGGTATTGAATCATGCCGGAAACTGCCCAAAGTCCCGCCTCGACGATCGAGAATAAGGCGCCCAAGCCGCCCGGCCTAATGCCCAAGAATCTGCAGGCCCTCGTCATCTCGGGAATCGCGTTCTTGATGATTCTGGTGATGGCCCTGACTGGCCACAAGCGGCCTCCCATGCCCACTGCCGTCAACAAACATCCCCTACCTCAAACGGTCCCGGTGAATTCGGACAAAGTCAGGGCATTCAAGAACGACATTCAGCAGGAGCAGGAGCAATCCGCCCCGGAGGTTGAACAGGCTCTACTGGCGCAGCAGAATCGGCTTGCCGCCCAGGCCCAGCAGAATGGCCAGAATCCTTATGGGACGGCTTTCACGGCGCCAAGCCCGAACGGTGTGTATCCGCCCGGCGCATACCCCACCGCGCCGGGGCAACGGGCTGGAGCTCAGCCCAACGCAACGGACGCTATCAAAGAGGAGCGCAGGAAGCGGCAGTACCTCTCGCTGTTCGCCGACAACGTCGCTCTGACGTACCGCAAAGACATGCCGAGGACCAGCGCCGACCCGTCACCGCAGACTCCGGCACAGCAAGCTCCTCCCGACCAGGCTTTGGTCCCTTCCGCCGAGGTGGCCGACGCTCCTGACCCATTTCAGGCTCAGAGCCAGGTTCTTGCCCAGCAGGCGGCCCAGATCGCCCAAGAGCAACGATTACTACAGCAGACGGAGCAGACGAACCCACTGCACCGCCCGCAGTCACCGAACCAAACGCAGGCTGCCACCGAGGAGGCCGAATCCACCGCGCGCCAGACTGCTGGCCAGCAAAGCTCAGCCTCCGCTCACGCGACGTCATCGCCTGCGGTCCCGAACGCCGCCAGCGGTAAGGAATACGTTCTCTTTGAGGGCACGGTCATCGAAGCCATGCTCATCAACCGGCTCGACGGCAGCTTCGCCGGACCGGTCAGTTGCCTTGTCACCAATGATGTGTATTCCCACGATCGCCAGCACCTTCTCATTCCAGCGGGGAGCAAGGTTCTTGGCGAAGCCCAGAAGGTCGATACCTTCGGGCAAGGCCGTCTGGCCGTTGCATTCCACCGCCTGCTCATGCCGGACGGCTACTCCGCAAGCCTCGATCAGTTCAAAGGTCTCGACCAGGCCGGGGCCGCAGCCTTGAAAGACAAGGTGAACAATCATTACCTCAAAATTTTCGGCGCTTCGCTGGCGATCGGCATTCTCGGGGCCGCGTCCGAGTACGGCACCGGCTCTGCCCTCACTGCGAACGGCGCTGATGAATTGCGGCAGGGCTTTGGTGCGGGCCTAGCCATTTCCAGCCAGCGTGTCCTCGACCGCTTCCTTAATATCCTGCCCACGGTGACGATCCGGGAGGGTGCGCGCGTCAAGATCTATCTTTCGAATGATCTCCTACTCCCCGATTACAGTCAGCACCAAATGCCCTCGGACCTCTGAAACCGGTGACGGGAAGCAGCCCATGAGAAATCAGACCCACCCCACGACGTGCAGCCCGGATTCCTCCACCAGCACTCACCATACTCACCTTAACGATCGCTTGCTCGCACGGCCACGGGAAGAAATCAACATGGGCCGACCGTCTGCCAACCAGCGATTTGTCAGCCGCGTACCCAGCAGGCCCGAAGCAAACTCGGAGGCTGTCCCAAGCTGGCGGACCTCGACTATCCCACTCCCGCAGAGGTCCGCGAATTCGTGAGCTACATGAACAGGAAACAGGACATCGAAGGGACCGTCGTGCCCGAAGGCTTGGAGGGATCGGGATGCCTGCAATGGAGAGTTGATTCCTCGACAGGCCAGCCGGAGCGCTACGGCACCGGCAGGAAACAAGGTTGCATCTCGAAGACGCCATCAAGAATTCCAATTTGCCTTGACGCGAAAGGAGACAAAAACCGTGAAGAAGAAACTGGCCCTGGCAGCGGTCTTATTTGCACTGGCCGTCACTCCACGCAACGCAAAAGCACAATTCGGCTTCGGCATCGTCTACGATCCCACCAACTACGGGAATGCTGTGCTCCGCTATTACGAGCTCATTTCGCAATTGCAGCAGCTTCAGGCGACGTACACGCAGGTCCTCAATCAGTACAATCTCGCGATGAACATGGCGCGAAATCTGCCCAACATGGCGAACCGTTACGCCACTAATTGGGCGCCGTGGCGCTACGGTGCGGCCCGAGACGTGTTCGGCAACACCACCGGTTGGATAAACGGAGTCAACAGCGGTTTGCCGCCCACCGTCCTTAACGGCTACCAAAACGCCACCAACACCCTACAGACCTACAGGTCCTCGGATCTGTCCTCCATGGACCCAACCGTTCGCCAGCAAGTTGAATCCGGCTATGGTACCGTGGAACTCGCCGATGGTGCCAATCAGGACGCAATGGACACCATGGGCGCGATCCGTTCCAACTCCGCAACCACGACGAACGCTATCGCCAATATCCAGGATGATTCTCTTTCAGACGACCCAACCCTCAACACCGAGGTCACGGTTCTCAACAAGGTGAACGCGACCAACGTCCTTGCGCTGCAGAATGCGCAGGACACCAACAAGCTGCTGGTGTCGATTCTCGAGCAGCACACGATTGCTGCAAAACGGCTGCGGGACTCCGACACCGAGGCCATTAACGACGACATCTACCGCCGCGCGAACGTCGTTCCCATGAACAGTCAGCTCTCCGGCAGCTTCGGATCACAGCTCGGAAATTACCGGCTTCCCTAAACCCTCAGGAGGGGCTTCGATGGGCGCGCTTAACGAGGTTTTCAACTACATCTCGCAGTTGCTGAACAGCCACGGAGGCCAGTTCGCTTGGATTGGTCAGCAGATGTACACCGGCCTCGCCACGATCATGATCGCTTGGTTCGGCATTCAGGCCGCACTCAGGGCTCACGAGCACGCCGGGGGCTTCAATTTCGGAAAGCTGGCCGAGCTTCTACTGACCATTTCGTTCGGGTACGCCATGGTCACGTACTACAACACTCCGATCCCCGGCTTCGGCCGCAGCTTCTATCACCTCGTCACCGATGAAGCGCAGTATCTGACCAACCTCATCGGAAACACGGCGCTCGATAATGCAAATCAGGCGATCAACAATTACTGGCAGAGCGTCTCCCAGCCTTCAATTGCCAATCTCGCTGCCAATCTTGAATACGTCCTGATCGACGGCATCATGAGCTTTTGGCAGTTTGTGGCCATTGCGGTGAACCTTCTCGGTCCTGTCGCCGTGGCCGTTGCGGTCCTCGTCGGACCGGTCTTTATCCCCTTTTTTATCGTCCCAAAGCTCGACTGGCTCTTTTGGGGCTGGCTCAATTTTCTCGTTCAGTATTCCTTCTATCAGGTCGTCGCCGCTGCCGTGACCTTCGTTATGTCCAACCTGATCGTCTACATCCTTGCACAGCCCCCGTTCGTGCCAGTCCCCTACGAGCTGAGCACCCTTCTGGGCTTAACCGTGATCGTTTTCCTGGGCGGGACGTACGTCATCTTCAAAGTTCCAGCCCTCACCAACCATCTGTTCACTGGGAGCTCCGGAGCCGGCCCCGACCTCTCCCGTGTCGTGGAGGCGTTCTTATGAGTCAGTCCGAAACGACCTTCAACGAAGCGAAGCAAATCTACCTCGAAACGTATGGTGACGCGATCACCACCGGCACCTACCTCAAGGCGACCGTTGCCGTGCTAGCGCTGATCGTTCTCGGTTTGGTGATACTAAACCTCAAGACCATCCAAACCTTCCGCGGCTGGCGCCCTCTGGTGATTCGCGTCGATGACATCGGCCGGGCTCAGGCCCTCGATTACAGGAGCCTCGAATACCATCCCGGCGATGCCGAAGCGAAGTATTTTCTTTCTGAATTCTGCCAGCTGTATTATCGCCGCAACCGGTACACCATCAACGACGACTTTACGAAAGCCCTCTATTTCCTTGACGGGAAGCTGGCCAACGACATCATCCAGCACTCCAAATCCGACGACACGATCAACAAATTTCTCTCCGACCCTGGTTCCGCGCAGGTCGATGTAGACGTCCAGAAAGTCACGTTACAGCCGATGATCAAGGCCCCCTACCAGGCGAGCGTCGATTTTTACCGGGTCGAATACGCCCCGGCCGATCACTCCGTGATCAGGAAAACCCTCTTCACCGCCACGTTTCTGTTCATGTTCAAGGACCAGGTTCCGAGCGAGCTGATACCGATCGACCCGCTCGGGCTCACCATTACCTACTTCCGGCAAGATCAAGCCTTCACGGACGAGGTACACCAGTGAGTCCTCGAATGCAGCTGCTGATACCTGCTCTCTCCTCAAGTCGCTTGGATCAACAGGTGAAGCCATGATCGCCAATGCGCTGTTTGCCTCCGCCGCCTTTATGCTCGCGCTGCTCTTCTTGCTAATCAGCCAGATGCGCTTCCTGCTCCCCTATCGCCCGATGCTGATCCACCACTACGGGCCGGCAATTCTGCTTTATGCGGCCGTGCTATTCGTTAACCTGACGGCCGCCGTCTTCTCCCTCGGCCGCCGCTTCTTCCTCAAGGACACGGGACGAAAGCTCGCCCACTTTGACCGCGAGCTCAACGCGGGCCGCACGCCGATGCCGCCCCATCTTCATCGCGAGGAGCTCAACTGAATGGCCCGCTCCGGCCGAGATCACAGACCCGATGATGATCGGCAGCCTGGTCCTCCCGCTTATCAGGGAGACCCAATCCGCGATGGCACGGCTGACCAACGGAACCCGAGGCGCGCGAGCACCCCGGGCCAAAACCGCCTCAGCACTAAGGCTGCCACCCGCGCACGGGCGGCATCCCGACGTCGGCCATACCCCGATCCCGATCGTGACGGCCACTATTCCCTCCGCGATTCGGAAGTTGCAACCTTACTCGAAATCGGCACCTTCCGTGCCGTCACTCTCGATGATTTGACCCAATTCCGCTACGCCGGTGACGGCGCCCAAGCGCGACGAGATCTAGAAAACCTTGACCGCCAGGGCCTCATCCGACGGCGCACTACCTATCCCGAGCACGCTGCTTATCTCACGCTGACCCGCCAAGGGCACCGATTCATCGAAGGTCATCGGCCCTTCGGCTTGCACGCTCGCCAAGTCCTTTATCACGGTTTTGTCAAACCGCGCGAGGCCAAGCACGACGCTACGCTTTACCGCCTATACCAGCGCGAGGCCGAGCGGATTCAAGCGGATGGCGGCCGCATTCAGCGCGTGATCCTCGATTTTGAACTCAAGAAAGCTATCAATCGCGAGCTTTCCAAGGTGGATTCTTTGTCTGAATCAACCGGCAACCAGCGCCGACGGGAAATAGCCCAACATCACGGCCTTACCGTTGTTAACGGCAAAATTCCGATCCCTGATCTTCAGCTGGAATACCAAACATCCGATCGTGAGGCAGCACGAGTGAACCTTGAGCTCGCCACTGCCCACTACCACCGCGACGGCTTGGCGGCCAAAGCTCAGGCTGGTTTTGCCATGTACGCACTGCGCGAGGATGCTGCGGCTTTACACCGCGCGATGCTTGAAACCGGCTTAATGGAGGAGATTCTCTCGCTGTGAACACTCACGCTCAACATCTAGCAGCACTTCAGCAGCTCGGTTACGAGGACCAGGAGGCCCGGTTCCTCTATCTCGTTGCCACACATTCAGGATATTTTACGATCCAGCAGTTCCTCGATTTCACAAAGCAACCGAAGGGCCGCCCCGCTCACCGCTTCGTTCAAAAGCTCGTCTCCAGGCGGCACGCTCGTACCACTGAATACGCCCGCAAGACTTACGTTGTCAACGTCTACTCGCGCCGGGTTTACGGGGCCATTGATAAGGAGAATCTCCGAAATCGGCGTCGACAATCGAAGGACCTCATCCTCACCCGGCTACTGATCTTGGACTTCGTTTTGGCCCACGTCACCGAGTCCTACCTTGAAACTGAAGCCGATAAGGTGGCCTACTTCCATGACGCTTTGGGATTGTCGCTCCCCGCGCTGCCCGGTCGAATTTACAAAGGCGTGAAGTCGATCGGTAACACTAAGCGCTATTTTGTCGACCGCTTTCCCATCTTCATTTCCGATCAGCAAAACAGTCTCGGCCTCCCACCCGTTGTGACTTTCACCTACTGTGACCGGACCGCTCCGAGCCTCACGCAATATGTTACGCATCTCCGCGCCTACGAGAAGTTTCTGCGTCGCTTGCCCGCCTTCAACTTCGTCTACGCTTCTCCAAACCCCGCCAACTTCAGTCGAGCCAGAGCCTTCTTTTCGCGCGTTTTCCCGGATGCCGAGGCCGTCGACGCCCGTCACCTCGTTCGATACTTCCAGCTTCGCCTGCTTTGGGAAAGCAACCGAACCAGTATGCTCACTCGGGCAGATCGCGACTTCCTGCGTGCCGGAAACAAACGCTATCAGAGCGAACTCTTCGATTCGGCGTTTCGCAAGTGGGCCGCCCGCGGACTCTCGGATTCCGACATTAGCAGTCTTTTGGGACCGCCAAAGTCGAGGCAAGAAAGGACCTTTTGTACCTATGTGCTTCCTCATGAGCACAGCATCTTCGAGACCTTTGCAGCCTGATTCAGCGGAACGTCAATTTTCGAGCACCGTTCCGCTCACGTTCCGCTCTCGTTCCGTCTCCTGTGGCTCTATTGAGCGGTCGCGCCGTGAGTTACGCCCAGCGCGCCATTCTGAAAGTGACGCGGCAAAAACCACCCCGTGGCCGGGAGCGACCCCGTTTTGGGCGTCATTTTGCGCGCCAAAACCCCTCCGGGTTGTGGGGGTCGCTCCCGGCCACGGTGAACCGGCGCTTCCGCGCCCGACAGTCCATTTGCCGCGTCACGGTCGTAGCAAAAGTTGCTACGAACACCGGAGCAATTTTTGTTCAGGTCATCACGCGAAAGCAGAACATCCGTGCCCCTGCTAAAGAAGCCCCTTCCCGCAATTCCGAAGCGCCTGTACCACGTGCGGATCGAGGAGCCCCTCGCCCTCCGCATGGAACGATACGCGGAGTTTCTCGAAGCGAAGACGGTAGACCATGTCATCACCCAAGCTCTCGATTTCGTCTTCAACAAAGATTCCGACTTCAAAGTGTGGCTGGCCGAACACCCCGAGAGCATGTCTCCTTTGAACGGCAAACGCATTCGAAAGGAGACGAAGTCCAACGGCAATGCCGTTTCCGTCGACGAGCTGAGCTCCTCGGTTGCTAGCGCACGGAGCACAATATGATGCAGAGAGTTCTCGCCTCCAAAGACTTCGCCGCTTATTTGCTGGCCTCAGCCACTGGCCTGACACTTTATTACCGCTGTCCGTTTCCTGTCGATGATCTCATGCTCCGGCTGATCGCTATCCGGGAACCGATCATCTACGAGGGATTCCGGTACACATACACCCTCTTTCTGTTCACAACGCCCTATATCGCGTTTTCGCTGACCCTGTCTGGCCTCTACATCTTTGCGTTCCGGCCGACGCGCAAGGTGAAGCCGATGGAGCTCCCCAAGTACTCGGACCCGCGCCAGCGCACCGAGCTCTCCCTGGTGCTCGGCGAGGTCCACGATCCGCGCCGGCTGGGGCCCGCCGAACAACCGTACTGGCTGACCATTCCCGAGCGCGGCCTGTTCACCGGGATCGCCATCCTCGGAGCGCTCGGAGCCGCCAAGACCAGCGGCTGCATGTACCCGTATGCGGAGCAGTTGATTGGGTACAAGGCCCACGATCCGGAGCGGAGGATCGGCGGAATCGTCTTGGAAGTGAAAGGTGATTTCTGCCACAAGGTACGTCAGATCCTGGAAAGGCACGGGCGGGCGGACGATTACGTCGAGGTCAATCTGCAGGCAGATTACCGCTACAACCCCCTTTACAACGATCTGGATGCCTACGCACTCGCTTATAACATCGCGTCCCTGCTGAACAATCTCTTCGGCAAGGGCAAGGAGCCCTTCTGGCAACAGGCATACACCAATCTGGTCAAGTTCATCATCCAGCTTCACAAAGTCGCTTACGACTACGTGACCCTGTTTGACGTTTATGAGTGCGCGATCAATCCCGAGCTCTTGGACAAGCGCATTCACGAGGCTGAAAGCCTGATTGAGGGACGCCACTACTTTGTCGTATCCAATGACGACTTTCTCTCTAACCCGGAACTGGAGAGGTTTGGATTCGTGGGAGACCATGCTGGCGGGATTCAGAAGGCGCCTCAGTCACGGGCTCTGGAAGACGCACTCAAAGCGGCTGGGATCGAATACGACGCCCAGACGGAAACCGCGCCGCAGTCAGCCGACACGTTCAAAAGAGAGATTCTCGAAGCAGTCAAGCGCTGGTTCTATCACGACTGGCGGCGCATCGAGAATAAGCTTCGGACGTCAATCGTGGAAGGCATCTCCGTTTTCCTCTCCCTCTTTGACGACAACCCCCTGGTCAAGCGGACCTTCTGCCCGCCGAAGGACTGTTACGACCCCAAGATCAATGCCGATGGCCGCTACGGGCGACCGCTGCCACCCTTCTCACAGCTGATCGAGGCCGGAAAGGTTTGCACGCTCAACTTTCCGGTGTCGCTCAATCCGGGCCTGGCCAAGGCCATTGGCGTCATGATGAAACTCGATTTCCAACGTGCAGTCCTAAATCGCATCCCGGAGATCGAGGCTCATCCGACCAAGCACTTCAGGCAGGTGTTCTTCATCTGCGACGAATACCAGGAATTCGCCACGGCCGGAGAGAACGACCCCAGCGGTGACGAGAAGTTCTTCGCCCTGTCCAGGCAGCCCCGATGTATCCCGATTGTGGCCACACAGAGCATCAGCTCGCTACGGTCGGTACTGCCCGGCGAGACCTGGAGGACGCTCTTGCAGACCTTCCGCACCAAAATCTTCCTGGCCCTCACGGACGACTTCTCCGCCAAGATCGCGAGCGAACTTTGCGGGAAGGAAGATCAGTGGAAGGTCAACTACAACATCTCTGAAAGCGGGCACGATGCCCGCGTCTCGCTCTTCACAGGGAACGCGATCGCGCACAAAGCCAACGTCACCACTTCGAAGAGCTACAACACCCTGAGTGACTTCCGGTTCGACATGAAGACGTTCACCGAACTGAAGAACGCGCAGACGGTGACGCTGGCCTACGACGGGTTCAATCCACACCCGCCGACGCTGATGTACCTGAAGCCCTACTTTCTGGACGTGAACAAGAGCTACTTCAGGCAGTTGGCCGACGGCGAACTGACGAACGACCTGAGGCCAAAGCAGGAGGAGGGGGGAAACGCGGCATGACAGGCTTCGAGATGATTCTTCCATTCCTCCGGCCCATTCAAGCCCACATTCTCGACCCTGGTGTGAGCGAGATCATGGTGAATGGTCCTGAGCAGGTGTTCGTCGAGCGGGGCGGCTATCTGGAGCACATCGAGGGCGTCAGCCTGAACGAGAAGTCGCTCATGGTGGCCGTCAAGAACATTGCCCGACGCTTGGGTGATGACATCTCGGAGGAGAAGCCAATCCTCGATTCGCGACTGCCAGATGGCAGCCGTGTGGCCGCGGTCATTCCACCCTGCAGCTTGAACGGCATAGCACTTACCATCCGCAAGTTCAACGCCCGGCACTTCGGCATTGACGACCTCATCCGCATCGGAACGATCACTGAGGAGCTTGCCGGCCAATTCGCAGAGGCGGTCCGCGCTCGCAAGAACATTCTCATTTCGGGCGGCACCGGAACCGGCAAGACCACGCTGCTCAACATTCTCGCGAACTTCATTCCGAACGGCGAGCGAGTCCTCGTCATCGAAGACACCGCGGAGATCCAGATTCGCACCCCGAACCTAGTGCGATTCGAGGCGCGGCGCGCGCAGAACGGGCTTCCTGCTGTCACCATCCGCGAGCTGCTAAAAGCAAGCCTCCGCCACCGGCCCGACCGCATTCTGCTTGGCGAGATTCGCGGTGGCGAAGCCTTCGATTTGCTCCAACTCTTGAACACCGGCCATTCAGGCACGCTTTCGACCGTTCACGCCAACTCCGCGCATCAGGCTCTCAGTCGCTTTACGACGTGCGTCCTGCAAAGCGAGATGGAGCTCCCGTACCGCGCCATCAAGAGCAACATCGCCGACTCGCTCAACCTGCTCGTCCAAATCGAGCGCCGCCCCGGCCGACGATTCGTCTCCGAGGTCCGGGAGATCGCCGGCTACAACCCAGAGAGCGATCAGTATGAGATTGTCCCCATCTTCACCCGACGGGAGGAACCGGAATATGCAACCTAGCTCTGACACTCACGGCAGTCCGCACGTTCGACCTGGAGACGACCCGATGCTCCGCGCTTACAAAGACGGCCAAGGTATCGACAGCGCGGATCGCGAGTTCGTGCGCACTGCGCTCCAGGAAGCGCTTTCTGAAGACGAAATCGAACGGCGCCTCTTGCTTCGCAGCGATTTTGTTCGTCTCAGCCCCGGAAGCGACGCCCACAGCTACGCTCGGCGGCTCATCGAGGATGAGAAATCCAGCGCCCAAACCTCGAATGTCGCCACCCTTGGACAGCCTGAAGCATCCTCGCCGGCTCAGCAAGACGAGACACCGCCCTCGCGAGCTCAGGCATCTGAGGAGGCCGTGCGACGGTATATCACCGACAATTTCGCGCAAGACGAATGGCTTGCCATCTTCGTCCGCAACTCTGAGACCGGGGATGTGGTCCAGCGGGTGAGCCCGGCGCAGCGGGTCGCCAGCTCTGACTACCAGCGCTGGCTTCGCTACATGAACGCCCACGGTTCTGATGTCTACATGAGCCTCAACACCTTCCGCGACCACGCCCACGGTCGCACCAAGTCGGACCTCAAGGAGATCCGCCACCTCTACCTCGACATTGACCACCAAGGGCCGGAAAGGCTCGCTGCCGTCCTCAGCGACGACACTGTGCCTACCCCCAATTACGTGCTCAACACTTCGCCCGGCAAGTTCCAGGTTGTCTGGCGTGTTGAAGGCTTCGGGCCGGATGAGGCAGAGAATGCTCTTCGAGCCCTGGTGCAGCGCTTCGGCGGTGATCCCGCCGCCACCGACTTGACCCGAGTTTTCCGACTTCCAGGCTTCAGCAACAAGAAATACGAGCAGGATTTCCAGGTGACGATCCGCAGCGAGGCACCACCGAACCTCGTGTACCGCCCTGAGGACTTCAGGGTGCCCAGCCCCGAGCGCGAACAATCGCCCACGGCCAGCCCATCGCGCAGCGAGCCGGTCCGAACGAACGGAGGCAATCTCAGCCAGTCCGAGAGGGACATGGCCTACGCGATTCGCCACCTCAAGGCCGGCGACGACCCGGACGAGATCATTCGTGCGATCGCCGGCTACCGCAGTGTGGATCAGCACGACAAGCGGAACCCCGCTAGGGTCATCGCTCACAAGAAACCGAAGCCGCGTTACTACGCTGAGCTAACGGTGACCAAGGCCATGGCTAACTTGGGTATCACGCGCCCTGCCCCGGCCAGAGCAACGGTGCCAGCGGACAAATTTGGCGGAGAGACGGAATTGGAGCCGAACCGCTGAGGAGCAAGTATGCCCCGAAAAGACCGTTGCCAAATCCTCCGTACACTAGCTCGCTGGGCCCTGTTGAGCGCCGCACTCAGCGGCTTGCTATTCTTCTTGGCCGGTACAACTCGGATTCCGAGCCTTCGAGCCTATCTGTTCGCCTCCTCGGGCTTACTGCTGATCACAATGCTCGTCTCCCACCCAGACCTCGTTGAGGAGCGCTTTCACCCAGCGGAGGCCAACCTCGACGCCGGAGTTCGCTTTGCGAGCGGTTTTCTGTTTCTCTTGACCCTGACGACCGCCGCGCTCGACGTTGGGAGGCTTCATGCGTCCGACGCAGTCCCAGGGCCGATGAGGATAGCAGCGCTGGTGACCTTCACTATCGCAACACTGACCCAGGCGTGGGCGATGGCGGCGAACCCGTTTTTCTCGCCCGCGGTGCGCATTCAGTCGGAGCGCGGCCACCACCTCGTTACAACTGGGCCGTATCGCTTCGTTCGACATCCGGGCTACTTCGCGATGCTAATCGCGATGCCGGCGAGCGCGCTCGCCATCGGCTCGTGGCTTTCTCTCATTCCAGCCCTCGCATTCGGTGGCGTGATCGTTCGCCGCACGGTGCTTGAGGACCAATTTCTCCGGGCGCGCTTGGGCGGGTATGCCGAGTACGCTCGTAGAGTCCGGTATAAGCTTGTGCCTTACGCATGTTAAAGATTGCGCTGCCACCGGAGGCAACATGCCAGAGAAGAACCTGAGCTTGGCAAGACGCTACGAGAATTTCCTTAGAGACCTCAAAGACCGCATCCGAACGGCCCAAATCAAAGCCGCGTTCCCGTCAATCGTGAGCTTGTCGAGAGTGAATTGGAGTGCGGAGGAGACGACTCCGGTTTGAATTTATGGTTTGATATGCCAACACAACAACCCAATCAGGCTGATCGCGCCGATCGCGCGCTTTCGGAGCACCAAGCAGGATCGAGGGCCGCTCTGGGCAAGGAATGGCTCGGACTTAGGCAACTGACTGAATACGCAGACATATCCGAGCGCACGCTGCGGACATGGATCTACTCTCGTACCGACCCTCTTCCAGCAACGAAAGTCTCGGGAAAGGTCCTGGTGCGAAAAACGGATTTCGACTGGTACTTGGAGCGGCACCGCGTAAAGCCCTTGCACTCTATCGACCTGGACGGTATCGTTCGAGACGTGATGAAAGGAGCAGCTTATGGGCGTTAAGGTTCGACGTCACAAAGGCACTTGGTACGTTTTCATTGATCATCTCGGGCAGAGAAAAGCCAAGAAAGTGGGCTCGCGAGAAGCAGCCGAATCGGTGCGACGCGTCATCGAGGCCAAGCTCGCCCTCGGTGACCTTAGTGCGCTCGAAGGCACAAGGCACGTCCCAACGCTTACCGAATATGCGGAACGCTGGCTCAAGACTGACGCCCTGACGCGATGCAAGCCTTCGACGATCGATTTTTACGCCGATTACCAGAAGCGGTACGTGCTGCCCGACTTTGGCCAGACGGAGCTTACCGCGATTAGCCGTGACAGAATCAAAGACTTGATCGCCCGCCTCAGTGAGCGCGGCCTCGCTCGAAATACGATTCGCCTCGCAATTGCTTCGTTCCGGGTTGTTCTGAGCGCGGCCGTTGAGGACGGCATTTTGGCTTCTAATCCGGCCGTCAAGCTGGGTCAATTCGTTAAGACTGGCAAGCCAGAACACAAAGCGATGGCCATGGAACCCGAGGAGGTTGAGGCCTTCCTCGCCTCGGCCCTGAAACATTGTCCCGAATACCATCCACTCTTTCTGATAGCGCTTCGCGCGGGGCTACGGCAGGGAGAAATCCTGGGTCTCAGGTGGGGCGACCTCCAATTCGGTCGCGACGAGGAGGATACGAACCGATATATCACAGTTCACCGCCGATGGTATCGCGGAACCTTCAGCACTCCTAAAGGAGGCAAGGCGCGGCGCGTGGATATGTCTCGCGAGTTGCGATTGGTGCTCCTTCGATTACGCAGCGAGCGCCTACGAGACGCCACCTCAGAGAGCCGTGTTTCGATTGCGGACGACCTCTTGTTTCCCGGTGAGAATGGTAACCCGCTCCGAGCCAGGCGGCTCCTCGACCGCTACTTCGTTCCGCTGCTGCAGCGCGCTGGATTACGTCGCTTCCGTTTTCACGATCTCCGCCACACCTTCGGCAGCCTGCTCATTGAGGCTGGCGCGCCTCTCCCTTACGTGCGCGACCAGATGGGACACAGCTCCATTCAGATCACCGCTGACAAATACGTCCACCTGATCCCACATCGAAATGTCCACTTCATCGATCGTCTGGACGCGAAAGCAAGTCCGCAACCATCCGCAACCCGGACGCAACCCGAGCGCCGCTGTGTGAATCAAAACCCAACCCATCGCAGGCGGCAAACCATTGAAAAGAAAGCTTGGTGCGAAAGGGGGGACTCGAACCCCCACCCCTTGCGGGACCAGATCCTAAGTCTGGCGCGTCTGCCAATTCCGCCACTTTCGCGTTTTGACATCCTGTCTTTAGTCAAAGACTTACACTCGCCGTCGTATCCAGTCTCCTTTCTTCCGTCAGTCGGTGTGCCCGAAAGTGTGCCCGTCAACTTCCCCAGAGGTTCCTGAGTCACCGTGCCGGACTGCTTGCTGGCGAGATAATGCTGCTTCATTCCGTCGACGTATGCTGCGAGCTTGGCAGCCGCGTCAACCAAGTCCCGGTCACTCGTTATATTATACCGGTCAAAGACGGATCGGGTTTTGTGGCCCGAGATCCTCATGGCAACAGTTTCCGAAACGCCGGACCGCACGAGATTGCGCACCCCGGTCCGCCGTAGATCGTGGAAGATCCGTACGGGCTCGCCTTGCTCATCCGCCAGACCGGCGGCAACACATGCTGCAGCCCAGGCGCCTCGAAAGTCGCGGACCTGCTTGCCCGTAGCATATCGGAAAAAGACCCAAGGGCAGGCCGGGTATCTCTGATCACGGATGGCTCTTTGCGTGGTGATCGTGGAACTTAGATCGGGCGCCATGACGAAGTGCCGCGCTTCCGCGTTCTTGGTCTCGCCTGGCTCCAGGCGGACAAGGCAGTGAGCAGGGTCCACTTGTGTCCACTTGAGCGACAGAATCTCTCCAAGGCGACAACCTGTGTAGTAGGCAAACGTAAGAATGGGCCGAATATCTTCGGGAAGTGCCTCGCGCAGCCCGACAAACTCGACATACTCCAGAAAGCCTTTGCGGACGTTGTTCTCCGCCAACTTTGGAATGTGAGGAACGGATCTGATCTTCGGTGGGGTCTGGCGTCGAGCGAGATTCAGAGCTGCCTTGAGGAGTGCACACTCGCGGTTGATTGTACCGGTTGCGGCCCCCTCTGCCTGCCTCTTAAGCTGGTACGACTGAACCCGCGGGGTGTCCAGATCACGAGCGCGGAGTTCGCCGAACCCGGGCCGAAGGTGAAGGGTGACAGCAGGCTTCGCGAAGTCTCGATAAGACCGGTTATTCAGCTTGTAGTGAAGCAGCAGACCATCCAACAGTTCGCCAATTCGCAGGCGGTCGGCCTTCGGGCCGGCGAATGCTCCGTCTTCAATTTCTCGGATGCGCGCTCTCAGCTTCTTGAGAGCCAATGAGTATTGGGGCGTGCCTGTTGGTTCTCGGATCGGCCTGCCCTGACGATAGTACTTAAGCCACCATTTGGGAAGCTCTATCAGCCTGCCATCGGCCGTTCGCTTTTTTCGCCGGTAGATGCTTCCCAACCCTCTCAGCTTTACGCGCATCACCACATCTCCTAACGTCACGAGCCACGTGCCTCGGGCATAGCCCGGTGGTCGGCACTGTCAAACGTTCCCGTCTCCTTCTTTGTTTGTGGCAATCCAATCGTCCAAATCGCGGACGTCTATTGAGATTCTTCTATCGCCACGAACCGGGCGGATCTTGCCACTGCTTATCATATGGCGGATGGCGTCCTCGCTTCGCCCTAAGTACGTGGCAGCCTGAGCAACCGTTAGGAGCCTTTGTTTTGGGCCGTCTCCATTAGAGGCTTGGCGCCGACAGACTTCATCGGCAACGCGGCTAGCCAATACGCTGATGAGATCAATGTCCAGACGATTGGAGCTTGTAGGGTGTTTGTCAGAATCCAGTCCCTGAGCGAAGTGCATAAGCCTTTCTCCTAAGCTTGTCGCGACGTGACCCGTTGAGCCTCGATTCGGCCTGTTGAATGATCTGTGCCACCGCTTCTACCGGTTTGAGGAGAACTGCGGCACCGTCGTAAAGCATGTCAACGTCCAGCGCATCGTCGAAACAGGCATTGAGAACCGCGTTGGCGCCTAGGGCCTTGGCACTCTGGAGCAGCTCCGCGAAGGTGGCGCCCTTCGCCGTGCCTCGGTACGCGGTGATGGAATAGCCTTCGATCTGCGCTCGCGTTGTGGCGACCGCAATCATGCTGCCTCCCTTTGCTGGAAAGACTGGAAGATTTCTCCACAGCGGTCGCACATAAAGGATCGCTCCCACCGGCGAAGGCGCTGCGGGCGGACCTGGTGGTTGTACCACCAGAACGAGGCCAGCACGAAGAGAGCGACGCCGGACAGGGCGTGAGCATATTGCGGGAAGAGGGCCACAGAGCGGACCGCTGAGAGCTCGCGGAGCCAGACCAAGTATCCAAATAGCCAATACATGATGCCGAGACCCAGTCCCCAGCAGAGAATGAGGTGCCGATAGCGGAGCTTCAGTGGAGGTCCGGCCATTTTCGACAGCCGCGTCTGGAACCTTCCCCGACCTCGGGACCTGAAGCTGAATGCCCCGGCCATTTCGCCGAAATCGAATCCGCGACCACGCGACGTGGTTCTAACGCCAGAAACGCCCTTTAGATAGACGAGCGACAACTTCGTGCATTCGTCCGTACGACACTTTGGGCATTGCATATTAACCTCACCAGAGGCCGGGGACGATTCGGCAGCGGACCATCCCGGCGTATTCCGCGTATCCCCCCAACTGCTTGCGTAAAAGGTCATCTTCTCGCATGACGCGCCGCAGAATCAAAAGCTCATAAGCGAGCGCCGGCAGTAACGCAACAACGGACCCAAGCGCGATGGCGGTCGCGGGCATGGCGACCAGCATGGCCAGATAGCCTGGATGCCGCATGAATCGATATGGCCCACCTGTGGCAAGGCGGTGCTCGGATTGAATCCGCAGATCCGGCGAGAAGAATGGATTCACCCAGATGGCCCATACATGCAATGAGCCAGAAAGCGTGAGCGCCACCAAGCTTGCGATGCGCGCGGCTGCGGGCAGCGCACAACTCCAGTGGAATCGGCCGCAATCGAGCGCCGTAATGGTGACGGTAGCCAAGAAAAGAACACTTCCAAGCAATGGGACTCGGGCACCCAGGGTTGCGCACGAGGTGTCAGTCTCGCCTGCGTCAAGCCCCTTGCGACTCGAAAGAGCCATCGCGACGCGTAGTGTTCCGTACATGGCGAGATAGGCGACCGTGATAGGTTCGTGAATCCTCCCAGCAGCAGCCAGAGCCGCCGCGAGGACCGCCGTCGCCAAGAGAGGGCGAATGATGATGAGCAACTTCTTCACCGGCTCACTCCCAGTGCGAGTTGCTGAGTATGCTGGTACGCCTGTGCCGTTGCCGCAACTTCGTGCCTTTTCGATCGGCCGAGCTTCGCGAGAGTTTCCTCCACCACGCTGCGCGCGTACTGTTCGCCGTTCTCGGATGGCTTGGGCGGATAATTGATGATCGCGCGCGCCACTTCCTGAGGGTCCTCTCCCCGCGACAGAGCGACGTGAGCGTAAGCACGGGTGACAGTGCGGCGGGCGTAGTAGCCGGGGTTGGGCTTGTCGTCGCGATAGTCGGTCAGCTTTTGAATGAGGGCCTCGATCGATTCTCCGCGGTCGAGCCTGCGCGTTGCCCAGTTCCAGTCATGTTCCGAAGCGCTCTTCTGCCCTCGGCTCGGGCCGGCCGGAGAGCGAGAAGCGGCACTTTCGGATCTAACGGCCTGGGACTGGCCCTGAGCTAGCTTGAAATCCATGAGTTGATAAACCTCAGAACACCTGGCCTCAGCCGAAACACGAAACGGTCGCTCGTATTTCTTGTTGAAGAAACCCGGAAGGCGAAGCACGCGAACCGAATCAGTGGCGGCCGGATCGGCGCCGAACTCCTGCACCATCCGCCGCTGCAGGGACTCGGCCTGATCTTGCGTGATGCCGTTCACCTTCCAGATGACTTGATACTTGCCGGGTGAGCTCGCGATAACGTAAGTGGGCTTTGGCACCTGGTTGCTGCCTTCGATCGCCGCCAGCGCCTTCGCCCCGTCGTTGTCGAGGTCCAGGTAGACGTGCCGAATCGCCGCGATTTCGGCCTTCGTGCGACCGGTAGCGGCCTCGCGGAGCGAGTTCTGCGAGATGTAAATGTCCGAGCCCTGGGCGTTCTGATGGCGGAGCCAGGCCTGGTACTTCGGGCTGGCAATCGCTTCGGCCGTTTCAACCCGCTGCAGGACTTTGCCCTCCTTGCGGTTGATCACCACAACCGCGAGGCGATCGTCCGGCTCAAAGTTCTGCCGGATGTATTCCTCGGGGGTTATGGCGTGTTGGCCCTCAGGCCTCTGCTCTAATGTGGCCATGACTCCTCCTTTCGGGCATAGAGCTGATCGAATTCGTATCGATCGGTGTCGGGGTCGTATCCCCGGACTCCGAGAACCTCGGATACGTAGCGTTTCCCCGGCCGCCTTTCAACCTGAACGATCAAATTGAGGGAATCGGCGATGTTGCTCTTGATGGCGCGGTAGGGCAGCTCGATCCCGCTCTGCAGAACGCAGCTGGTAAAGCGCGAGAGCCCCTGCTCGGCTGATGTCGCGTGGACGGTGGAAAGCGTTCCCGAATGTCCGGTGTTCAGAAGCTGCAGCAGATCGAAGGCCTCTCCGCCTCGAATCTCACCGAGGATGATGCGGTCGGGGCGATGGCGTAGCGTCGCCTTCAGCAGCTCACGGATGCTCACTGCCGGCAGGCCGTTCTGCTCGCGGCGGGCCTCCAGGCGCACCAGGTTGTCCTTCGCGACGTGGATTTCGGCGGTGTCCTCGATGATCACCAGCCGCTCCTCGTTGGGGATGAAACGGGCAAGGATATTGAGGAGGGTGGTCTTCCCGGTGCCTGTCCCTCCGCTGGTCAAAATGTTCTTCCGGCCGAGCACCTGGCTTTCAAGCTCGTGCGCCAGACCTCGCGGCAGCGTACCCGACTGGACCAGATCGTCCATGGTGAAAATGCGGGCCGTGAACTTGCGGATGGTGAGGGTGATCCCATTGACGCTGCAGGGCGGGATGACGGCAGCCACGCGGCTGCCGTCCGGGAGGCGGGAGTCGAGGATGGGCTTGGACTCGGAGATGTCATCCCCGAGCCGCCGTGCGATGTTCTTGACGGCGATGAGGAGGGACTTTTCGGTCAGACCGGTTACCGCAACGCGCTCCAGATACCCATCGCGCTCCATGAAAACGTGCTCGGAGCCATTCACCATCACCTCGCTGACGCTGGGGTCGAGAATCAGCGGCTCGATGGGCCGTAGAAACGGCAGGATGAGTTCGAATCCGGTCATGCGATGCTCTGCTCCAATGGCTGCTGTTTTTGTTGCTCTGCGTTACCCGGTGAAACCCTCTCGGCGGCTGCCGGTGTAATCTCGATGGCCGCGCGCTTCGACGCATCGCGGCTCAACCGGCGGGCCAAGTCCGCAGCATCGTTTGTATAGATTTCCGCCTCGTAGCGAGCTCGGGAGAGAGCAACGTAAGCGAAGCGGCGGTTGACCAGCTGCCGGTTCTCAACCTCGTGGCCCGGCACGTGGACGATGGCGCGATCCGCCGTCTGACCCTGACTGCTGTGGCTGGTCATGGCGTAGCCGTGATCGAGGTGCGGATGGTGATTGAGGTTGAGCTCGACAGCTCGCCCCGTGTCGAGCCGAATCCGGATGTTGCCGTCGGAGTCGATCTTCTCCACCACTCCTGGCTGGCGGTTGGCAATCCGGTGCTGCCTCAGAGGGGCCGTGAATTGAATGCGGTCGCCGGCAGCGAGATCGCGCTCTTCGCGGCGATAGACGTTCAAACCTTGCAGGCGCTTTGGGTCGTAAGTCACGAGTGCGCCATCGGCTCGCTGCACCGTGATCTGGTTATTCGTGAGGTCGATGGCGGTAACGGAGGCATACTCCCGCTGGCGAAGGCCAAGCTCCTTGCTTCCTCGGGTGTAGCGCACCACATCCCCGACCTCATAGCGCGCCGCCCACTGGCGATCGGCGCCGGTGAGCTCCTGCCGATTGGTCAAAACCTCGACCGTGTGGTCTTCGCCACCGAGCTTTCCGCTCTCGCGAAGGCCTTGGTGGATGAGCCGATTGATCTCAAGGCGTGAGTCGTTGTCGGGCGCCACAATGAGCGTTCCCTCGGGCTGGCGAAGATAGCTTTGGGTCACGGCGGCCAAGCGCGCGCGCGAATCCCCGATCTCGTGAATCCTTCCCTGCTCAGCGAGCCGCCCCACAGCTTCGACAACTCGATTCTCGGCCAGCAACTCGACGGCGTTCCTCAGCTCGGGGTCCACTTGACGGATGACTTCGCTGAGGCGCGCAGTCCGCATCCCCGCCGCCAGCATCTGCTCGAAGGGCTTGCCGGCTTCGACGGCCTGGTGTTGGCGAATGTCTCCCACAAGCAGAACGCGGTCCGCTGGGCCAAGACGATTGAAGAATTCGTGAACCTGCTTCGTGCTGGCGAGGCTCGATTCGTCCAGGATGTACAGGTGCTTCGGACTTGAGCGGTCGACCCTTGCCCGCGTGAGGAAGTACTGTAACGTCGTGGCGGAGATTCCCGCCTCTTCGAGCTGCTGCGCGGCGCGAGACGTTGGCGCAAAGCCTTCGACTTCATACCTGTCTCGTTCTGCCTCCCGGCGAATGGCGGTCAGTGTCGTAGTCTTTCCGCCACCAGCAACGCCCTGAAGGCCCGTAATCCGGTCATGGCTTTCGAGGACGACCCTAGCAGCTTCACGTTGCGCCGGGCTCAGGTTCTGCAATTCATTCTCACCACCCGTAGCGGCAAGCCTGACGAGCGGTCGGTCGAGGTCGCGGCCATTCGCGACAGCAGTCAGGTTCTCCCGCTCGAAGCCTCGCATCTGCGCAGTCGTGAGCTGCCGCCCTATGGCCTTGGAATTTGCGACCGGAATGAACTCGCCTGTCCGAATGCGGGACTCGAGATTTTCTCGGATTTGGCCGAGTCGGGCATGACCTTGAGCCCGGTTGAGGGCATCCTTCACGATATTCCGCTCGTCGACGACGGCTTCGCGCTCGATGTTCCGATCGCGGGCGAAGGTCACCGCAGCCTGCGCGATGGCCGCTTCGGCCATCCCCTCCGGGCGGCCTGCATCGTCGGCTCCGATCCGATTCTCAGCTTGCTGCCGGGCGCGAGCCTGGGCGACGACGTGGCTCGGCTGATGGCCATATTGAGAGGCCAACTCGAGGTTCAGCCGCTTCATCGCTTCGGGGTTCAAATCCCGCTTCGCTTCCCGTGTCCGATGCGCGGCGATTTCGGCGGCCTCAGCGCCGGCCAGGCCGCGCTTCTCCAGGTACTCCTTGATTTGTCGCCGGCGAGGGCTGCTGGCTTCGAGGTACTCCGCGGTGTAGCCCTTGATCTCGAATTCGCCCTTCCGCTTTCGTTCGATCTCATAGCCGAGCGAACGGAGCCCGGCCGCCAGCTCGGATCGATAGACCGCCGTAGCAAAGCTCTGCGCCCGGTACAGTTCCTGCGGCTGCAGCGCGTGGGCCTTGCCGTCCGGCGTCTCGGTGACGTTGAAAATGACCGCGTGCGTATGAAGATGAGGCGCGGCGTATGCGTTCACTGGCCGCGCGCTGTCATGCTCGAAGGTGGCCGCGATCATCTTGCCGGTAGTCTCAGGAGGATGGTTGCCGCCGATTCGCGCCTGGACATAGCGTTCAAGCTCCGTCAAGGCGGCGCGGACGCTCTCGCGATGAGCATGGCGTACGCGGTCGTCCTCACCAACCAAGGCGGTAATCGAGACGCTCTTGGGAGCCTTGAAGGTGGCATCCCAGCCGGCTCGATGCTCGGCAGCGGAGACTATTTTCCCGAGTTTGTCTTTGTGCTCCGTGGCGACGCGGTGGCGCACGAGCTGTTCGCCGGTCACGGGATGCTGGCCCTCAGCGAGGCGGTGGAACTCCTCGTCGCGCACCGCTCCCGAGAGGTCCCACTCCGCAGCAAGCCTCCCGAACCATTCGCCTCCTGTCGTGTTGCCCTCGGAGTAGTAGCGCTGCTCCGCGCTCGAAAACTCTCGCTCGTGATAGGCGTGGGCCTGGTTCGCGTTCAACGGCTTGGAGAGGTCCATCATGGCGTTACACTCCGAGTGCCGGCAGCGTGTCGCCGGACGAAGGCTTCAGTTGCTCCCATTTCGGCTCGCTACTGTCCGACTGGCTGCGATCCTCGGGCGGTTCGGCTGCTAATTGAATGCCTGGCGTTTCCGCCCGGATCAGGTCCGGCTGGTGCTTCCCACCCGGAAAGTGCGGGAAGCGCAGCTTGAGAGTATGACCAGGCGTTTGGAAATAGCCTTCCAGGTCCGGCAGGTTGGTTATCTCGGACGGCAGCACTGCGGGTTCGATTCGCCGGTCAAAAGTATCGTTCTGAGAATGCCGGCCGCCGAACTCGCCCGTGCTCCGGCCCTCGCGGAGGTGCTCAGTTTCAACCTCACCGATAGACTTGCTGACCCACTCGGCAGCGCGAGCCTCAGTGGTTCGCAGGAAGATCTTCGTCCGGGGTTGAGAAAGCATGGCTTCGGCTTCTTTGCCATAGCGCGCCTCGATCTGGCTCTTGCCCTGAAGCCCGAGCACGAGGCGCGTGTTCGCCTTCCGGCTCTCCGCGAGGGCCAGCGGCAGCGTAGGCAGATTCTCCAAGCTCGCAACCTCGTCGATCACCACCCAGACCGGCCGCGGGCAGCCAGAGGTCTGGCCGGTCAGCCGGAGGATCATGAGGTCGAGCCAGAGACTGATAAGGGGCCTCAAAGCCTCTCGGGTCTCGTGCGTGGAACTCACGAAGATCCAGCCTTCCCGCTTCTCCACCCATTGGGTCGCAGACCATTGGCGTCCGGTTTTGGCCATGGGAGGGATCAGGGCCAGCACGCGGGCGGCCCGCTCCAGCACACTCAGCACACCATCTCGCTGTTGAGCGGCCTTCTTTGAAATGATGACCTCCATGGGTGTTCCGGCAACTCGCTTGTCGATCTCGGGATCGGCCTTGGCAATCCATTCGTAGAGCTGCTCGGGTCTTGGCCGGTATCGCAGCAGGTGCGCGAAAATGCGCCGCGGACTATCGATGAAGAAGAAGTTCTCATGAGGCCGGTCCGGAAAGAGAGCTTTCGCGATGGCATCGGCCTCGATCGGGTGAAGCAGCTCGTCGGACGGGTTCCAATAGGGCATCCGGGCGTCGAGGGGATTGAGGATCAGGTCTCCTCGTTCGGGTTGAAGGAGGTGGGGCACATACTCTCGCGCCGGGTCGTAGACGATGGCGGTCTCCCCGCGATCGCGAATCTGAACCAAGAGTTGACGGATCAGGCTCGACTTGCCTGAACCGGAGTCACCGACCAGCACAACGTGCTCCCGCTCGTGCTGGCGGGCGATGCGCACGACGGACCGTTCCCCCGCCGGAAGATACAGGCGTTCCCAGAGACTCGCTGCGCCTTGCGTCCTCCAGCCGACGCCGGTGTGGTGAGGATTACGGCGGTGAAACTGCGTCCGCGTCGTGAGGTTGGCGCCCTTCAGCGGCCGGCCGAGACGCCGCTTGCGAGATTCGCGGATGTCCTGCCGAACAGCCAAAGGAAATAGCAACGTCAGCGCCAGCAGTGCGGCGTACCATGCGTCACGGCATAATGCAGCCAGTGAGCGCCTGCCGTAAATCCACTGAGATAGCCAACTATGGAGCCACTGGTCATCAAGGCGAAGCGATGCCCATTGGAGTTGCCGTGCCCCGTTACCAATGGCCGTCGCGGAGGGCCGAAAATCCCGACCGCCCATGTATGGTCCACCGAGTGAAACAACCTCGCTTTCAACGGCCATTCGGGTGGCGCGCGGATAATCGATCAATAGGACTCGATAGGTGCCGGAAGGGCGCAGATAGGGGTTGCGAGTGGAAGCGAGATGAGCGGTTCGCAGGTAGCTTGAGAGGTAGTACTGCTGCAAGGGTGACCACCGCGTCTTGTACTGAATTACGAAGGTCGCGACCGCGGTCAGTAAAGCGAAGGTGATCGCCAGCAGGCTGAAAACGGGCCGGTGCCGGGGCCAAACGCGGTCCGTGCCATATGGATTCGGCGGGATGGGAATATGGGCGTTCATGATCGATACCTCGTCCTCGCATCAGGCGTAGGCGGCAGTTGGGATTCACTCGGCCGAACCGCTAAGGAGACCTGCCGGAGTAGTTCCGCCGCTTGGGCGAACTTGTCCTTACGAGCCCGGTCGAGGATCTCACGCACCTTGGCTTCGGGCAGTTTACCGTCGCGGGCAAAGGCAAACAGCAGGCTAACGGTGATGGATTGGGTGGCCGCGATTTCCGCCAGTAGCGCATTTCCCGCGGGACTGGCACTCGGCAGCGCGAGGAAGCCAAGCAGCCGATCGCGGCACCAGTCGTTGACTGGTTTCCCCTCCGACTCCGCCAGCCGCTCGATGTCGTCGAACGCAGATTCCCTCACCCGGAATCCGATGTGTTTCGTGAGTAGTGGTCTATTCTTGCTCATGGCGCTTTCAGCAAACCCGCTGCGCGAGAACAGGTTGACGGCTGTGAACAAATGTCAACGGCCGCGCACGCGCTGCTGGCTACTTCCTTCGGCTACAGCATGTTGACGAATGTGCACGAAAGTGCACGAACGTGACCCTGCCAAGGGGTGGCCTGTCAGGGTCTGGCGAAGCCAGACCCTCCCTCCGCCGCTGCGAAGCAGCGTGCTGGGACCACCCCGAACTTGATTCCAGGCTCGCATCGCGGGTTCCTAAGCCTTTGCCCCCTGCACAGCGTCCACAGCCGACGGCGCTGCCGCGCCTGAGAAAGCAGAGATCTGCGGCTTGTGGTTCGAATTGCGCCTGGCTTTCGACAGAACTGCAGACTCCGGATGGGCCCTAAGCCATGCCTTGTACTCCTTGTCGGCGTGGAAGACCTTTTCGAGGCTGCCTGTCACTACGTGCGAGAGGTCGCGGGTGCCGAGAAAGGCGGCGTAGCGCTTCAGGCGATCGAGGGTTGAAATCTCGAGCCGCAGGGCAACGGTTTGTTTCTCGGGCGGTGCGGGTTTCGGTTGAATGAGAGGCATTGTTCTCCTCCTGTCGGTTCACTTGAAAGCTTCGTCTTCGCGAAAGTCGGTGATGGTCAGGCCCAGCGGATTGATCGGGATCAATGAAGCCGGCACGTTGGAGCGGAACATGAAAAGGAACGTGGCGGTGTAAAGGGTCTTCTTGAGCACCGAGTGGTCCACGTTGGAATACTGGGTCAGGTAAAAGTCCACGCTTGCCTTGTAAGGCGGCTTGTCCATAGGTTCCAGCGCAACCTGCTGGACATCGACAGCGACTTCCGGAGCGGAAGGATCGTCGAGAAACTTCTGGATCGCCCCGCTCTTCTTGTAAGCCGCCATGATGTCGTTCGCGAGCTTGCCATCGAGGAAGTAAAGGGACTTGGTGAAGTCGTCGTTCACCGTATAGCGGTTGCGGCCGTAATAGATCTCGCAAAACTCGGTGAGGAAGTATTTCGCTTCCTTGTCTTCGGGCTTGTAGGCGAAGGCGTCGTAACTGACCGCCTGCGCTCTGCCCAGCTCGTCGATGCGGATCACCAGCGGCTTGAAGTTCTGGATCGCGTGCACAGTCCGGAGGTTCACGAGCACCAGACCCGCCACGACGAGCGAAAGCAACAGCATCGCCACCTTCAGGTAATTTGCAGTTACGATGGCGTCGCCGTACTGCTCCATGAAAAGCTGGCGGGCTTCGTTGTGACTGTTGGACATCGCTCGATCCTTTTAACTTCTGCTCATCGGGTCCAGAGAGCTCATCATTCCGGCCGCGGAGCCCCCCGAGCCGCCGCTGAAGATGTGGCTGGTGAGCATCGGGACCTTGATGAGCGCATACACGGAGGCCACAACCACGATGACAACCGCCGGCACCATGCTGGCCTGCTCGGTAGCCGTGAGCGTCTGATTGCCAAACATCTCGATAAAGCCAATGAGCACGTTGCCGATGATGTAGACCACCGCGGCGGCGATCACCTGATAGAAGGCATACTGCAAAAAGCACTTGAGCCATCCCCAGAAGAGCCAGTCGAGCTGGGGGACAATGAAGAATGGAATGAAGATCGGGCCCACCAGCACGCAGACTGCACTCGCCAGAATGCCGAAGGCCGCGACCACCATCGCAAGTGCCTGCGCGGTCGAAAGCAGAATGATGATGACCCAATAGTTGAGGTATACCGAAACGGACAATGTCATTCCCGGCGGCTCGATCTGACCTTCGAAAGCGGTCAGCCGGTTCGTCAGGGTGTCGATCATATTGAGCGAGATCGAGTTCGACAGATACTGCGTCTCATCGGTAATCAGGTGATGGAAATCGACACCGAAACCTGGAATCGGGCTCGAATAGTAAGTGATCATGGCAAAGCCGAAGCTGATGGTGAGCACCAGGCTTGCGAAATGGGCGAAGTGGATGCCGCCGAGGTATTCGCCAGCCGAAAGAGCCGACTTGATGCCGAACCAGGCCAGCATGATGGTGGCGAAGCCCATGAAGAGGTGCTGGCCCATCGAGTCGAAGAGGCCCGAGTTGGCGTTCAGCATGGTCGTAATCGCCTGAAAGGCCCAGTTGTAATAATTCGAGTGCATGGCTTAGGCCGCTTTCGTTAGGGAAGCCGGTAGCCCGAGAGGGCGCTCCCGAGTCCGCTGGTGAACTGTTGGACCTGGTTGACCATGTTGGCGCGTTGGTCGATATCGGTGTTAATGAGCGTGGCGTCGGCGTCACGTTCGCGCTTCGACTCCACAACTTGCTGTTCGAGCGCAGCCAGGCGAAGATTGTTCGAGTCCTGCAGGGTGCGAAGTATGAGAACATTGGCGGCGTTGATCTTGTTGAGGACGCCGACTTCGCTGTTGAGCGACGGATCGCTCGAAAAGGAATCGGCCTCGAGATTGGCAATCTGGCTTTGCATGGCCGGCGCATCGGCGCGCATGTTGCCGATGGTGGTCATGGCGTTGGTGTTGGCCCCATCGGCGAGCTCGACGGAGGCGTAGTGGACTGTGGCTCGCTGCAATTCATCTGAGTTCATCCCAGCGATCTCTTGCGGCGTATATTGATCGAGCGCTTGCGTGGCCTGCTGATAGCCGCTGCTGACAGTCGAAGGAACACCGGAATTGACGCCATTCACCCACTCACCGGTGTTCTGATACACATTCGGCACGGTCGTGAGGCTCCGCCACTGCGAGAAGCCGGCGCGATACCGTGCCGGCATGTTCTGAAGGCTCTTCGACATCTGCACCGCCAGGTCGTACTGGCTGAGGAGCTGGCGATACGTCTGCTGAAGCTGGGCGAGTTGCAGCCGCAACTGGTAGTAGCGCAGCACGGCGTTGTGGAAGTTCGTAGGATCGTACACAATGCCGCCGAACTGGGCGTGCGCCAGATTCGGGATCAGGAAACATGCAAGCACTGCGATAACAAAACTCTTTCTCATCATCGTTGTCCTCCAGTGGGGTGAGGCTGCGAAAGAGGCAAAATGGCTGGGTTCGGGCAGCCGGTCATATCGCGCTCGGTCGTAAACCAGGGATGGCCGTCGGAGTCGTGTTTTGTGTTTAACATGTATTTACCCCAGGGCCGGTGGTTTTAGCTAAAACCAGGCGAACGCACACCAACCCCAGTTCGGGCCCACTGGGCGATCTCTAGGGCCGCGTCTCGTG
>Ga0335085_10001513_pt1 | contig 48456 bp, 41 predicted proteins | sample Lox_Sample_45_FD_206712 | JGI IMG/M metagenome (GOLD analysis project Ga0335085, IMG submission 206712) | Soil microbial communities from Loxahatchee National Wildlife Refuge, Florida, United States - Lox_Sample_4.5 | ecosystem: Environmental > Terrestrial > Soil > Wetlands | place: USA...
CCGGCTGGCCTGGGCCCACGACTTCGTCAGCAATCCGGCGCTGAGCGCCGCGTTCCAGTCGCTGCCCGGCTCGAGCTTCACCGTCTACGGCGCGCCGCTGCCGCAGGACTCCGCGCTGGTCTCGGCCGGCGCCGAACTCTTCATCACGCCGCGCTGGACGCTGCTGGCCAAGTTCGACGGCGAATTCGCCCCCGGCTCGCAGACCTATGGCGGCACCGGTACGCTGCGCTACGCCTGGTAGGCGGGATCGCGTGGCGCGGGCAAGCCGGCATCGATCAATGAGCCGAGCAGCCGCCGTTTGATCGCCTCGTCCCGGTAGAATTCGCGGCTCGCCAGATAGTCGGTCGTCAGATCGGGAGCGTTGACCATCGCTTCGGCGACCGCGTGACGGGCTTTTTCGATCTCGCCGAGCGCCGCGTGCGCCGCCGCGCGGTAGAGCCGCGAGCGGCGGGTCTGGAAGGTCAAGCGCAGCGCCGCCTCGATGGCCTCGCGGAAGCGCCCGAGATTGTACAGAACCGCGGCGCGTTCCTCGACGCACCAAACATGCAGGAACGGGTCGAGCTCGGCGGCCTCGTCAAGGAGCTTGAGCGCGCGCTCCGGCTCGCCATTGAAATTATAGAAGGCTGCCGAACGGCCCCTGATGTAGGCGTCCGACGGACTGAGCGCCATCGCCTTCTCGTGGTATTCGCGCGCGGCATCGAAGGCGCCGCGGTGCATGAGGATCGCGCCCATGATCCGGTTGGCCTCGGGGTCATTGGGATCGAGTTCGAGCGCCCGCTGCGTGCGCCGCTCGCCGTCGAGCTTGTCGAATTCCGGCAGCCCCGAACTGGCACACACCCACATGGCGCGCGGGCGCGCGAAGTTGGCATCGGCTTCGATCGCGCGCGCGAACCAGCGCGCGGCCTCGCGGAGGTTTGCATCGACGATGCCGCCGAGACGATGATATTCGAGACCGCGCAGGTACAGCTCATAGGCGGTCATCGACTCGGGCTTGAGCCTACGGGCGGCGGCGATGTCGCTCTCCTCGATCCGGCCGAGCACCGTCGAAGCGATGCGCGACACCAGCTCGTCGAGCCGGTCGACCAGCTTGTCAAAGCTTTCGCTGACGCGATCGCTCCAGACGACGCCGCCGGTTTCGGTTTCGGAAAGCGAAAGGCTCAAACGGAGCTGCGCGCCCAACTGGCGCAGCGCGCCGGCAAGCACGTAGCGCACCCCGAGCCGCTCGCCCACGGTCTGCGGGGTGCTGGCGCTATCGCTCAAGGCCCGCGTCGCAGTCCGCGACGCGACGAACAGCTTCTTGAACCGGCCGAGCTCGAAAATCAGCTCCTCGGTGAGACCGTCGGCGAGATAGCCCTGTTCCTCGTTGCCGGTGGCGACCTCGATCGGCATGACGGCGAGCGAATAGGGCCGCTTCGCCTGGGTCGGCGTCGGTTGCGTCGGCGCTATCTGGTAGACGTGGCGGTCGATCTCGCCGCGCAGCCGATAGACGCGGACCGGCCGCGCGATGTTGCGAAAGTTCTGCTCGCCGCGATCCTCAAAGGCGAACGGCGAGTTGCGGCGAATTTGCTCGAACAGCGCGCCGCTCACGTCGATCGCATCCGGGTCGGCGGACCCTTGAATGCGGGCGGCGAGGTTGACGCCGTCGCCGATGAGGTCGTCACCCTCGACCAGCACGTCGGCGACGTGCAGGCCAAAGCGCATCCGCAGCGGCGGCCCGCCGCTCTGGCTCGCCAGAGCCAGCGCCGAGCGAATCGCCACCGCGCATTGCAGCGCATTGATCGGGCTTGCGAACTCGACGAGCACCGCATCGCCCATGGCCTTGAACAGGCGGCCGTCGCATCTGGCAATCTCGGCGTCGATCAGCTTTCGGCAGCCGGCGAGCCGCTGGGCCGTACCTTCCTCGTCGGCCTCCATCAAACCCGAATAGCCGACTATGTCGCCGACCAGGATCGCCGCCATGCGCCGCTTCATCAGCCGGGCCTCCTGCTGCGCATCAAGCATACACCCGTTCGGGGCGCGGGCGACGCCGGTGTTGCGGACAGTTCCATCCCGATTGCGCGCGGCGCAATCCCGGCTAGTGTCGGTCTCATGGATTTTGCCAGCGACAACACGGCGCCGGTGGCGCCCGAAATCCTCGATGCCATCGCGCAGGCCAATCGCGGTTATGCGCGCGGCTACGGCAACGATTCCTGGACGCAAGAGGTCGAGCGCCGCCTGGCGGACGTCTTCGAGCGCGAAGTCGCCGTCTTTCTGGTCTCGACCGGGACGGCGGCCAATGCGCTGGCGCTGGCGCAGGTCGCGCCGCCCTGGGGCGTCGCGTTCTGCCACGCCGAATCTCATATCGCGACCGACGAATGCGGCGCGCCGGAATTCTTCGGCGGCGGATTGAAGCTCGCCGAGCTTGCGGGCGCGGCCGGCAAGATCGCCCCGGCCGCGCTGCAAGCCGCGCTCGCCGGCTACGGCGATCTTGCTCCGCATCAGATGATCCCGTCCGCGCTCTCCATCACGCAGGCGACTGAAGCCGGCACGGTCTATCGCCTGGATGAAATCGCCGCGCTCGCCGACATTGCGCATGCCCGCTCGCTCGCCGTGCACATGGACGGCGCCCGCTTTGCCAATGCGCTGGTTCGTCTCAACGCGACGCCGGCGCAGTTGACCTGGCAATCCGGCGTCGATGTGCTGTCGTTCGGCGCCACCAAAGGCGGCGCGCTCGCCGCCGAAGCCGTGGTGATCTTCGATCCGGCGCGCGCCGCGTTCATGGCCGAGCGGCGCAAGCGCGGCGGGCACCTGCTGTCCAAGCACCGTTTCCTCGCCGCGCAGTTTGCCGCCTATCTCGCCGACGGCCTGTGGCTGAAGCTCGCGCGCCACGCCAACGCCATGGCGGAGCGGCTGGCACTGGGCCTGCCGGCGCTCGGGCTTGCGCCGGTCTTCCCGGTCGAGGCCAATCTCGTCTTCGTGGCGCTGCCGCGCGCGCTCGAGGCGCGGCTGAAGGCCGCCGGCGCGAGCTATTACATACGTCCGAGTACCGGCCTCGATCTCGGCCCCGACCGGGTCCTCGTGCGGCTTGTCACGTCGTTTGCGACCGAGGCGGGGGACATCGGGCGGTTCCTTGAGGTGTGCGGGCAGGCGCAGCGTCAATGAGCGCAGCAATTGTCCGGGTCCGCCCACTTTAACGGCCGCCCGCCTGTCGCTATGCTTGGCCGGTTGCTTGGCTTGATCCGTGCTCGTCGGCGAATGCGGCAGGCTCCGGGGCGCGGGATGAGATCGAACCCATGACCAAATCCCACGAACACGCTCACGCCGCTCCCGGACACGACGACGCCGACCGCTGGAAGCGCGACGGCGTGCGCGTCATTCCCGGCCATCAGCTCGATCCCAACGTGCCGTCCACGCCGGGGATGGACCGCAAGGCCGCGATCAACTTCGCCCGCGCCGGGGCGCAAAAGCTTTGGGCCGGCACGGTGACGATCAAGCCCGACGCCAAGACCGGGGCGCACCATCACGGCCATCTCGAAAGCATCATCTACGTGGTGCGCGGCAAGGCGCGCATGCGCTGGGGCGAGCGACTGCAGTTCACTGCCGAAGCCGATCCCGGCGATTTCATCTTCATCCCGCCCTACGTGCCGCACCAGGAGATCAACGCCAGCCCCGACCAGATCCTGGAATGCGTGCTGGTGCGCAGCGACGGCGAGGCCATCGCCATCAATCTCGACATCGAGCCGGTGGAAAAGCCGGAAACCGTGTTGTGGGTGGACCCGATCCATCGCCATCCGGCCGAGACGGAATGAACGGGCCGCCGCGGCGGATTTCGCAGTCCCGCACGCGGCCGATTGCAGGGAGGAAGACGTGGCCAGGCGTGTATCCCCGGAGGCCGCGCTGTTGATGCTGCACTGGCAGAACAGCGTGTGCGATCCGAAAGGAGTGTGGGGCAAGAATCTTTGCCGGCAGATCGAAAAGAACGGTGCGGTCAGGAACGCGCAAAGCGTGCTCAGCGTCGCCCGCAGCCGCGGCATGCTGACCGTCTTCGTCAATATCGGCTGGCGCGCCGGATTTCCGGAACTGCCGGCCGACCAGTACTATCCGCTGTTGCAGGGCGCCAAGGACGAAAACAAAGGCATCATCGGCACCTGGGAGGTCGATGTCATCGACGCGCTGCGGCCGAACAAGAACGAGCTGATCGTCATCAATTACGGTTCGGACAGTTTCGAAGGCACCGATCTCGACAAGATTCTGCGCGCCAACAATATCGGCCACGTCTTCGTCAGCGGCCAGTGCATCGAACACGTGGTGGCTACGACGATCAAGCGCGCGGCCAACATGGGCTACAACGCCATCCTGATCAAGGACGCCACCAGCGGCTTCACCGACAGCAACTACAACGCCATGCTCGATATCCTGCCGCTGTACGCCAAGCTGATCGCCTCGGCCGAGTTCACGCTGACCGCCCCTTATGGCGAGATCGAGCGGCGCGCGGCGCCGGCGCCGGCCGGCAAGGACTCGTTCACCGAGCGGGTCGCTTGGCTGCGCTCGTCTTGACCGGCGCGCCGCTGCCGGGATGAAGCGGTCGCCGTCGGATGGCGCAGCTTGAGCGACCGGAAATCGTCCCGGGGCCTGGTCGACCGGCTGATATTTTTGTGCAAGATTTTGCCGGTGCCAAAGCACCGCCTCAATCCTGCTTAATGTTTTGCGGCCGGCTCAGGGTTGTGGACGCGAGGAGGATTTCTCGTGAGAGTAGGGGCAGCGGGAACCGCAGTTTTCGCCGCCGCTTTCCTGTTGTCGGCCGCGGCGCCGGTTCGCGCGCAGACGTCGCTGCCGCCGCTGCCGGGTTACCTGCCATCCTACGAAGTGACCCGCATCGCCCGCGCCGCCGGCTTCGATCCGCTGGCGCCGCCGCTGCGCGAAGGCACGAACTTCGTCATGCGCGCCACGGATTTCCGCGGCATCCTGATGCGGGTAGTGGTCGATGCCAGGACCGGCGCGATCCGCGCCGTCAACCGCATCGTCAGCGATTCATCGCCCTACGGCGATCTCGGCATGCTGCAGCCGCCTTATGGCCCGCCGCCCTATGGCGCGCCGCGCTTCGGGCCGTTGGAATTCGACGGCTCTGAGATCGCGCCCTACGAGGACAGCATGCCACCGCCGCAGTCCGCTCCCGCGGTTCATGCCGCGAGCCATCCGCGCGCCGCGGAGTCGCCGCCGTTGCCGCGGCCGCGGCCGGCGACGCTCGCCGCGCACAAGGCCTGGGCTAGCGCCAAAACCGCGCCGGCCCTTGCCAGACCCTCGCCCGCGCCGGTAATTGCCAAAAAACCGCTGCCGCAGTTTCCGGACTGACGCCACTGCAAGCGCGCCAGCAAAAAGGCGCCCCGGCAAGACCGGGGCGCCGAGTTCGGCGTCGATTGAATTGAAAGGGAGCCTTACGCCGCCTGCTTCTGCTCGATCGTGGCGGCCCCGGCACGGCCGTTGCCGATCGGGATCGTGCGCGGCCTCTTGGCCTCGGGGATCTCGCGTACCAAGTCCACGTGCAGGAGGCCGTTCTCCAGCTTGGCGCCCTTGACCTGGACGAAATCGGCGAGCTGGAACTCGCGCTCGAAGGCGCGCGCGGCTATGCCCTGGTAAAGCATTTGACCACGCTTCTCCTCATCCTTGGCTTTCTTCTCGCCGCGAATGGTCAGCGTGTTCTCCTTGGCTACGACCGACAGCTCAGCCTCGCTGAAGCCGGCTGCGGCGACCGTGACGCGGTACTCGTTATCGCCGGTGCGCTCGATATTGTACGGCGGATAACCGGGGGAGCCACTCTCGCTCTGGTCGAGCAAGGAAAACAGCCGGTCGAAGCCGACGGTCGAACGATAGAGAGGTGCTAGATCGAAAGTTCGCATGGCATATCCTCCTTCTGAAGCGACATGCGGGGGCCTGCCCGTCGCGGGCCAAGCCTAGGATCAAGCGCAGCCGTCTTGCGGCCTGCGCAAACACCAAGTGGGGATCGGGCCCGATCGCTGCAAGGGGGCCTGAAACCCTGGTAAACAACGGCTTATGCGACTCATCTCAATCGCCGCCAACCCGGTTCCCGACAACGGCATCACCGGCACCATCAGGACGCCCGACGGAGTGAAGCTGCGTTTCGCTCGCTTCGCGCCGCCGGCGGGACGGCGCGGCACCGTGTGCATCTTTCCCGGCCGTACCGAATGGATCGAAAAATATTTCGAAACCGTGCGCGACCTGCGCAGCCGCGGTTTTGCGGTCGCCATCCTCGATTGGCGCGGGCAAGGACTGTCAGACCGCGCCCTCGACGACCGCCTCAAGGGCTATGTGGGAAACTTCGCCGAATTCGATATCGATCTCGAGACCTTCATGCGCGAGATCGTGCTGCCGGATTGTCCGCCGCCGATTTTCGCGCTCGGCCACTCGATGGGCGCAACCATCGTCATCCGCGCCGTCCACCGCGGCCGGCGCTGGTTCGACCGGATCGTGCTCTCGGCGCCGATGATCGGCGTCGCCTTCGTGCGATCGACGGCCGCGGTCGGCACGCTCCTGCGCGCCATGCGGTTTGCCGGCCTGGGTCCAGCCTACCTGCCGGGGCGCTATCGCGGCGTGCTCGATTTGCTCCCGTTTGCCGGCAACATCCTGACCAGCGATCCGGTGCGCTATGCCCGCAACGCGGCGGTCCTCGAGGAGGAGCCGGCGCTCGGTTTGGGCGGCCCCACGGTGACGTGGTGCGATGCCGCCTTTCAGACCATGCGCGCGCTGAGCGATCCCGGCTATCCGGCGCAGATCCGCCAGCCGATTCTCATTATCGGCGCCGGCCGCGACGCCATCGTCTCGAACGGCGCGATCGAGGACTTCGCCACTCTGTTGCGCGCCGGCTCGTATCTGGCCGTGGCCGGCGCCCAGCATGAGATTCTGATGGAGCAGGACCGCTACCGCACCCAGTTCTGGGCGGCGTTCGATGCGTTCGTTCCCGGCACGCCGCTGTATTAGAAAGTGTGGGTCACGAGTGGGGCGCGCCAATCAGGGCGCCGCCGCAGGCCCGCCACCCGCAAGCATGTTCATTGCCTGCGCATGGACGCGGCGGTCGCCGGCGGCGATCACGCGGCCGCCGGAATGCGGTCGGCCGTTCTCCCAGGTAGTGATGACGCCGCCCGCGCCTTCGATGATCGGGATCAGAGGCAGCACGTCGTAGGGCTTCAACTCGGTCTCGATGACGAGGTCGACATGGCCGGCGGCGAGCATGCAATAGGCATAGCAATCGCCGCCGTAGCGCGACAGCCGCACCGACTGCTCGACGCGGCGGAAGGCCTTGCGGTCGGCGTCGCCCATCAACAGCGGACTGGTCGTGAGCAGCACCGCATCGGCGAGCTGCACGCACTGCCGCGCGCGCAACGCCCGGTCGCCCGCCGGGCCGCGGTAGCTCGCGGCGCTGCCGTCGCCGGAAAAATGCTCGCGGGTGAACGGCTGATGCATCAGGCCGTAGATCGGCTCGCCGTGGCGGGTGAGCGCGATCAGCGTGCCCCAGGCCGGCATGCCGCAGATGAAGGATTTGGTGCCGTCGATCGGATCGAGCACCCAGACGTATTCGGCATCGCGGTGCTCGGCGCCGAATTCCTCGCCCACAATGCCGTGCTCGGGAAAGGTCTGCTTGATCAGCGCGCGCATCGCGGCCTCGGCGGCACGGTCGGCTGCGGTTACCGGATCGAAGCCGCCGGAGGCACTCTTGTTCTCGACGCCAAGCGCCGTGCGGAAGAACGGCCTGATGGTCTCGCCCGCTATCGCCGCGAGCCGGTCGACAAAGGCCGCAAAATCGATCGCCGTCATCGGAATGCCATCCGCCGGTCCGACTGGCGGTGTTCAATGGTTCGACTATCGGAGTTCAATGACCGCGGCAATTAGTGTTGCCGATAAGCAACGCTCGCCGGGAAATTGCTTTATCCGGCGCTCGACAACCAATGGAATGGGCCCGTTCCTGCCTCAATTTTACGCAACCGCACACTAAACTCGACGCTCTGCCATATATGATTGATATCATGAGTATTATTCGCCTTGGCGGGAATCCAAAAAGAGTTCTATGCGGGGCGGAAAAGCTGCTCTGCACAATTTGCAGGACGCTTTGCGATAAAAATGGCGGTGAATTAGGCCAATGGGCCTTGCGTTTTGTGCGACGCGGTGTATGTTTTTGCAGTGCGGTAACGGAAGGTTCTCCTTGCGTTACCGTCGCCCTCCTTGGGCGTTTCCTCCCTAGACTTGGGCCGCTTGCATCGCGAGCGGCCCTTTTTCTTGACCGCCCTGTGATCGGTCCGGCCGCGCTCGTCGTCGCGAACTTTACTCCGCCGCCGCTCGATATGGTCGCAACTCTTCCAGCGGGATTTCGTTCAGCCGGTCGGCCAGGCTTTCAAATTGCGCCGCCAGTTTGGCGAAAGACGCCGAGCGCTGGTAGCGGCGCTCATCCATGTACAGCGAGCGGTTGATCTCGAGCTGGATGGCGTGCAGGCCGGCCGACGGATTGCCGTAGTGCTCGGTAATGAAGCCGCCGGCATAAGGCTTGTTGCGGCTCACCGCGTAGCCGAAGGCGCGCATCGTCGCTTCGATGGTCTCGGCCACGATCGGGACGCAGGACGTGCCGTAGCGGTCGCCGAGCACGAGATCGGCGCGGGGGCGCTCGTCGCGCGCGCCGGTGGCCGAGGGCATAGAGTGGCAGTCGATCAGCATGGCGGCGCCGAAATCCCGGTGCAGCCGCATAAAAACCCGGCGCAGGGTGCGGTGGTAAGGCTTGTACAGCCCGTCGATGCGGCGCAGCGCCTCGGCCACCGAAATGCGCTGATCGTAAATCTCCTGGGCGTCGCCGACCACCCGCGCCACCGTGCCGAGACCGCCGGCCACCCGCATCGAGCGGGTGTTGGCGAAAGAGGGCAGGCGGCCGTCGAACATGCGCGGGTCAAGCTCGTACGGCTCGCGGTTCACGTCCACATAGCAGCGCGGGAAGTGCGCGCGCACCAGCGGATGGCCGCGCCCCAAGACGCCTGCGATCAGTTCGTCGACGAAGGAATCCTCGGAGCGGCGCAGCGTCGCGAGATCGAGCCGTGAGCTGCGCAGGAATTCGCGCGGATAAATCCGCCCGCTATGCGGCGAGTTGAACAGCACCGGTCCCCTGCATTGCGCCGGCTCGAGAACCTCGAATGGGGGGTCGAAGTCGTCCTGGGTTTCGTGCATGGCGCCTTGGGGCTCGTAAGGCTTAACGATCCGGCAATCGTGCATCGAATCCCTAGCTTGCGCCAACGGCCATTGTCCAGAGTGCGCGGCACCGCTGCCGCGGCGCGACCTTTCACCTCATGTTTACCGGCCGTCCCGCTTATGGAATGAAGGGGGCCGGCTTTAATGCCGGATCGAGTGGCCATGCCGAAGATCCTGCTTGCGGAAGACGACATCGACATGCGGCGATTCCTGGTCAAGGCGCTGCAGAATGCCGGGCACGAAGTCGCCTCCTACGACAACGGGCTGGCTGCCTATCGGCGGCTGCGCGAGGAACCGTTCGAACTTCTACTCACCGACATCGTCATGCCGGAAATGGACGGCATCGAACTTGCGCGCCGCGCCACCGAAATCGATCCCGACATCAAGATCATGTTCATCACCGGCTTTGCCGCGGTGGCTCTCAATTCCGATTCCGACGCGCCCAAGCACGCCAAGGTGCTGTCGAAGCCGATCCACCTGCGCGAGCTGGTCAACGAAGTGCAGAAGCTGTTGGCGGCTTGACTGCCGCGTCAGCCGCGGCACGATTGCGGCCGGCTCGTCGGCTTGTTTCGCGCGGCTGTTTGTCCCGCGATCGCGCTCACCCGACCGTCGGGCAGGCTGGCGTCGCCTGCGCAAAATCGATCTTCACGCTCGCACCGGCGCCGAGCGCAACGGCGTCTGCTCAACAAAGCCATACCGCATTGCTGTTGCCAATGGTCTTGCTCGGTGTAAAGTTCGATGACGGCGCGAGGTCGTCAAATCTCAAACACAAGCCGCTGCCGCCGGCATTTTAAGCACCAGCAAGACTCGGCAATAGCTCGCGATAGCTCTTCCGCAGGAGATGCGCATGATCGACGCCGTTGATTTGGCAAAAAATGCCGACGATCGGCCGAAGACTCGGCGTCCGTTGACCGAACTCGAGACATTCTTCATCAAGTTGGCGGCAGTTCTGATCGCCATCGTGATTGTTCTTGTGGTGGCGGCGCACCTTGTCGAAGCAAAGATCAACGAAGCCGCTGCCCGCTTCAAAGGCGGACCTGTTTTCTGGGCACAAGTTGAAAAGAAGCTCTATGCGTTGGCCGACGAGCCGGACCTGCCTGAGCAAAGAAAGGCTCAGATCATCCGGGCTCTGGAAAAGCTCTCGGCAAAATACCGTCCATACGTCGATGCGGTAGTGTCATCGGCCCGCAAGTGAGAGATGAGGCGGAATCTTCAGGGCCTGTCCGTTTGCGTTCTTGGCGTCGGCGCCTTCGCAATCCTGTATCTGCAGACCGGGTGGTGCGACCACGCCTGCCCATCCGATTTTCAGGTCGCGGTTCGCCTCTCGCTGAGCGCCTATCGATCGTTTGCCGGGCAGGTCTTTGCGCTCGAATATGCCAATGACTACGATGTCGCACTGCAACCCGTCTTCCTCTACTACACCCCGATCGTTCCGGCAGCCGGCGGCGTGATCCAGCTGGCCACGGGTCTCGACCCGTACCGCAGCGTGTTGATTGTGGTCGCCGCCATGGCCCTGTCGACGAGCTGCGCCATCTATTTCACCAGCCGGCTTCTCGGCGCGGGTCCCATGGTCTCGGGTTGCAGCGCGGCGACGGTGGCGTTTTCGCCGTATTTTCTCACCGACGTTTTCGCCCGCGGCGCCCTGACCGAACTGTCGGCCTGGGCCGCGCTGCCCTGGGTCATGTTCTTTCTCTTGAAATTTTGCAGCCGGCCGCGTCTCGGCTCGGGCATTCTTCTGATCGCGTCGACCGCGTTGCTCATTCTGTGTCACAAGATCTTCCTGCCTTGGGCTCTGATCTTATTCGCGCTGCTGAGCCTGATGCTGTTCGGCTTCCGGCGCGTGCTGGTTCTGGCGCCGGCGCTTGCCTTGTGCGTACTGGGCGCGCTCGCCGTGACCGCCGCTTATTGGGCGAATGCCTTGCTCATGCTTCCGCATTTGGCGGTCTCAACATCGATCAATGCCCCGGCGTTGGCCGGGCTCACGGCCAACCTCAATCTGTTTTGGCCGCTGCCCTACATGGAGGAGCTGTTGGCGTCGCGGTACAGCGCGTTCTACCTCCAGCTCGGCCCTCTCATCATGCTCTGTCTGGCGCTGTCGCTGTTGTATCTCGGAGACTTTCGGGTTCGCGCCTTCATGTCGCTCACCTTGGCCGCTTCGCTGGTCGTATGTTCGTTTTTCGTTGCCCAGGGCGGCTGGAACTATCTGCCGACGCAACTGACCGCAATTCAATTTCCCTATCGGCTGTTGATATTTGCGACGACGTTCGGCACGATCTTGGCGGCGCTCGTGTTCACTTCCGTGGCGCGAAGCTCGCCGCCTTATGCCGCGATCGGCCTTGCCGTTGCGATCGCGATGCTGGTCGGATTCTATTGGTCGCCGTCGTCGGTCTCAGGGGCGTCGGTGCCGACCAGCGAGGCGCGGTCGGCGGCGTTCGCAAGTCACGATTACTATGAACTCGACGGTCCGCGGCCGACGGTTCCGGTTCAATCGTCCGTCCCGCGCTCGGCGATCAAAGCTCGCGGCAATGCCGCGACTGCAACGCTTCAGATCGAACGCGAGGGCCTCGCCGTGTTGCCGGTTCAGTACAGCCGGCTCTTGCAGGTCACCGTTGACGGCAAGGCGGCGGAGCCCTTCGACTCAGACGGGCTCGTGTCGCTTGTGTTGCCGGCCGGAACCGTCGGCATTTCGATTGAGCGGCATGAGTCGGTCGGCCTCATCACCGGTCCGTGCTTTGCGGTCGCCTTCATTGTGGCGTTGTGGCTGGCTTTGCGGCAGTTTTACCGGCCGCGGGCGCCGCGGGCCGAATTGATCGGCGCGCCGGGCGCGGCCTGACGCCCGCCCGGTCGCGGCTGCGATGCCGGCAAGGCGCGGGCTTTGCCGGTTCGCCCGGTCGGCGATCGTTCGGATTTCGTTTTGCTTCATCGACGCTGCAACCGGCGACCAGGGGGAACGAACGCATGAAAGCCGAAACCATCACCTATGCCATGGGCGCGCTCACTGCAGAGGGCGCGCTGGTCTACGACGACAAGACCTCCGGCAAGCGTCCGGCGGTGCTGATGGCGCCGAATTGGATGGGACTGACCGACCAGGCGATCGAGCGGGCGAAGTTGGTGGCGGGCGACCGCTACGTCGTGTTCGTCGCCGACATGTACGGGCAAGGCACGCGGCCGGCCGATTTCGGCGAGGCCGCGGCCTTGGCCGATCCCTTGCGCGCGAACGCCCGCGAGCAGCGCCGGCGCGTCCGCGCCGCCTACACCGCGATGCTGGATCAGGCCGGCAGGCGCCGTCTGATCGACGGCCGCCGCGCTGCCATCGGATTCTGCTTTGGCGGCGGCAACGTGCTCGAGTTGGCGCGCGACGGCGCCGACATCGCCGCGGCCGTGTCGATCCACGGCGATCTGAAGACCGCGGATCCGGCGAAGCCGGGCGCGGTCAAGGCGGCGCTGTTGGTGACCCATGGCGCGCCGGACCTGGTCGTCCCCAAGGCCGACCGCGACGCGTTCGAGGCCGAGATGGAGGCCGCCGGCGCCAAATGGCAGATGCTGGTGTTCTCCGGCGTGCTGCACGCCTACACCGACCAGGGTGCGGACCATCCGCCGATCTCGGCGTGGAACGAGCCGGCCACGCGCTACACCTACGCGCTGACCCAGCGGTTCATTGACGACGCCTTTGCCGGCAGGCTCTAATCGAAAGCGTGATCCAAAAAAGCGGACACCGGTTTTCGCAAGGCATCATTGCTTCACAGGCAAGCTTGAAGCCCGACGCCGAATTCGGCATCGCGCTCCGAGGCCGCTGCCGGCGTTCCGTCGCGGACGGACCTAAAGACCGATGTAGCGGTGCACGACTTCGGTGTCCCGCTCCATGTCGGCTGCGCCGCCGGACCAAACCGTGCGGCCCTTTTCGATGATGTAATGGCGGTCGGCAAGCCGCCGCAGCACCTGCAGATTTCTGTCGACGACGAGGATGGACTGGCCGCGCGACTTCAATAGCGCAATGCACTTCCATATTTCGCCGCGGATCACGGGTGCGAGCCCCTCGGTGGCCTCGTCGAAAATCATCAGCAGCGGGTTGGTCATCAGCGCACGGCCGATCGCCAGCATCTGCTGTTCGCCCCCGGAGAGCGTGCGGCCGAACTGAGTCCGCCGCTCGGCGAGGCGCGGAAACAGCCGATAGATTTCCGGCAGCGTCCACGCATCGTCGCGGCCGAGCCGGTTGGCCGCCGTGGCGATCAGATTTTCTTCCACCGTCAATGTCGGGAAGATCAGCCTGCCCTCGGGAACGAGGCCGATGCCGCAGCGCGCGATCGCCTCCGTTGCAAGGCCGCCGATGGGCTTGCCGTCGAACTCGATGGTGCCAGAGCGCCGCGGCACCATGCCCATGACGGAGCGGATCGTCGTGGTCTTGCCCATGCCGTTGCGGCCGAGCAGCGTCACCAGCTCGCCGCGCCGCACTTCGAGACGGATGTCGAACAGCGCCTGGCCGCGCCCGTAACTCGCCTGCAGGCCTGCGACGCGCAGCACTAGGCGCTTCCTTCGCCGAGATAGGCCTGGCGGGCGGCTGGATCGCTGCGCACGTCCGCCGCCGCGCCGGTGGCGATGCAGCGGCCGTTCGCCAGCACCGAAACCCGGTCGGCGAGCGCGAACACCGCGTCCATGTCGTGCTCGACCAACAGGATCGTGGTCGCGCCCTTGAGGCTTTCCAGCAGCGCCACGGTCGCCGCGGATTCCGTGGTCCCGAGCCCCGCCATCGGCTCATCGAGCAGAAGCAGCCGCGGCTTGGCGGCGAGCGCGATGGCCAATTCAAGCTGCTTCTGCTCGCCATGGGACATTTCGCTCACCGCGACGTCGCCGCGGTCCTCGAGGCCGACCCGCCGAAGCGCCTGCAGCGCCTGCTCGCGCAGCAGCGGGTCGGCGCGCGCATTCGCCCAGAAACGAAAACTGTGGCCGATGCGCGCCTGCACGGCGAGCGCCACGTTGTCGACTGCGCTGTAGTCGGGCAGAAGCTCGGTGACCTGAAATGACCGCGCGAGCCCGATGCGGACGCGCTCGGCGGTGGCAAGCGGGCCGATGTCGCGGCCGGCGAATACGATCGATCCGGCGTCCGGCGCGAGTTCCCCGAACAGCTGCGAGATCAGCGTCGTCTTGCCGGCGCCGTTCGGACCGATCACGGCATGGACTTCGCCCGGGAGCACGTCGAGCGACAAGCCGTCATTGGCGGCGAGGCTGCCGAAGCGCTTGGTCAGGTTGTCGATGCGCAACAACGGTTCAAGCATGGGAGGCCCCGCCGGGCGCTGTGAACAACGACACGACGCCGCCGCGCGTGAACAGGGCGACGAGGATGAGGAGGGGCCCGAGGACGGCCTGCCAGTGCTCGGTCCACCCGGTCAGCACCGTCTCGAGCCCGATCAGCATGCCGGCTCCGATCAGCGGCCCGAACAGCGTCGCGCTGCCGCCCAGGATGACCATGATCATCAGGTCGCCCGATTGCGACCAATGCAGCAGGTCGGGGCTGACGAATTTGGCGAAGTTCGCCATCAACGCGCCGGCGAGCCCGGCGCCGGCGCCGGCAATGACAAACGCCACGAGCTTGTAGCGATAGGTCGAAATACCGATCGCCGCGAGCCGGCGTTCGTTCTGGCGGATGCCGCCGAGCACCAGTCCGAAACGCGATTCGACCACGCGCCAGAACACGAAGAAGTAGGCCGCCGCCACCGCGAGACAGACGAAATAGAACGTGGTGTCGTCGGCCATGTCGAAATCGAGAAGGACATCGCGGCGCCGCACGATCAAGCCGTCGTCGCCGCCGTAATATTTGAGCGAGACGAACAGGAAGAAGACCATCTGGGCGAATGCCAGCGTGATCATGATGAATTGCAGGCCGGCGGTGCGCAGCGACAGCGCGCCGAGGACCAGCGCGAAGATCGCGCTGGTCGCCACCGCGACCGGCACGGCGATGAGCAGCCGGTTGGTGCCCGGAATGAAGCCGAGAAACGGCGCCGCCTCGTGGAAATGGAAATAAAGGATGCCGACCGCGTAGGCGCCGACGCCGAAATAGGCGGCATGGCCGAAGCTGACGAGGCCGCCGTAACCGAGGATGAGGTTCAAGCTCGCGGCCGCGATGGCGTAGATGACGATGCGGGTGGCAAGCGAGATCAGCGCCGGATCGCCGATGGCGGTGGCGGCAAACGGCAGCGCCAGTGCGCCGCAGGCAAGGGCGACAATGCCCGCAGCGCGCAACGCGCCCGTTCGCTTGAACGCCTTCGCCGCGATCGCGCCGTCAGCTTGCAGCACGAATGAGACCTTGCGGCCTGATCAGAAGCACGAGCGCCATGATCAGATAGATGCCCATCGAGGACAGCCCGCCGCCCAGCGCATCGGCCGCGGAAACGGTCATGACCCGATGCAGCAGCGTCGGCAGAAAGCCGCGCAGCAGCGTATCGACGACGCCGACGACCATGGCGCCGGCAAAGGCGCCGCGAATCGATCCGACCCCGCCGATCACGACGACGACGAAGGTCAGAATGAGGATCTGTTCGCCCATCCCGACTTGAACGGACAAAAGCGGCGCCGCCAGAAGGCCGCCGAGGCCCGCGAGCAGGGCGCCGAGACCGAATACCAGCGTGTACAGAAGCCGGATGTTGACGCCGAGCGCGCGCACCATTTCGCGATGCGTGGAGCCGGCCCGCACCAGCATGCCGATGCGGGTGCGGTTGATGAATGCGGCAAGCCCGATCGCGACGATGAGGCCGGCGGCGATGATGGCGAGCCGGTAGGCCGGATACGGCACGCCAGGAACGATCTGCACCGTGCCTGACAAAAGCTGCGGTATCGGCAGGTAGAGCGGTTGCCGGCCGAACAGGATCGTCGCGCCTTCATTGACGAGGAGGATGATGCCGAAGGTGGCGAGTACCTGCTGCACGTGATCGCGCGCATAAAGCCTGCGCACCACCACGTACTCGATGACCAGGCCGGCAACGGCCGCCGCGGCCAGGCCGGCGAGCGCGGCAACGGCAAACGAGCCGGTGCGCTCGCCAACAAGCGCGGCGCCATAGGCGCCGATCATGTAGAACGCGCCGTGCGCCAGATTGATGATGCGCATGACGCCGAAGATCAGCGTCAGCCCCGCCGCCAGCAGAAAGAGCATCACGCCGAACTGGACACCGTTGAGCGTCTGCTCAAACAGGAGGTTCATGGCGCGGCCGGACCTGCCCGATCTTTCGCCTTGCGCTCAGAGTTTGCACTCCTTGGCATAGGCGTCGCCATGGTTCGACATGATCTTGCCGATGGTCTTGAGCACCGGCTTGCCGCCCGAGCCTTTCTCCACCCGCAACGCGTACCAGTCCTGGATCGGATGCTGGTTGTTGCCGAACTTGAAGGCGCCGCGCACCGAATGGAAATCGGCCTTCAGCATCGCGGCGCGAAACGCATCCGTGCTGCCGAGATCGCCGTGGACGCCCTTCAAGGCGGCGCCGATGGCAAGCGCGGTATCGTAGCCTTGGCTGGCGTAGAATGTGGGCAGCCGGTCGGCGCCGAACTTCGACCGCCATGCCGTCATGAACTTCTGGTTGGCCTCGTTGTCGAAGTCCGCGTTCCAGTGCGCGCTGACGTTGACGCCGATGGCGGCGTCGCCGATCGCCTTGAGAATGGTGGTGTCCATCGACGGCGCGGCAACCACCATCGGGATCGTGCCGAGCAGGCCCGCCTGCTGGTACTGGCGCATGAAGGAAATGCCGAGGCCGCCCGGATGGAACTGAAACACCACGTCGGGATGGGCGGCGCGGATCTGCGCCATTTCCGGCGCGTAATCGGTCTGATCGAGGCGGGTATAGACCTCGCCGACGACCTCGCCCTTGAAATAGCGCTTGAAGCCGGCAAGCGCGTCTTTGCCGGCCTGATAATTCGGCGCCAGGATGAACGCCTTCTTGTAACCGAGATTGGTCGCGTTCTGGCCGGCGCTCTCGTGCAGCGCGTCGTTCTGCCACGACACCACATAGTAGTTCTTATTGCAGTCCTTGCCGGCAAAATTGGACGGCGCCGCGTTCGGGCTGACATAGATCGCGCCGGCGTCCAGCACATCGGGAACCGTCGCTCCCGCGATGTTGGAGAAGACGATGCCGGTAATCAGCTTGATCTTGTCGCTCTTGAGGAACTTGTCGGCGATCTGCTTGCCCTGGCCCGGTTTGAAGCCATCGTCCTCGACGATCACCTGGACCGGAACGCCGCCGAGCTTGCCGCCTTCGATGTCGACGGCGAGCATGAACCCGTCGCGGATCTCGGCGCCGATGTAGCCGGCCGGGCCGCTCAACGTGGTGATCATGCCGATCTTGACCGGCGCTTGCGCCTCGACCGCGGATGCGGCGGTCACAAGAAGCGCGATGCCAAGAAGCCACGACCGAACTCTCATGTGACGTTCCTTCCCGTATCCCCGCTGCTTTCCGCGCGCCGCCGGCGGCCTTGATGGATGGTAGCTTCGATCGGCGGAAATGGATAGCCGCGGTCCTTCGCCTGCCGATCCGACAAAATATCGCAGGCGATCATCCGCTCGCCGTTCGGATCGCGCGCCGATGCGTTCCGGCGTCAAGCGTGCCGATCTGCGTCACGCCGAACGAGGCGGACGCGCCTGTCGGTCGGCAATCGGCACCTCGCTGATATGGGTCGTGAACGCCGGCAGCAAGTTGGCGCGCCATGGCGTTGTCCATGAATGAGGCGGCGAGCAGTCGTCCTTGCGCCTTCGCCGACATCACCGGCCGTTCGTACGGCCGCCGAGGCGGCCAGTCGTCGTCGGCCTCGTGACTTTGAAACTCTGCTCCCGGCGCGCCGATTAGAATCGTTTCAAACACCTTGCGCCGGCGCGTCGAAAGGCGGATATTAGTTGCGCTCGTGACCAATTGCCGCGTCATTGGCCGCAGTGCCGCCACCGAGCAACCGGAGTTCCCGTCCGAACTCATCCGAGCTGGCGGATCGGCTTTGTCGCCAATGACCCGATCCTGGGAGGCCCGCATGCCCCAAATCACCAAACAGCAGCCGAAGGCCGAACCGAAGCCGCATCGCGCGGAGCCGAAGGCTGCCGCAGTCAAGGCGGCGTTGCAGTACCAGCCCGGATTCGGCAACTATTTCGTCTCGGAGGCGGTGCCCGGGGCGCTACCGGTCGGCCGCAACTCGCCGCAGCGTCCGCCCCACGGCCTTTATGCCGAGCAGCTTTCCGGCACCTCCTTTACCACGTCGCGTGCCGAGAATCGGCGCACCTGGACCTACCGCATCCAGCCATCGGTGGTGCACCGGCCGTATGCCCGCATCGACAACGGCCTGATCCGCAGCGCGCCGTTTCACGAAGCCGACGCCACGCCGACCCAGTTGCGCTGGTCGCCGTTTCCGATACCGACCGCGCCCACCGACTTCATCGACGGCATCATCACGCTCGGCGGCAACGGCGACGTCGCCACCCAGGTGGGCATGGCTGTCCACGTCTACGCCGCCAACCGCTCCATGCACAACCGGGTCTTCTACAATGCCGACGGCGAAATGCTGATCGTGCCGCAGCAGGGGCGCGCTCGCTTCGTCACCGAGCTTGGCATTCTCGAAGCTGCCTGCGGCGAGATCGTCATCATTCCGCGCGGACTGCGATTCCGCGTAGAGCTGCCGGACGGCCCCTCGCGCGGCTATATCTGCGAGAATTACGGCGCCATGCTGCGGCTGCCGGAACTCGGCCCGCTCGGCGCCAATGGTCTCGCCAGTCCGCGCGATTTCCTGGCGCCGGTTGCGGCCTTCGAGGACGTGAGCGGCCGGCATAGCCTGGTGGCGAAATTCCAGGGCAATCTGTGGGCCGCGGACATGACCCATTCGCCGCTCAACGTGGTCGCCTGGCACGGCAATTTCGCGCCGTGCAAATACGACCTCGCGCGCTTCAACGTCATGGGCACGGTGAGCTTCGATCACCCCGATCCGTCGATCTTTTCCGTGCTCACCGCGCCGTCCGACCTGCCCGGCACGGCCAATATCGATTTCGTCATCTTCCCGCCGCGCTGGCTCGTCGGCGAGGATACGTTCCGGCCGCCGTGGTACCACCGCAATGTCATGACCGAGTTGATGGGCCTCCTTTTCGGCGCCTACGATGCCAAGGCCGAAGGCTTCTTGCCGGGCGGCGCCAGCCTGCATAATTGCATGACTGCACACGGCCCCGACGCCGAGACCTGGCAGCGGGCGACCAACGCCGAGCTCAAGCCGCACAAGATCGAGGACACCATGGCGTTCATGTTCGAAAGCCGCTTCGCGATGCGGCTAACGCGCTATGCGATCGAATCCGGCGAGCTGCAGCACGATTACTTCGAAGGCTGGCAGGGGCTGGAGAAGCATTTTTTGGCGCGCTAGAGCGGGATGACTTTTCGTCGAATCGGCGGACCGCTCTAGCTTATTGGTGAAGCATGATCTTTTCCGAAAACCGGCGTCCACTTTTCGGGATCATGCTTTAGCGGTTCGCCGCCCATCGCCGACGGAGCAACAAAAAACACATGAGCACACTGCCGACGCTCTTCATCCCCCACGGCGGCGGGCCCTGCTTCTTCATGGACTGGGATCCGCCCGACACCTGGGCGCACATGGCCGACTATCTAAGCCGGGTTCCCGAGGAGGTCGGGGCGCAGCCGAAGGCGCTGGTGGTGATTTCCGGCCATTGGGAGGAGGAGGTCGTCACCATCCAGAACAACCGGGCGCCGCCGCTTCTGTACGATTATTACGGCTTCCCGCCGAGCACCTATCAGATCAAGTTTCCGGCTCCCGGGAATCCGGAGGTTGCCGCGCGGATCGCCGCCTTGCTGGATGCCGCCGGCATCGCCTGGAGATATGACCGCGACCGCGGCTTCGATCACGGCGTGTTCATCCCGTTGAAAGTGGCATTTCCGAACGCCGACATTCCGATCGTACAGGTTTCGCTGCTCGCCAGCATGGACCCGGCCGAGCATATTCGGCTCGGCCAGGCGTTGGCGCCGTTGCGCGACGAAGGCGTGCTCATCCTCGGCAGCGGCATGACCTACCACAACATGCGCACGCTGATGGCCAGCATGCGCGGCCGCGCCAATGGCCGCAACGCCGACCCGGGCTCGGAGCGCTTCGACGCCTGGCTGGAAGAAGTGCTGACCTCGGCCGCGCCGTCGGCTCGCATCGCGGCGATGACCGCCTGGGCCAAGGCGCCTTCGGCCCGCGAAGCCCATCCGCGCGAGGAGCACCTGCTGCCGCTGCACGTCGTGGTCGGCGCCGCCGGAAACGATCCCGGACGGCGGACGCTCAAGGACGTGGTCATGGGCGCCGCCGAATCAGCTTTTCGGTTCGGTTGAGCGCGCCTTTGGGCAAAAAGAAAGCCGCCGCCGAGTTTCCCCGGCGGCGGCTGTGAGCATGCCGATCCCGGTCAGGCCGCTCTTTTCAGGACATCTGGAGTGACGGGCGCCTGATCGGGGCCGTGCGCCATCGAGCGGCCGTGCAGCGCGGCGATTTCGTGCTGCAGGCGGGCGATGTCCTTGCGGGCGGTCGCGAGCGCGCCTTCGGCCATCGAACGCTCGAGCTGCTCGCGTTGGAGCTGCGCATTGAAGCTCTCGGTCTGCACCTCGTTGGAGCTGCGCGCCGCGTTCAGCTGTTCCTGGAGGACCTCCACCAGATCGTTCTGTTCGCGGATTCTCTGCTGCGCATTGTCGTAGGCACCGGCGCGAGCCGTTGCGACCTGGACCAGCTTCTGCGCCTGCTCCGTGAGCGCGGCGTGAGCAAGCTCGAGGTCCTTGATTTGCAGTTCGCGGTCGGCGAGCAAAGCCTCGACCGAACTAAGCTTTTCGGCCAGTACATCGTTCGCCGTCGATCCTTCGATCACGCGCCGCTCAAAGGCGCGAATCTCGTCGGCGCGCGCCATCAGCGCCTGGCGGGAGTCTTCGAGCAGACTTTCCGTCAGATTCAAGCGGGCGTGGGTGGCTTCGAAACGCGAGCTCAGCAGGTTCATCGCATCGCGATGCTCATGGCCGGCATCGTCCAGAGCGACCGAAAGCCGCGCGCGCTCGGCCTGCACTTCGGCGAGATTGGCTTCCGTTGCGTTGAGCCGCGCCTGCATCAAAGCAAGCGCCTTCTCGGCATCGCTGAGTCCGCGCGCCGTCTGCGCCAGCTCGCCGAGCGCCTTGTCGAGTGACGCTTGGATGGCTGCCCGCTCGTGATTCGCCTGTCGCGCTTCCTGCTGAGCCGCTTGCGCCTGGCCTTCGAGCTGAACGCTGCGCTGGTCGGCCGCCGCCGCCCGGTCGCTAACCCGGCGATTCTCGTCGCGGGCAAGCCGCAAATCGGAGGCTTGCTGCTGCGCCACGTTCTGCAACTCGGCAACGTGGGCGCGTTGCACGCCGAGTTCGGCAAGCAGCTCGGCCTTGCTTCGCTCCAACGCGGCGATGTCGTGTTTCGCCGTCTCCACGATTCCCTGCAAACGCGTGCACTCGGCTTTGAACGCGCCGGACTTTTTCTCGGCCGCAGCGAGCTCGTCGCGCAATTTGCTGGTGGCCTCGCGAGCGCTTTTGAGCGCGCGCTGCAGGATCAGCTTTTCGCTCTTGGTCTCTTCGTAGCCGCGCAGCGTGTTGCTGACGGGATCGACCAGCTTGGCGATCGACAATTTGATGGTTTCAAGTTCGCCGATCTTGTGTTGGGCGTCCTTGAGAAGACTGCGGACGGTTTCGTTTTCCTGGCCGAGCTGCGCGGCGATGGGGAAGAACAGCTCGTCGTCGATGTCGAGGCCGGCCTCGTTGGGCAATGAATTGACCGTGGTCAGCGTGGAAGCCGGTGGCATCGGCGGCGACTGCGGCTCGATCGCCGATTCGTGTTTGCGGCCGAGCAAGGTGACGAATTTGGTCATTAAGAAGTCTCCCCTGCACCGATGCGCCCGGTGGAGGCGACGCCTGGATCACTTGAAGTAGGTGACTAAATAGTTGATTTAGAATGGTTAACAGAGCGTTAAACGGCCCCTTGCGTGGGCACGGCGCGACGCTGCTAGGCCGGCATGCCCCGGCTGGTGCCGAGGCCCTGCATGAAGCTCTCCCGGAGCAGCACCGGATCGCGCATCGGCGGCCCTTTGCCCGGCTGATCGTCGATCTTCGCCGCCCATAATTGCGGCCCGCCGGTCTCGAAACGGCGGCCAAGCAGCGCGTCGAAATGGGCTTCGTCGCGCACCCACGAGCTGTCGGCGATGCCGGCGCCGCGGGCCACCGCCACGATGTCGGTGCGGCCGCTGGTCGCCGCGGGCTGCTTACCGGTGATCTGATAGATGCCATTGTCCCAGATCACGATGGTCAGATTGCGCGGCTGCACGTTGCCAATGGTGGCGAGACAGCCGAGCGCCATGAGGATCGAACCGTCGCCTTCGAGCGCGATCACGCCGCGCTCCGGCTGCGCCAGCGCCACGCCGAGCGCGATCGGACAGGCAAGCCCCATGCTGCCGAGCATGTAGAAGTTCTGCGGCCGATGGCCGGCGGCAATCAGGTCGAAATTGGTGTTGCCGAGACCGGCGACCACGGCCTCATCGTGCTTGAGCCGCCGCACCAGCATCCGCGTCAGTTCGGTGCGATTGAGCGTCTTCGCTGCGGCTCGTTCGTTGCTCACGTCGTGCGGTTCCTTCGCTAGATCAATTGGGCGTGCGCGGCTGGATTGCCGCCGCTCAGCGGCGGCGACAGGATGAACGCGACCGGGGCGCGGGTGGTGAACGCCTGCTTGATCGATTGGTCGAGAATGAAATGCAGCGTCGCCGGATCGGCGAGCGTGTGGTGCTCGATGCCGAGCGCGTCGAGAGTCGGACGGACGGTGCGCGCCACCAATGTCTGCCCGATGTTGAATTCGCCCATGGTGCCGCGCTCGGAGATGATGAGGATCGCCGGTATCTGATACGGCACCACCAGCGAGCCCAGTGCGTTGGCAATCAGCGCAAAGCCGCTGGTCTGCATCATGACCGCGGCGCGCCGGCCGGCCATGTAGGCGCCCGTCGCCATGCCGACGGCCTCGTCCTCGCGGGTCGCTCCGACCGAGATGAACGCGTTGTCTGCCGCCATGCCCTTGATCAGGGGCATGAGGATGTTGTCCGGCACGTAGGCGACAAAGCCGACGTTATTTTCCTTCAACGTCGCAAGCACGGTATCGGACCAGGTCATGGCATCTCCGCCTCGGCAGGCTCGCGGCGAGGCACGACAAAGCGGCCCCGGGCGGCTACTCCGGGACCGGCAACATAAAGCGCAACGTCGCGCCCTCCAAGGGTGCGTTAACGACGCCGGACCTCGATTTTCGAAACGCCCGGGCGCGGCGCAGCGGCGCGGGGTAGCGTTGTGGTGCAAAGCCCGGTATTGGAGGGCCGGGGATTCTCCGGCGGCACGTCGGCAAATGCTCGGACTGCACATGAGCCCGCGCAAAGCTCTGATCATCGCCCATGATTTGCTCATGACCGCCGCGGCGGTCGTTGCGAGCTTCTACATCCGTTTCGAAGGGGCAGGCCTCGTCGAGCGGCAGGACCGGCTCTTGGTGTTCCTGCCCGGCTTCGTCGTCTATGCCGGGATCGTCTATTTCTTCTTCCATCTCTACGAATCCAAATGGCGCTTTGCGTCGCTGCCGGATCTCATGAACATTTTCCGCGCGGCGACCGTGCTCGCGGTGTCGCTTCTGGTGCTGGATTACGTGCTGGTGGCGCCCAACGTGCTCGGCCAGTTCTTCTTCGGCAAGATCACCATCGTGCTGTACTGGCTGCTGCAGATGGTGTTTCTCGGCGCCGGCCGGATCGGCTACCGCTATTTCCGCTATACGCGCACCCGGCAGCACGTCCGCTCGCCGGAATCGAATCCGACGCTGGTGCTCGGGCGCGCCGCGGATGCCGAAGTGCTGCTGCGCGCCATCGAAAGCGGGGCGGTCACGAAGACCTGGCCGGTCGGAATCCTGTCGCCTTCCACCGCCGACCAAGGGCAGGCGATCCGTGGCATCCCCGTCCTCGGCGGCCTCGACGCGCTTGATAGTGTCGTCAACGATCTGGCGCAGCGCAACCGGACCGTCGCGCGCGTCGTCTTCACGCCGTCGGCGCTCGAGCCGGACGCCAAGCCCGAGGCGACGCTGATGCATGCGCGTCGTCTCGGCCTCACCGTGGTGCGGCTGCCCTCGCTGGAAGACGCCGGCGAGGTGCCGCGGCTGGCGCCGGTCAATGTCGAGGATTTGCTGCTGCGGCCGACCGTCAAGATCGACTACGAGCGGCTCGAAAGCTTTCTCAAGGGCCGCGCGGTCGTGGTGACCGGCGGCGGCGGTTCGATCGGCGCCGAAATATGCGATCGTGTGATCACCTTCGGCGCGTCGCGGCTGTTGATCATCGAGAATTCCGAACCGGCGCTGCATGCCGTCCTCGAAGTGCTCGCCACCAAGCGGTCGCAGCCGGCGATCACCGGGCGCATCGCCGACGTGCGCGATCGCGCCCGCCTCACCCGGCTCATGGCCGACTTCAAGCCGGACCTGGTCTTCCACGCCGCGGCGCTCAAGCACGTGCCGCTGCTGGAACAGAACTGGGAAGAAGGGGTCAAGACCAACGTATTCGGTTCGGTCAATGTCGCCGATGCCGCGGCGGCGGCCGGCGCGGCCGCCATGGTGATGATCTCGACTGACAAGGCCATCGAACCGGTCTCGGTGCTCGGCGCTACCAAGCGCTTTGCCGAAATGTATTGCCAGGCGCTCGACGCCGACCTGGCGCGCCGCGCGCCGGCCGGCCGGCGGCCGATGCGCCTGATCGCGGTGCGGTTCGGCAACGTGCTCGCCTCCAACGGCTCGGTGGTGCCGAAGTTCAAGGCCCAGATCGATGCCGGCGGCCCGGTCACGGTCACGCATCGCGACATGGTGCGCTATTTCATGACCATCCGCGAAGCCTGCGATCTCGTCGTCACCGCCGCGACCCACGCGCTCGGACCGGAGCGCTCCGACGTTTCGGTCTACGTGCTCAACATGGGTCAGCCGGTGAAGATCGTCGACCTTGCCGAGCGCATGATCCGGCTAGCCGGGCTCGAGCCGGGACGCGATGTCGATATCGTCTTCACCGGCGCGCGGCCGGGCGAGCGGATGCAGGAAGTGCTGTTCGCCCGCAGCGAGCCGACCGTGGACATCGGCATTTCTGGTGTGGTGGCCGCCCGTCCCGCCCAGCCCTCGATCGACGCCATGCGGGCCTGGCTCGCCATGCTCGAGCAGGGCCTCCAGCGCGAGGAGCGCGAAGCCATTTACCGTGTGCTGCGCGACGCCGTGCCCGATTTTCAGGGCGCGGCGGCGTAACGTGATTGCGAAATCCGCGGCGCTTCGTCGACGACGCCTGCGATGCACACTCCGCTTCGTGTCTTTTGTTTGTCATATCGGCGGCTGGCGGCATTTAACCAGTCTTCTTAACGACGCTTGCAGCTGAAACCCCCGCTCGCGGGCGGGTGCGGTAATGCTTTGCGGCGAAGCAGGGAACGGGCGCGCCCGACCGAGTCGTCGGCGTGTCACACAATGTGCGTAGCTAGCTGCGCGGCGGCCGCGTGACCGAATCGCCCTAAGCTTCGAACGGAGGCCTTCGTGCGCGTGACTATGATCGGCGCCGGTTATGTCGGACTCGTTTCCGGCGCCTGCCTTGCTGATTTCGGTCACCAGGTGATCTGCATCGACAAGGACGCGTGCCGCGTTGCTGCGCTCAAATGCGGCGAGATTCCGATCTTCGAGCCCGGCCTTTCCGACTTGGTCGCCAGGAATGTCGAGCAGGGCCGGCTGGAGTTTGCCGCCGACTTGCACGCGGTCACCGGCGCCGAGGCTGTGTTCATTGCGGTCGGGACGCCGTCGCGCCGCGGCGACGGCCACGCCGATCTGAGGTTCGTCTATCAGGCCGTGCGCGAGATCGCGCCGCTTCTCAGCGACGGCGCGGTGGTGATCACCAAATCGACGGTGCCGGTCGGGACCGGCGACGAGATCGAGCGCATCGTGCGCGAACAGCGCCCCGGCGCCGATATCCAGGTCGTGTCCAATCCGGAATTCCTGCGCGAAGGCGCCGCCATCCAGGATTTCAAGCATCCCGATCGCATCGTGGTCGGTACCGAGGATGCGCGGGGGCGGGCGGTGCTGGCCGACATCTACCGGCCGCTTTACCTCAATGCGGCGCCGATCCTCTATGTCGGCCGGCGCACCGCCGAGCTGATCAAATACGCGTCGAATGCGTTCCTCGCCACCAAGATCACCTTCATCAACGAGATTGCGGACCTGTGCGAGACCATCGGCGCCGACGTCCAGGACGTGGCGCGCGGCATGGGGCTCGACAACCGCATCGGCGGCAAGTTCCTGCATGCCGGCCCCGGTTTCGGCGGCTCGTGCTTCCCAAAGGACGCCACGGCGCTGCTCAAGACGGCGCACGATCATGGTGCCCAGCTGCGCATCGTCGAGACGGTCGCCGCGGTCAACGAGCAGCGCAAGCGCGCCATGGCCCGCAAGGTCGTCGCGGCGCTCGACGGCTCGGTTCGCGGCAAGACCATTGCCGTGCTCGGGCTCACCTTCAAGCCGAACACCGACGACACCCGCGATTCGCCGGCCATCCCGCTGATCGTGGCGCTGCAAGACATGGGCGCCGCCGTGCGTGCCTATGATCCGGCAGGCATGACGCAGGCGCGGCAGCAATTGCCGCACGTGACCTATTGCGAGAGCGCCTACGCCGCGGCGGAAGCCGCCGATGCGCTGGTCATCGCCACCGAGTGGGAGCAGTTCCGCGCGCTCGACCTCAAGCGGCTCAAGCGCCTCATGATGCGGCCGGTCATCGTCGATCTCCGCAACATCTATCGCGCCGAGGAAATGAGGCTGGCGAGGTTCCGTTATGTCGGGGTCGGCTGTGCGGCGGAGCCGGAGCTTGGCCGACGCGCCAGGGACGGCCGGCCGCGACCGACGCCGATTACGAGAGCGCCATCGCTTCAGGTTGAAGCGGCAGAGGCTCTTTGATCGCGGCAGCGCCAGGCCCATTGGCCAATCCGGCGATCGCATCCTCGCTAATGATCCGCCGAAAATAGTCGATGGTCCGCGTGAGCCCGTCGCGCAACTCGACCTGCGGCGTCCAGTCGAGCTTCTGCCGCGCCAGCGCGATGTCCGGCCGCCGCTGCCGTGGATCGTCCGCGGGCAGCGGCTTGAACGCGATCGCCGAGCGCGACCCGGTCATGGCGATGATCGTTTCGGCAAGTTCGCGCACGCTGATCTCGCCGGGATTGCCGAGATTGACCGGGCCGAGGAAGCTGTCCTCGGTCGCCATCAACCGCAGCATGCCGTCGATCAGGTCGTCGACGTAACCGAACGAACGGGTCTGCGAGCCGTCGCCGTAGACGGTGATCGGTTCGCCGCGCAAGGCCTGGACGATGAAGTTCGACACCACGCGGCCGTCGTCCGGGTGCATGCGCGGCCCGTAGGTGTTGAAGATGCGCGCCACCTTGATGCGCACGCCGTGCTGGCGGTGGTAGTCGAAGAACACGGTCTCGGCGGCGCGCTTGCCTTCATCGTAGCAGGCGCGCGGACCGAGCGGATTGACGTTTCCCCAATAGGATTCCCGCTGCGGGTGGACGTGCGGATCGCCGTAGACTTCGCTGGTCGAGGCCTGAAAGATTTTGGCTTTGATGCGCTTCGCCAGCCCCAGCATGTTGATGGCGCCGTGCACGCTGGTCTTGAGCGTCTGCACCGGATCGAACTGGTAGTGAACCGGCGAGGCGGGGCAGGCCAGATTGTAGATCTCGTCCACCTCGACGTAGAGGCTGAGCGTGATGTCGTGGCGCATCACCTCGAAGCGCGGGTTGGCCAACAGATGCTCGATGTTTTGGCGCCGCCCGGTGTAATAATTGTCGATGCAAAGAACCTCGTGGCCGGCGGCAAGCAGCCGCTCGCAAAGATGCGAGCCGATGAAGCCGGAGCCGCCGGTGACAAGGGTGCGGACGCGCGAAAAACTCATCGAATCTGCCCGGTATCGGTTTGAAAAATGCCGATGACGCTCCAGGCATCCGAGGCAAGGTCCGGCGGAATGGGCAAGGAGCGCGGTGCGATCATTAGCAATTCTCGGCCGGCATCATCGCGAACGCCAGCAAACGCTGCTTTTTACGTTAATCGGCCGTTTTCACGAGATGGCGCGGCCGGGGCCTGCTTCCGGCCCTTAGCCAATACCGCAAGCAGCCCGGTCACGATCAATGCGCCGGCAATCAGGGCGGCAATGGCGCTGAGCCTGCCTGGCACGATCACGGTTGCGGCCGCCAACGCGCCTAGGCCAAGGTTCACCAGGAACACAAGCGCGACCACCTCGCTGACGGAAAAGCCGCGTTCGGTGGCGAGCTGATAGTAGTGCGTGCGGTGCGCCCGCCAGATCGGCTCGCCGCGAAACAGCCGGCGGATGATCGTCAGCGTCGCGTCGGCGAGATAGTACAGCGGCAGCAGCAGGGCAGCGGCGAGGTAGCCGCTGCCGGCGAGCAGGACCAGGAGCCAGCCGAGCAGGAGGCCGATCGGCAGGCTGCCGACGTCGCCGAGAAAAAGCGTGGCCACCGGGCGGTTGAAGAAGGCAAATCCGATCATGGCGCCGCCGAGCGCCGCCGCCACCACGACGCAGGCGGGCGGCAACGCGCCGAGATATCCGAGCCCCACCAGTGCCGCAGCGATCGGCACCACTTCCGCGACGGTCATCCAGTCGATGCCGTCCATGAAGTTCACCAGATTGACAAACCACAGTCCGGCGACAAACAGCACCAGGCGCTCGAGCCAGAAGGGCGTAACCGGCAGCGCGCGCAGGTCGGCCGGCAGCGACCAGATCACCGCGGCGACCGCCACCGCCTGCAAGGCCAGGCGCGGCGCGACATCGAGGGAACGGATGTCGTCGACGGCGCCGATGGCTGCCATCAGCACCACGGCCGCCAACACGGTCGCCGACAGCGGTGCCGGCGCGGTGCCGAACCCGAACAGGCCGAGGCAGGCTGCGGCGATGGTGGCGGCGATGACGGCGATGCCGCCGCCCTGCGGCGTCGGTTGGTGGTGCGAAGACCGGGCGTTCGGTTTCGCCAGCGCATAGCGGCGCAGCGCCGGGTACAACAGCAGGATAAGGCCGGCGCACAGGACCGCGGAACAGGCTGCCGTCGCGGCGTCGCGAACGGCCGACGCGCCGGTCATGCCTAGCCTGCTCCGTCGCTGCCGATCATGCCGCGCGTCACCAGGAGGTCGATCACGCGATCGGCCAGTGCCTCGGGTCCGGCACCTGTCGAGTCGAGCACCAAGTCGGCGTCTTCCGGCGCCTCATAGGGCGAATCGATGCCGGTGAAAGAGGGCAGCTTGCCGCCGCGGGCCTTGGCATAAAGGCCTTTGGGATCACGCGCCTCGCAGACCTCGAGCGGCGTAGAAACATAGACTTCGACGAATTCGCCCGGCTCGAGGATCGCCCGGATGGCGGCGCGCTCGGCGCGGAACGGCGAGATGAACGAGCACAAGACGATCAGGCCGGCATCGACGAAGAGCTTGGCTACTTCGCCGACGCGGCGGATGTTCTCCACCCGGTCGGCGTCGGAAAAGCCGATGTCCTTGTTCAGACCATGACGAACATTGTCGCCGTCGAGCAGGTAGGTGTGCCGCTTGCGCGCCGCGAGCTTGGCGTCGACGATGTTGGCGATGGTGGACTTGCCGGCCCCGGAAAGTCCGGTGAACCACAGCACGCAGGGTCGCTGCACCTTCAGCGCCGCGCGTGCGCCCTTGGCCACCGTCAAGGTCTGCAGGCGCACGTTGATGCCCCGCCGCAGGGCGAAATCCACGGTGCCGGCGGCGACCGTGGCGTTGCTGTAACGGTCGATGAGGATGAAGCATCCGGTCCGGCGGCCGTCGGCAAAACTGTCGAGCGCCACCGGCATGGCGGTTGCGATGTTGCAGACCCCGATCTCGTTGAGCGCCAGCGTGTGAGTCGGCTCATGGCGCAGCGTCACGATGTCGAGGCGGTGCTTGACGCCGGTCACGCTCGCCGCCACCGAACGGACGCCGACCTTGAGCAGGTATTCGCGGCCGGGCAGCAACGGCTGCTCGCTCATCCAGATCAGATGCGCTTCGAACTGATCGGCCACTTGCGGGCGACGATCGGGCGCGACCAGGATGTCGCCGCGGGCCACGTCGAGGTGCCGGTCGAGCCCGACGGCGACCGAAGTGCCGGCATCGGCCTGCTCGCGCTCCTCGCCGGCAACAACAATGCGGTCGACCTGGCAATTGAGGCCGGAGGGCGCGACCTGTACCGAGTCGCCTCGGCGCAGCGTGCCGCCGGCAACGACACCGGCGTAGAGCCGGCTGTCGCGATCGGGCCGCAGCACCATTTGCACCAGCACGCGCAGCGGCGTTGCCGACTGCTCGGCCTCGACGTCGACGGTTTCCAGGTGCGACAACAGCGTCGGTCCATCGTACCAGGGCGTATTGGCGCTCGCCGCGACCACGTTGTCGCCGTTGAGCGCGGACAGTGGAATTGCGACCAGCGACCCGAGCTGCAGCAGCCGGGCAAACTCGCGGAACGCGGCGACGATTTCGTCGTAGACGGCGCGGTCCCAATTCACCAGGTCGAGCTTGTTCACCGCGAGCACGAAGTGGCGCACGCCGACGAGATGGGCAATGACCGCGTGCCGCCGCGTCTGCGGCAGCAATCCCCGCCGCGCGTCGACCAGAATGATGGCGAGGTCGGCGTTGGAGGCGCCGCTCGCGGTGTTGCGGGTGTAGCTCTCGTGGCCCGGCGTATCGGCGACGACGAAGGCGCGGTGCGGCGACGAGAAATAGCGGTGGGCGACGTCGATGGTGATGCCCTGCTCGCGCTCGTCCTCGAGACCGTCGACCAGGAGCGCAAAGTCGACCGGCTGACCGCTATTGCCGAAGCGCGCCGAGTCTCGCATGAGCGCCGCGAACTCGTCGTCGGCCACGGCGCCGTTTTCATGCAGCAGGCGGCCGATCAGCGTCGACTTGCCGTCATCGACCGAGCCGCCCATGAAGAATCGCAGCAGGCTTTTTTGTGCGCCTCGGACCGCAGCCGCCCCATGCATCAGAAGTATCCTTCCTTCTTCTTGCGCTCCATCGAGGCGGCGCCGTCGTGGTCGATGATGCGGCCCTGCCGTTCCGAAAAGCGGCTCTCGCGCAGTTCGGCGATGATGTCCTCGACGGTCGCGGCGTCCGACTCGATGCCTCCGGACAGAGGATAGCAGCCGAGCGTGCGGAAGCGGATGCGCCTCGATTGCGGACGCTCGCCGGTATTGAGCGGCAGCCTGTCGTCATCGACCATGATCCAGGTGCCGTTGCGTTCGACCACCGGCCGGTCCGCGGCAAAGTAGAGCGGCACCAGGGGGATGTTCTCGGCGGCGACGTATTCCCAGACATCGAGTTCGGTCCAGTCCGAAAGCGGGAACACGCGCATGCTCTCGCCGGGGCCTAATCGCGTGTTGAAGACGGTCCACAGTTCCGGACGCTGCTGGCGCGGATTCCAGGTGTGGCCGGCCGAGCGCAGCGAGAACACGCGTTCCTTGGCGCGGCTCTTTTCCTCGTCGCGGCGCGCTCCGCCGATCGCGGCGTCGATGCGATGGCGATCGAGTGCCTGGCGCAGCGCCACGGTTTTCATCACGTGGGTATGCAGCTGCGAGCCCGACGCGATCGGGTTGATGCCCTGCTTGAGGCCTTCCTCGTTGACATGGACGATCAGATTGAGCCCGAGCCGCTCGGCGGTGGCGTCGCGGAAGGCGATCATGTCGCGGAACTTCCAGGTTGTATCCACGTGCAGGATCGAAAACGGCATCCGGCAGGGCGCAAACGCCTTGATCGCCAGGTGCAGCAGCACGCTCGAATCCTTGCCGATCGAATAGAGGATGGTCGGCCGCTCGAATTCCGCGGCCGCTTCGCGCAGGATGTAGATCGCCTCGGCTTCGAGCCGGGCCAGATGCGCCGTCAGGCGGCCCCGGCCCGCGGCGGCGACTGAATGTTCCGTCGTTGCTGATTGCGACACCGAACGACTCACGCTTCCTTGGGTTTTGGCAGTCCCGCCGCGGATTTATCTCTGCCGGTCCGTTATCCCGAAGACGATGGCAAAATCATGTGATGCCAATCACTGTTGCGGCGTGCTTGCCGACATCGGGGCATGGTTTCTTTTCCCATGCAACCCTCATCCAACCTTTGGCGAAGACGCTTGGCGTTAGAGGCCAGCATTACAGGGAAATCAACAGGGAAATTCGCGCGGCAGCTGGTCACGACAAGTTCAGTCTAGGGCGATTCCGCGTTCATATTCAATCTGTTACGACTTAGGCCTCTGCGACAAGCGCGGGGAATTTTCGTGCCGTTAACAGGGAAATTACAAGCGGCGAATGGGCCAAACGGGCGGCCGCAACTTCATGCGGCTTTGGGAGCAGCCGGCCGCGGGTGTGCGTGGCCCAGATAGGTTCGCGGCTTCACACGGTCGATGCATCCTCGATCAACACCTAAAGTGGCTTATGCAGTTGCGCCAGGCTGATCGCCGTGTCCCCCTGGTTGTCGGGGGCTCCGTCATCACGCTAGAGGACGGCGAGAAGATGCGGCAATCGGGTGTGGCAGCTGTGCTCACGAGTTCGACGGGTAGCAACGATCTCATCGAATGCGTCCGCGCCTTGAGCGCATCCAGGAAAAGAGCCAATCCAAAAGCGGCGCAGCACTCGGTGCCGTAAGCTTTCAGCGGTAGCTGGCGGCTAGCCGCATCGATGGAAAAATCGGAAATGGCGGTTAGCCGCGGACACAATCACCCGGTGCCGGGCGAAGGATCAAGCGCAAGCTGTCGTAGAGCATTACGATCAAGTTTCCCACGCTATTTTGCGGCAGCTGCTCCAGGAGATGCCATTCCTTCGGGCACTTGAACCCCGCCAGTCGGTCGTCTTTTCGACACCATTGCGATTGCCGTCTATCCTGTTCTCGGAGGACTACATCACAAATATTCGCGGGTTTGATTTTCCGACAGGACAAGGTCGTCCTTCGCAGGCATCAGCCGCACTTCATGACCGAGCTTGGTGAGTTCTCGGGCCCAATAATGCGACGTGGCGCAGGCCTCTACCCCAACAGAGAACGGCGAGAGTTCCTCAAAAAATCATATTACCTGGCCACGCCGCAGTTGCTTTCGGACGATGATCTTTTCCTCTGCGTCGATGCCGTAAACCTGAAAAACGTTCTTGGCGATATCCAAACCAATCGTGGTAATCTGTATGTAAACGGCTCCCTCGTGTGTTTCGTCTTTCGACAATCACCCTATGGCAGTTCGATGCCGAAACGGGCGCCGTCCACCACATCAATCATGACCAAAAGTGCAATGTACCAATTTAGGAGGTGGAACCTGGCGGCCCAGGGGGCTCAAATGAAAAGACCCTTCATCGCCTGCATATTGATGGCTGGTAGTATTTTGGGGGCGAGCGCGGAAGGCGGTAAGACGCCCGCTTTCGGCTGCAGCAGTTCGGGAGCTGCATTGCCTCGTTGCTGGGATTTACTTCAAAGTTGGAGCCGGTCAATCCGGGAGTGTCGTGGAGGACAACCTTCAATGCTGTGGGCAGCGCTGACGCCGACGGAAAGGTGACTGAATCCGGTCAATCGCTCGACAGCGCATCGTTTGGCGCTGGGCCACGCATGCACCCTCCTGCCGCGAATGCGTACAGGGATACGTTCATGGCAGTGCTCAAAGGACCGAACGCCGATGGCAGTTCCAGCTTTCAACTGGCAATGACGAGAGGAGTTTTCGTTGCGGGGCCGAATGCGGGTCTGGGATTCACGATTTCCAATTTCGCGCTCAGGGATGGTCTGGTAGCGATGGCGTCAAAACCTATGGAAGCAGCGCGTCGCCCGTAATCCAGACCGTCTCACTTGCCGAGGGTACAAAGTTCCAGCGGATTTGCACCATGCTCATCGTGCTAATCTCGGCGCTGCGATGAACGGCGTGCATTTTCGTTCGATGTGTTGCTTGGACAGTTATTCGTTGGTGACACATAGATGTCGTGTGGCTGCTTGAATGCACGGAGAGTCAGGAAAAGGGGCTGATTTGTGATCAGCAAATGGAACCGAAAAGCAATTTAGAGCTTGAACTAAGACGCGGCGTGTACCTTCGCCGCCAAGGGTGTTGCCGATCGCGTTTTAGAGGTTCGGATACTGGGCAGGCCTGTCCGCATTACATTCGCGATTGTCCGCCATGCTCCATTGCCGACTGAACAGCGGACATTCAAAAACCGACGCTACGTGCCATTAACAGAAGTTAGGCACCGTGTTCTGTTTGACCTTATTTTTCCGAAAACAAAACCCAAATTTCATAGCTGCGCCCTAATCATCTCCGACATTTTCTCTGCAATCATGATCGCCGTGAGGTTAGTCGCGGCTCGCGGGATGGTCGGCATGATTGATGCATCAATGACCCGGAGCCCTGAAATACCGAAGACGCGACACGACGAATCGACAACCGCATTGCGATCGTCCCATCGTCCCATACGGCAGGTGCCGACCGGGTGAAAGAATGGCGTGGCCCGCTGCGCCACCCAGTCTTCTAGGCGGATGCGGTCACCGAGCAGCGTGTCGAGGCCGTCGCCTGGGTTGACGAAACGGCGCAAGAAGCTCTTTCGCACCGCGGCTGGGCCATCCAAGATGACCTTGGCGGCGGTGGCGCGCGCCCAGTTCGCCGGGGAGTGCTGATTAAGCCCGCGCACTCGGCCGGAATAAGACATCGGGAATACGTCGTTGACGATCGCCCGAACCTCGGGTTCGCTGTAGAGCCCGGCGCAGAAGGCCACTCCGTCGGCCAGACGAACGAGATCGCGCTGATCCGAAAGCAGATTGAATTCGACCCGTGGCTCTCGGTGCGGATCAGCGGATTCGATCTGCACCTGTCCGCTTGAAAAAGGCTTGTAAACGCACACCACCAGTCCGGCTATGACCGATCCGAGAGGATTCCACGTGGTCTTATTGGTGACTGAGACGTACATATCTGAGGCTGGACAGCGTGGTACGCCCGAGTCGTACCGCAGGCCGATATTCGGAGCAGCGCGCAACGATCGGGGCTGTCGGCCGGAGCGCTTGAGATGGGCCGCGACGGTTACACTGGGATGATCCTGTAAATTGGCTCCAACACCTGGGAGGTCTTTCACGACCGGAACCCCGGCTCTGCGCAATGTATTTGCGGGTCCGACACCGGCGCGCTGCAGCAACGCGGGGCTGTGCAGTGTTCCGGCCGCGATGACGATCTCACGGCCATGATATTCGCTGGCTTGGCCATGCCGTAGGACGCGTACGCCAATGGCCTGAGTGCCTGTCAGAATGATCGACTCTGCGAATGTATCCGCAAGGATTCTCAGATTCGATCGGCGCCGGACCGGCGGACCAAGATAACCCATTGCGGTTGAAACACGCTGCTGCGGAGTGCTTGTCATCGCCATCGAGCAGTAGCCGTTAAATGCCCCATTGTTCATGTCGGCAACGTGGTTCCAGCCCCGACGCGCAAGCGCTTCGGCGATCGACTTACTGAAGCCAGGCCATTGATCGGTCCGATGTCGGCGAATCGCGATCGGTCCGTCGCGGCCGTGCATGTCGTCAGTGAAGTCGAGGTCGTGTTCAAGGCGCCTGTAAAACGGGAGCACTTCGTCCCACGACCAACCGACGACTCCGTGCTCTGACCATTCGACGAAATCGTCGGGCAGCCCGCGCATTGCTATCATCGCATTGATGCTCGAGCCGCCGCCAATAATGCGCGCCTGCTCGTAACGCCTCGGCGGGATTGAGGAGACTGTCGCAGGCCGCAGGTGAACCATGAGGTCCGGCCAGTAATATTGCGGCCGGAATACCGAATAATAGTAGGTGTCGCGAATATCCCAGGGTTCGGCCCCCGGCTGCAGGTCTGGCCCCGCCTCGATCAGCAGGACATTCGTGCGCACATTCTCGCTGAGCCGGCCCGCAAGCACGGCGCCTGAGCTGCCGGCGCCGACAATGATCACGTCATAGATCAATGCGAGCCCTCGGTCGTTCTTTCAACTCAGCTATCGTCGCGCCAGGCTCACGGCACGACCGTGAAGCGCGCCGTCGATCGCGCGCGTCAATTCCTCATCTTGCAATTGCTTCCAAAGCGGTCCTGGTAGTTGGCAACAACGGTACCAGTGACCTGATGCTCCAACTTTCCATCGCTGCCTTTCACAACAATCGCCGAATAATAATTTTGAATTGGGAAGTGATTGGAGGCGAGCTTGAATGCGCCGCGCGTCGAATTGAAATTCGCCTTGCTCAGTTCGGCGATCAACTTGGATTTGTCAGAAATGTTGCCACCTAGGCTCTTAATCGCGGCGTCAAGCGCCATAATCGAATCGTAGATGAAGGCTGCGTAGAACACCGGCTTGCGGCCATAGGCGCTCTGAAATGCAGCGACGAATTCCTTATTAGCCGGATTGTCGAGTCCAGCAAACCAGGGGGCGACAAGATTAACATTTAGGGCAGCGTCTTTGACGGCTTCAAAGCTCAATTCATCGGCAAGCCATGAACCAGAAAAGAGCTTAACCCGGTCCTTCAGCCCCGAGTTAGCGAACTGCTTGAGAAATGCAATACCAGCCGAGCCCGGCAAAAAAATGAAAGCAGAATCGGCGCCCGATGCGCGGATCGAAGCAATTTCCCCGGCATAGTCGACCTGGGCAATAGGAACGTAGGCCTCTCCGACCACCTCGCCCTTATAAAGGCTTTTCGCGCCTGCAGCGTGCTCGCGTCCGGTAACGAAATTCTGCGACAAGAAGAACGCCTTCTTCATTCCAGCGTCGGTCATAAGCTTGCCCACGACCTCGGATGGCGAGTTGTTTTCCCAGGAATAGACAAAAACGTTGGCGTTGCAGCCTTCGCCTGCAAGCTTGGACGGGCCGGCTATTCCGCTGAGGATTATCTTGCCCTGCTTGGTTACTGGATCGACATAGGCGAGCAGCAGATTCGACATCATGTTTCCGACCAGCACGTCCACTTGGTCGTTCTCGACCAGCTTGTTCGCGGCTTGCTGCCCTGACTCAACAGTCATCTTGCTATCTTCTTTGATGAACTGGACCGGCACGCCGCCAAGCTTATTATCGAGCTTTTTCAACGCGAGCTCGGCTCCTCGCAGTTGCTCTGCTCCCAGAATGCCGAATGCACCGCTAAGCGGGCTCAAGAATCCGACTCGGATGGTACCGGTGTTCTGAGCCAGGGCGGGCGCGGCCGCGAGCAGAGCCAGTCCCAAGGCAATCGGCAACGGCTTGACCATGACGTTCTCCAAGTGATTGCGGCTAGTTACCGCTGTGCGTTCGCTGAACCCGTAGCTTCGCGCTTGACCAGCCTGTCGATGATCGCACGCGCAGCATTTCCTCCACCGTCTGCACCATAATGCATCCAGTCTATGCGGCCATTCATTCGATCGAGCATAGTTTGTTGGACTTCAAGGACCGTTACATCTTCCGAAAACGCCTTAACGCTGCCTTCGTGGAACAAGCGCGTGACATTGGGGTCAGGTGCACAGTTGCGCGCGACGGCCCAGAAGTGATGGCAGCTGGAATTTGTGCCGGGAGTGATTCCGTTCAGGACGCGATATTCAAGCGCCATATCGGTGTCATTCGTGCCTTTTGGCATTGAGCGCGATGTAATCACCACCTGGGAAGGTGGTGTGAACAGGATATCCTGACTGCGGTCGATCTCGCCGGTGAAGCCGCGCAGCTTGACGTAAAGCGGGGGGGCTGGACAGCTCGGCATCGAGCGAACGATCCGGACGGCGTCGCCTTCTCGGCTAACCGTGGCTGGATTTTCGGCGACAGCGTCCGTTCCGATGGTGGTGCGGTGGACGAAAGCCAAGTGCGAGAGATCAAGCAGATTGTCGACCAGGAGCTGATAGTGACACTTGATCTCGAAATGGCCGCCGGTCGGAATCCAATCGGGATCGTCGTTCCAATGAAAGTCAGGGATCAAAGCCTCGTCGGCCGCGTTCGAATCTCCCATCCAAATCCACAGCCAGCGCCACTTCTCGACGAGACGATAGCTCGGCACGCGCCAGTTCGGCGAGATGTGCGTCTGCGCCGGAATGTGCGTGCAACGTCCATCTGTTCCAAACACTAAGCCGTGGTAGCCACAGCGAAGTTGGTCCCCGACCAGTTCGCCCATCGAAAGCGGCAGCGAACGGTGCGGACAGATATCGCGCAATGCAACCGGCGTGCCCTTCTCGGTCCGATACATCACCACCGGCTCGTCGAGAATCCAACGCTGTAACGGGGATCGGCCGACCTCGTTAGGCATTGCCGCGATGTACCAGGCGTTCTTGATGAACATAACGATGCCCTCTTCGGCAGATGCAGTGGCCTTGCGCGCTAAGATCAAATTGGCTTATGCCGGCAATGTCAAGCCAAGGCTCAATTTTACCCGCTAGGTGCTGACAGGTGCGATCGAGCAGGTATTTGCGCGAATCTTTTTCCGCCATGCCGGTGGGGGCGGGAAAAGCTTGCTTGCGACACAATAGGGTAGCGAGTCATTATGCCGGCCAAGCTGCAGTCATCCCGAGCGACGGGGAGCGCGCGAACAAAGGATTAATCCGGGCCGGCGGAAGCCTGCCGCTTCAGCGTGTGCTCGTACCATCGTCAGAGACAAACATGACTGTTGAACTCTTTTTGGAGCAACTGGTGAACGGCATTCAGCTCGGCACCATGCTGTTCCTAATGTCGGCCGGGCTCACGCTCACGTTTGGAGTTATGAATTTTCTCAATCTGGCCCACGGTTCGTTTTACATGCTAGGCGCATTTTTCGCCGCGATCATGGCGGCTTGGACGGGAAACTTCCTATTCGCCGTAATATTAGCGATCATCTGTACCCTGCTGGTCGGGGGCTTGCTCGATCTTGTCATCTTGCGTCGTCTGTACAGTCGCAGTCATCTCGATCAGGTCCTGGCGACATTTGGGCTGCTGCTAGCTTTTAACGATCTTGTCATTCTGGTCTGGGGTCGTGAGCCCCTTTTTGTCGCGATTCCTCCGCTCTTGTCTGGCGCGATCGAGATATTGCCTGGCAACTCTTACCCCCTTTACCGGCTCGTTATCACCGCCGCCGGTCTTATGACGGCGTTGCTGATCTGGCTTCTGATCGCGCGAACTCGTCTGGGTATGCTGATCCGCGCGGGCGCGAGCAACCGTGAAATGGTGAGTGCGCTTGGAGTTAATATTGCGATCTTGTTCAGCGTAGTTTTCGGGTTGGGGGCGGCTGCGGCGGGGTTTGCCGGGGCCATGATCGGCCCGCTGGTCGCAGTACAGACTGGAATGGGCGATGAAATCCTCATCATTGCCTTCGTCGTCGTTGTAGTCGGCGGAATCAGTTCGGTACAGGGGACTTTGGCCGCATCCTTGGCGATTGGGATCGTCGACACGATGGGCCGTTTCTTGCTCCCGAAGGTATTCGGATTCACGGTCGGTCCCGCCCTTGCCTCGATGGCGATCTACGTGCTCATGGCGGTCGTCCTGCTGACGCGACCGCGTGTGTCCGCGCCGGCACGCGCGCATTGATCCGAATGACTCGTTCTCTAGCGTCAAAAACAGCGGTTGGCTTGTTTTTGCTAGCGCTTGCGATCGTCCCGCTCATAGGGAACAGCTATCAGACCCGGTTGGCCACGGTCGCCCTTGTTTATGGCATCGGCGCCATCGGACTCAACCTGCTGGTCGGATATGGTGGCATGATCAGTTTTGGTCACGCAGCTTTTTTCGGCATCGGCGGCTACACGGCCGCGATGCTGGGCCTAGCAGGGCTGAGCTCGGTTGTTGTGACTGTACCCTGCGCGTTGTTCGCGAGTGGAATTGCCGCGCTTGGGATTGGCGCCTTGTCGCTTCGCATGACCGGCGCCTATTTCATTATGATTACACTCGCGTTTGCACAAATGCTGTTCTACGGCAGCGTAGCGATCACCAAATTCGGCGGTGACGAGGGCGTTGCAACGCCGCGCGGCCATCTGCTGGGATTGGATTTGCATAACGGTACGGCGTTTTACTATCTAGTCTTTGCTGTTGCGCTCTCGACGGTCTACCTGTCGCACCGAATTGTCGCCTCGCGCTTCGGGCGCGTTTTGCGTGCGATCAATGACAACGAGCACAGGGCCATTTCCTTCGGCTACAACGCGTATGTGTACAAACTCGTCGCATTCGCCATTGCAGGCGGCATTGCCGGCTTGGGAGGCTCCTTAATGGCTCATCTCAACGAATATGTCGCGCCGTCACTATTCCATTGGGTTTTGTCCGGTGAGTTTCTCGTCTTGGTGATCTTGGGCGGGATGGGGACAGTGCTCGGTCCCCTGCTTGGTGCGATCTTGTTCGTTTTGCTGCAGGAGATCCTTTCGGCCTACACTACGTATTGGATGTTGATCCTTGGCCTAATCTTGCTGACGATCGTGATGTCTTCGAGCAAGGGCGTAATTCTGTTACTCAAACGCGCGACGGGGGATTCGCGTGCCTAGTCCAATGCTGGAGGTTCGAAATGTTTCCAAGCGATTTGGCGGCCTTGTCGCCAACGACGACATCTCACTGAGTGTGCCGCCTGGCGAAGTGCACGCAATCATCGGACCAAACGGTGCCGGGAAGACAACTTTAATCAGCCAGATTGCCGGCGAGTTCGCTCCCACCAGCGGGACTATCGCGATAGACGGAATCGACGTGACGAGGCTTCGAGCGCATCAGCGCGCCAAACTCGGCCTCGCCCGCTGCTTTCAGATCACCAGCATCTTTCCGAGCTTCTCGGCTGTCGAAAACGTCGCCATAGCGGCGCAGGCGAAGCGCGGACACAGCTTTCGGTTCTGGCGTCCGGCCAACTCGATTTCAGAATTCAATCAGGCGGCGGAGGACGCTCTGCATCAGGTCGGCCTCGGTGATATTGAAATGCGCAATGCCGGAAGCCTGTCCCATGGCGAGCATCGGCAGCTCGAAATCGCCATGGCCCTCGTGACCCGGCCCAAGCTGCTGCTGCTCGACGAACCGACCGCAGGCATGGGTCGAGAGGAGTCGCGGGCGTTGGTCCGTCTCCTAAAGGATGTGGGAGCGGGACAGACTATTATCCTGATTGAACACGATATCGACGTGGTGTTCGCGCTTTCCGATCAAATCACCGTACTGGCCAAAGGGCGAGTCGTTGCTAGCGGCGTGCCCGAGGCTATCCGCGCCAGCCCGGCAATTCGCGAAGCTTATCTCGGCGAGGATGCTGCACAGACCTAAGACTTCTTCAGCCTGCTTCTGGGTCATGTCAGCTACTGAGGGGCGAGGCTGCCGTTGCAACATGCTTTGCGTGAACGTCTTCGATCGCCTGAATGATCGACAGATAGCCCGTACAGCGGCAAAGGTTGCCGCTAAGTTCGGCCCGTATTCGATCGCGATCGAGATCGGCAATGCGCGACAACATATCGTAGGCTGTTGCCAACATTCCGGGCGTACAGAAGCCGCATTGCAGGGCGTGGCGATGATTGAACGCGGTACGGATCGCCTGCATCAGCGGATCGCCTTGATACCCTTCCACTGTGCGGACGTGGGATTGATCAGCGGCGACGGCCAGCGTTATGCAGGAGCGGATCGGTTTGCCATCCATAAACAGCGTGCATGCCCCGCAGACTCCGTGCTCGCATCCGACATGAGTGCCCGTGAGGAGACAATGATCGCGCAGGAAATCGGCTAGCGACAGCCGATCTTCCACGGCGCGCGACACAAGCTTGCCGTTTACTCGGATATTTATCGTCCTCATGAGACCATGTCCTGCAGCGCCCGCATCACGATCGCTCTATGCAGCATCAAATCGACCGGCTTTGCACTGAGATCTCGTAGATCCGATTCCACCGCCGCCTTGAGGTTCCCGCGCTGCCTACCGTGAGCGCCGCCGAGTTGATTGGACGTTCGTTGCATCAGTGCTGGAGGTTCGTCTCGTCGCCCGAATGCGACACGCGCGACGCCGCGCTCTGCGTCGAAAATTGCGATAGCTGCCGTCTCGGCGAAGTCTCCCGGCTTTTTTGCGTACTTGGCGTGCCCCCAGCGGCCGCTCGCTGCCAACCGTGGCACCAGAACATGCGTAATGACTTCCGTCTCGGCAAGCTGGGTATTGAGTGGGCCGATGACGAAATCGGCAACTTTGAGTTCGCGAATCCCTGCCGCGCTCTGCAACCGCACGGAGGCATCCAGTGCAATCATCGTCACGAGCCAATCGGCGGCCGGGTCGGCGTGGGCTAGGCTGCCGCCAATCGTGCCGCGATTGCGCACCGCACGATAGGCAATCCCTCGGGCGACGTGCCGCATCAGACCGAGTGTGACATCGGGAATGTCGCCGTCCTCGATGCGCGCGTGCGTGACGCAGGCACCAATTGCGAGTGTCTGGCCTTCCATCGCGGCCGTACGTAGCGCCTCGATACGCGAGACGTCGATCAGGCGTTTGGGCTGCGCCAGCCGAAAGTTGAGCATCGGACCGAGTGACTGGCCGCCGGCAATGACGCGGGCGTTGCTGGACGATTGTCGTAGCGCTTCCAGCGCGCCGCGCAGGGCATCGGGTCGTTCGTAGGAAAGCTGAACAGGCTTCATGCGGTGCCCGCCGAGCGAGCGCGCATGATGGCCGCGCGTACACGGCTTGCCGTGATCGGTGTTTCGAGAACCGAGGCTTTGAGCGGGCGCAACGCATCGTTCACTGCATTGGCAATGGCAGCCGGCGGACCGATCGCTCCATTCTCTCCTATGCCCTTGATACCACGCACGGCAAAGGGCGACGGTGTCTCCATGAATTCCAATTTGACGTCGGGAATCGCCGGAGCTGTCGGCGCAGAATAATCGGCAAGCGTTGTGGCGGTGGGCTGGCCCTGATCATCGTAGGTAGATTCTTCATATAGGGCATTGCCGAGCCCGTTCGAAAAACCGCCGATGATTTGCCCTTCGACTAGCAACGGATTTACCCGCGTTCCGCAGTCCGCCACGATGGCGTAGTCGATGACCTCGACGCTGCCGATTTCGGGATCGACCGCAACCACGGCGCCGTGCGACGAATAGGCAAACACGCCTGGATCATGTGGTTTGTGGCCGGCGGTCGCGGTGAGACCGGTCACATCCATCTCTGCGGGGAGATCTTCGGGATGATGGTACCAGGCGCGCCCGATCTCCGCGAATTCGACGCTGCCGCGCGGGCCAAACACCCGTCCATCGCGGATGGTCACCTCCGCATCCTTGCATTGCAGTAAGTGCGATCCGATCCTCGTGATGGGTGCTTTCAGGGCCTCGCAGGCCTCGATGATCGCACCACCCGCGCTTACCATCGAACGTGACGTGTAAGTGCCGGTGCCGACCGGACAGGTGGACGTATCGCCGTATCGCACTGACACCTTGTGCGGATCGATGCCGAGCACCTCATGCGCTAGTTGCGCGAATACGGTTTCGTGACCCTGACCATGTGAGTGTGTGCCGACCTCGAGGATGAGTTCACCGTCACCAGTCAGGCGCGCCACCGCAGGCTCCATGCCGGGCACCAGCTCGATGCCCCACATCGCATAACCGAAGGGACCGGTGCCGTAGGCGGTTTGTTCGTAAAATGATGCGAACCCGACACCGATCAGGCGCCCATCGGGCTCGCCCTTCTTCTGACGGGCACGAACAGCCGGCACATCGATAAGTTCAGCAACTCGCTTGAGCGCAGCGCCGTAGTTGCCACTGTCTAGCGTCTTCTTAGTGATGGATGCATATGGCATTTGCTCGGGCCGCACGAAGTTGCGCAAGCGGATATCGACCGGGTCGACTCCAACGACCTCGGCCAAGGCGTCCATGACAACCTCGTGACCTATGCACGACAAGGGCCGGGCGACGCCGCGAAACGGCTGTCCCGCGGGCTTGTTGCTGACGACGTTGATCGCTCGGCCGCGGAAGGCCCGGATGTCGTAGCAGCCTTGCATGTTGCCGATCGCAAGGCCGCCTTCAATACCAGCTGGCCATGGCCACGGTGAGTAGGCGCCCGAGTCGACGATCACGTCGCATTCCATTCCGAGGACCTTACCGTTGGCATCAGCATACGCTGTCACTTTGGCATGGTAGTCTCGGCAATTCGCGTCGCAGATCAGGGATTCGTAACGATCCTGCACCCAGCGCACCGGACGGCGAAGCTTCATCGCCGCCCATGCAACGCATACGGTCTCACTTTCGAGGTATGTCTTAAGACCGAATGATGCGCCCACGTCGGGTGCGATGACTCGCAAACGGCGCTGACTGACGCCCAGAACCTGAGAGAGTCCGATTTGCAGCGGCACCGGCAGCTGATGCGCCACATAGACTACGAGCTCGTCCAAGCGGCTGTCGTATGAGGCCGCGCAGGCGCGGCCTTCCAGCGCCAAAGGATGCATTCGGTTCATTCGGAAACTGCGCTCGATGACATGAACGGCCGCTGACTTGGTCGCCGCAAGATCGCCGCCCTCGAGCTTCAGGTCGACTAGAACGTTGTCACCCCAGTCTTCGTGGACGAGAGGCGCGTCACTCTTAAGTGCCTCCCACATTGAGACGACCGGAGGCAATTGTTCGAAGGTTATCTCGACTTGTGCCGCAATATCTTCGGCCTCTGCCGGAGTCGCTCCAATTGCCATGACGATTGGCTCGCCGACATGGCGAACCTTTGCGGCCGCCAGCGCCGGCCAATCCGAGGGCTTAAAACCTGGAAGCTTGGCGGTCGACCGGATTCTGCCGACGCCTGCAAGATCGGAGGCAGAAAACACCTGCTCTTCGAAGCCCGTCGGTTTTCGAATCGAGGCGATTCGCGCATGTGCGTGCGGGCTTCGCACGAACGCAGCATGCAACATGCCTGGCAGCGCGATATCGGCACAAAATTGGCCGCGCCCCTCGAGAAAACGCGCATCTTCCAGGCGCGGTAGACTCGCTCCTATACCTAGGGCGCTCACGGGACCCTCTAGATTTCGCAACCGATTTAACTTATCCACTTCGCTTCAGCGGTCAACCGCTCGCCGCATAGGAGGCCGTCGGTGCGCATCGAGCAGCCGCCGAACAATGGAGTCTAGGACATGGCACAGCTGCGTCACTTTGCCGTTTGCGTCGGCGATCTCGAGAAATCAGCGAAATTCTATGAGAGCGTCTTCGACCTCAAACGCGTTGGGCGCGAAGATATCGAGATTGGATCAGCAATCTATTTAAGCGATGGCGTCATCAACCTCGCGTTGCTGAATTTTTCCGGCAGCAAGGGCAATGACATCAAGGGCGATCCTACCAAAGCCATCGGTGCAAACCACTTTGGCTTCCAAGTCGACAATTTGGCCCAAGCGCAGAAGCGAATTGAAGAGGCTGGAGGCAAGTTCTTTTTCGACTTGGGGGACGACCGCCATGGCAACTTCGAACGCAAGTTCAAGGATCCCGATGGCGTGGTATTCGATATTTCCGAAAATGGCTGGATCGGGACGAGCAGCCGAAAGATTCCGTGAAATTAAAGAACAGCGATGGAGCGATCGCTTCGATCGCCCGCACTCGGCCCTCCTAGCTCTGACGGCGCTCGGCCGCATTTCCCAAGAGCACTTTCGGTGTACCGAATGAGCTTTGCGCTCAATATCAAAATCTCGCAGTCGCGCGCGGTTAATCGGCGGATCTAGAGATGTGTTGGAGCTCGACTGGCAGCTGCCAAAAACGCCATAAAGGATAAAGTCGACAGTCTGAATGGGGTAGGGCGCAAATGCGCATTGTCGCTTTGGAAGAGCATTTCAGCCTTCCGTCGGTGCAAACCCGGGCGAAGGTCAGGCCTCCCAGTCCTGCAAGCGTTGCCGACAATGAAGCCCTTCCGCTCGTGGTCAGAAGGATTGCGGACAAGATCAAGGACCTCGGCGCCGTTCGTTTGGCCGACATGGACAGGTCGGGCATAACGGTGCAAGTGGTGTCCAAGGCTGGCAATCACATGGGTGCGAGCGCCGATATGTTTGAAGGAGCGGCTGCGGTCGCTTTTGCCCAGGACTTCAACAATGCTGCGCACCACGAAATTGCAAAATGTCCTGATCGCTTTGCCGCCTTCGCCCACCTGCCGATGAATATCCCTGAGGCAGCGGCGGACGAACTTGAACGCACTGTCAAAGACCTTGGCTTCAAAGGGGCTCTAATCAGCGGCGCCGTAAAAGGCGAGTTCCTCGACAATCGCCGGTTTGCGCCAGTTTTGCGCCGGGCCGAGGCACTTGATGTACCAATCTATGTTCACCCTGGGATGCCGTGCGAGGCTGTGCGTAAGGCATATTACGAAGGTTTTTCCCCACAGATCAGCTTTGGTCTCGCGACTTTTGGCTGGGGTTGGCACTATGAGACCGCCGTTCACATCATGCGCCTGGCGGTCTCAGCAACCTTGGATGAGTACCCGAGCCTCAAGTTAATTATCGGTCATATGGGTGAGGGCCTGCCGATGATGTTAGCGCGTTGCGAACAGTCGTTCGGATCTGACCTGTCGTATCTGCGGCGCGGGCTGGCGCAAACAATCGTCGATCAGGTCTATGTCACCACTTCGGGGTTTTTTACTCTTCCACCGTTCATGGCGGCTCTGTCGACATTCGGCATCGATCGGCTGATGTTTTCGGTCGACTATCCCTATTCAAGCAACGACGATGGCCGTGCTTTGTTGGATAAACTTCCCCTTTCCGCAGCAGACTTGGCGAAGGTTGCACATGCGAATGCCGACCGACTACTCAAATTGAACCGCACCGCGTGATGCAGCTATTTTCGCCGGTGCTATCCGGCTTCTGCTGCGGCAGTTCCCTCGATTTGAATTCGATACCCGGAGCGCACATTGGGCCAGTAGTCCCAAATGGCTTTGTGGTGCGTACAGCGATTATCCCAGAATGCAATCGAATGGGCGCGCCAGCGAAAACGACACGTCCACTCCGGCTTGTTACAATGATCGATCAAGAATCGAAGGATTCGTTCGCCCTCCAAAGCCGGTAGTTCGTTGATTTTCGACGTGAAGTCGGTATTCACAAAGATGACTTTTTTGCCGGTGACTGGATGCTTGATGATTACCGGATGCACCGAGACCGGAGTGCCTGAACCGAAAACCCGCGTGCCGTCATGGGTGGCGGTCAATCCCGACAGATAGCTCTGCATGCGCGGCGACAGTGCATCGTAAGCGGCGTACATGCTTGCAAACATGGTGTCGCCACCGCCGTCGGGCGGAACAGTGTGATTGTAAAGGATGCTGCCGAGCGGCGGAATTGCCGCGCAAGATTGGTCAGAGTGAAAGTTCTCGCCTGAAATCTGCGTTGATGTCTCATCATAGTGAAACTTTCGCACAAATGGATTGTCGGTGGTCTTGCTGATGGTGGATTTGCCGACGTGCGAGCCGAGCGGGCCAAAATAACGGCCAAGCCTGATCTGATCGTCAAAGCTTATCTTCTGATCGCGAAAAAAGATCACTTGATATTGGATGAAGGCCTTATGCAGCTCTTCGACTTGATTGTTCGGAAGCGGCTTGGTCAGATCAATATTGCCGATTTCCGCTCCGATGTGCGGTGAAACGGGTTCGACAGTAATCGCTTCATACCTCATGTTGTTTCTCCGTGTTGCGTTTTCGCCGGGTTGATCTGTAACTCTCACTCGATTTTTTGAATACCGGCGTGATCAATGACTTTACCCCAGCGTGCGATGTCGTCCCGGTGAAAATTTCAATGATTGGGGGCCAGTGCGTGATGATGAAATCATCGATACGTTCATGGTCATTTTGTGGGTCAACGAAGTGCCTGAATTAACATATTGAAAAGACGGTATAATTATCCAATCGATGGCGGACACTCCCTGAACGTCTACAGCCGCCGCGGACGTCGTGCCGCTTCGAAAGGCCGTGGAGCGTCTCGCCGGCGAGAAATTCCTGGGCAATCTGCCGTTTGAATTCAATGCTGTGGGACCGGTGCTTGGCCATGGCTTTCATCGTGAAAGCCCGGCAGGCCCGGTCAATTCCAAACCAGCAAGACGTCCAATGGTAGGGGCGCACGCCCTATCGGCGTCCAATTTTTGTATGCCGATTAAGAAATTGCCGCCAGCACTTCATCATCCGAATGGGCGAGGGAGACGGCGTCGAAGCCCCCTCGCCCATCCACAGCAGGTCAGAATTGACGCCGTCGCGCCAAACCGAGTTACTTCTTGCACTCCTGACCGGATAGGTCGACGTCGCTGACGGTCGTCGCGGTTATCATCGAGGCCTGAGTCAATTGGGTCTGCGGAAACGGCTTTTTTTCGGCCGCGTCGATCGCAT